>Ga0210410_10000759_pt1 | contig 33131 bp, 33 predicted proteins | sample IncBWC4MmetaG_FD_161058 | JGI IMG/M metagenome (GOLD analysis project Ga0210410, IMG submission 161058) | Forest soil microbial communities from Barre Woods Harvard Forest LTER site, Petersham, Massachusetts, United States - Inc-BW-C-4-M | ecosystem: Environmental > Terrestrial > Soil >...
GCGGCGGTAGTGAACGGCATCATGTACGACTCATGGCCCGTGCCCGGCGTCGCCCGCTTCCGGGATCCGGCAGTGGCTGGGGCGACGACGCGGGACGACGTTTTGGCCGCGCGCCGCGTGTCCGTCGTGAAAGCGCTCGGCCGCCCGGCAAGCGAAGCCGAGATCACCGAATATCTGGAACCCTGGACGGACCCGAGGGTTGCCCGCTCATGGCTGGCGCTCGCGGGCGCCGCCGACCACCGCTACACCATGGAGATGCTGCCGGCGCTGCTCCAATCCAGGACCCCGAAGCTCCTCGTCTGGGGCGAGGACGACGAATTCCAGACCGTCGACTATGCCGAACGCTACGCACGCGAGATCCCGGAAACGCGGCTCATCCGGATCAAGTCGGCCGGCCACATCCCGATGGAGAACGACCCCAAGGCAGTGGCCGGTGCGCTGATCGAATTCTTTGCTGCCGAACGACAGTAACGGAGGACGTCCATGAAGGTAGCAATCCTCGACGACTATCAGAACGTAGCGCTGCAACTCGCCGACTGGTCCGCCGTGCGACGGCACGCGGAGATCACCGTCTTCAACGATCACTTGGCTGATCCGGCGGCCGTCGTCGCGCGCCTGCGCCCGTTCGATGCGGTATGCGTCATGCGCGAACGCACGCCGCTTACGAGGGAGATCCTGCAGCAGCTCCCGAACCTCAAGCTGATAGCGTCGACCGGACCGCGAAACGCGTCCATCAACAGCCAGACCGCGACTGATCTCGGCATCGGGGTCACAGCGACCGGCTATGACTCCACACCCACCATCGAGTTCACCTGGTCGCTGATTCTGGCCAGCATACGAGGCATCGACCGGGAAGCCGCGTCGCTCAAGGCCGGGGGGTGGCAAACGGGCCTCGGCGCAAACCTGAGAGGCAAAAGCCTGGGTGTCGCCGGGCTGGGAAACATCGGAAGCGAAGTGGCGCGCATCGGCCTCGCATTCGGCATGAAGGTGATCGCCTGGAGCCAGAACCTCACTGAAGAGAAAGCCAGCGCCGCCGGTGCCACCCTCGTGGACAAGCAGACGCTGTTCCGCGAGGCCGACATCGTGACAGTTCATCTCGTCCTGAGCAGTCGTACCAAAGGGCTGATCGGGGCACCCGAGTTTGCCCTGATGAAGCCCACGGCGAGGCTCGTCAACACATCGCGTGCCCCGATCGTCGACGAGGTGGCTCTGATCGAAGCGCTGCAGGCGCGTCGGATAGCCGGGGCCGCCGTCGATGTATTCGAAATCGAGCCGCTGCCTGCCGGCCATCCCTTCCGAAAGCTCGATAACGTGCTTGCGACGCCGCACATCGGCTACGTCACTGAAGATCTTTATCGGACTTTTTACAGCGACGCCGCGGCCAACATCGCAATATGGATCGAGGCCAACGCAACGTCCGCAGAAGCATTTGCGACGAGCAAACCTTCATATCAACACGAGGCCTAAGAATCATGAGCGTGAGCAACCAAGAAAAGATCGTTCGGAACAAGGTCTTGGTCACAGGTGCAAGCGGCCTGCTTGGGGTCGCTGCGATCGAGAAGTTTCTAGCCGCGGGCTGGGAGGTGGTCGGCGTCTCACGCCGCAAGCCCGAGCTGCCCAGCGGCCGAAGCATTGACTTTCTGTCGGTCGATCTGCGGGACGAGGAAAAGGCCCGCGCCGCGTTCGAGCCGCTGACAGACGTCACGCACATCGCCTATACAGCTCTGCACGAGAAGCCTGAACTGGTCGCTGGCTGGTCGAGCAAGGACCAGATCGAGACCAATAACGCCATGCTGCGCAACGTGGTGGCGCCGATCGTCCGCACTGCCTCCAATTTCCAGCACGTCAGCATCCTGCAGGGAACGAAGGTCTACGGCGTGCACCTGCACCCGATCCCTATCCCGGCCCGCGAACGTGATGCCCGCAATGATCACCCGAACTTCTTCTTCGACCAGGAAGCCTATGTGGGTGAGATGGGCGCCAAGTACGGCTTCAATTATACGGCACTGCGTCCGCAGCTCGTCACCGGTCCCACCCCCGGCGCTTTGAACGTTATTCCTGCCATCGGTGTCTACGCGGCAATCCGTCGCGAGAAGGGTGAACCGTTCGGCTTTCCCGGCGGTCCGTCGTTCGTTTGGGAAGCTGCCGACGCAGACCTCGTCGCGGACGTGATGGTCTGGGCTGCGCAGTCGCCCCAGGCGGCGAACGAGGCGTTCAACATCACGAACGGCGACGTGTTCGAGTGGCGCAATGTGTGGCCGGCCATGGCCGAAACCCTCGGCGTCGAGACCGGACCGGACACGCCAACGAGCGTGGCAGCATACCTCGCTGAAAACGCGGAGCTCTGGGACCGGATCGTCGCAAAGTCCGATCTTCGCTCGCGGAACCTGCGGGAGCTGGTTGGCCAAGGGGACCAGCATGCGGATTTCGCGTTCGCTTATGGCGCCCCGGAGGGGCCTCGGGCCTTTGTGAGCGCCGTCAAGCTGCGCCAGGCTGGGTTCACAAAGACAATTGATACCGAGGTCTCGTTCCGCAACGCACTGCAGTCCCTGATCGACCACAAGCTCCTGCCGCCAGCCGCGAAGTAGTCCGGATGCCCGGATCCGCAAGAGTGTCGCCGACGCCGCTGCGGAATTCCGGTTCGAAACTATTCATCGGGCCCGCACAACGATGTTCCGATGATCGCGGCGATCAACTGGCCCGTAAGGCTGCACTCGGAAGACATTCTTTCGTGTGAGATCGTCGGGGCGAACGTCGTTTTTTAGGATCGACCGCATTTTGCGTTCGGGGGCCCCCCGGGCGGTGGGATGCACGTCTTGTGGCCCGAAATTATCGGCAGCATCCGCGGCCGCTACTTCCTTCTCACGCGGCAGGAGCTTGACAGCGCGGCTGGAATTGCGAGCACAATGAAGGGATAGCTAGCCGAGGGGACGCGCGATGACTCAATTTTCACGTGCTTTTCGATGGCAATCGGTGAGCAAGCGGCTCCCGGTGGGGACTTAGTCATTGCGAGCGATACCCGCGCGATGATCAGCGCGGAATCGACATTCGCTCGTCAGGGCGGAAGCCGTTTTGCCGTGACCGGATGTGTGTCGGCTAGGCTGTTTTAGTGCGAAGTGGAGCCTCAACTAGCGCAGCCGCGGGAGCGGCTTCGGAGGAGGCCGTTCCGAAGATTACACCCGGATTTAGGATGGAGCATGGATCGAGCAGGCGTTTGATCGAGTGGGCCAAGCGGAGCTCGACGTCGGATTTTCGTTTTCCGACGGAGTAGGATTTGAGACGCCCGATGCCATGCTCCGCGCTGATCGAGCCGCCGAGTTGCGTGACCTCGTCGTATAGCGCCTCAAGCAGCCGCGGTTCAATCTCCCCAACGACGTGAGGAGAAACCAGACAATTGCAGTGCAGGTTCCCGTCGCCAACATGGCCGAAGGGCATAAAAAGAATGTCGGTGTCTTGGGCCTTCGTCCACTCTTCCATTGCATGGAGAAGACCGGGCAGCCTCTCTATGGAGACTGCCACATCGCTGCGGATGACAACGCCCCTCTTGCGGGCGGCCTCGGACTGCCCCTCGCGTATTCGCCACATGTTGAGGCGCTGCATCTCGCTCTCCGCGATGGTGCCGTCTTCGCAGAGACCGTATTCGAACAATTGCTCCAGGAACGTCTCGGTTTGCTCCCGCAGACCGGTTGGTAGCGCCCAGGCGAGCTCGATCAGAACATGCCATTGATGGCGATCCGAGAGGGGCCGACGACATCCTTCGAGATATTCGACCGCCAGCTCCACTCCATTTGAGTGGATTAACTCGAAGCTCGAGATGAGGTCACCAAAGTGTGAGCGAAATCTGGCAAAAAGGTCGACCGCCGCTTCCGCAGAGGCGACCGCGAGCCAAATCGTTTGCCGATCGCGCTGAGGAGGCAACAATCGCAGCGATGCGGCCGTGATGATGCCCAGAGTACCTTCCGAACCGACGAAGATTTCCTTCAGGTCGTAGCCGGTGTTGTCCTTCCGCACCGAACGAAGGCCATTCCAGATTGTTCCGTCCGCCAGAACGACTTCGAGACCGAGGATCAATCCACGGGTCATTCCGTATCGAAGTACGTTCAATCCGCCTGCATTGGTGGCGATATTGCCGCCGATCTGGCAAGAACCCTCGGCGCCGAGGGACAGTGGAAAGTACCGGTCTACTTGCTCGGCTGCCTTTTGAATATCGGCCAGAACGACGCCGGCTTCCGCGATCACGAAGTCGCCACGCGGCTCGACGTGTCTGATCCGGTTGATCCGCGAAAGCGACAGCACGATTTGTCGACCCGTTTCATCGGGAATGCTGCCCGCGACGAGACCGGTATTGCCGCCTTGGGGGACCACGGAGGCGCCGTGCTCCGCAGCGACAACGAGCAGCTTCGAGACCTCGTCCACGGTGCCGGGACGGGCTACGAGAGCGGCGTTTCCGCGATACCTGTTCCAGACATCCTGCTCAAAGGCCTGCTTATCGGCTTCGTCGACGAGAACGTTGGACGGGCCGACCACTGCGGCGCAGGCCTGAACCAGGTGGGTGCTCACCGGCCGACCCCCTTCAATTGGAGCGTTCCAGGATGAAGAGGCCTGCATTGTAGTCGTTCGAATAGATCAATCCATTAATATCGACGAAGACGTCGCAGGACTGGATGACTTTGGGCCTGTTCGGACGATGATCCAGCATCCGTCCGGGCGCAGGCGGAACGAAGGCCGCTACTTCTTTCGGCCGGAAGCAATCGGAAATGTCGAACGCCCGTACCCCTGCGTTTTGAAAGGTCGCGAAGATGAGTTCGGAGCTCACGAAGCTGCCCGGCCGGTTTTCATGCAGGTTATGCGGACCGAAATGTCCGCCCTTGCGTGCGTAGTCCGCTTCCTTTGGAACCGGAAACGTCGAAATCGAAATCGGATTCGACAGCTCGCGCGCATCCATGACCCAGATATGCTTCAGCCCGTCCTCGAGATTGTCCAGCACGGCCTCGTCGAGGACAATGAGCAGATCACGATCGGTAAGCGGGAGGCAATTGTGGGTGCCGCCTCCGTAAGGAGGAGACCAGTTCTTATGAACGATCAATTTGGGTTTATGTCGATCCGATACGTCGATCAGGACCATTCCGGCGTCGCGCCATGCGGCATACGCGACATCTCCGTGCACGATTGCATGATGAAGCCCGTAGCGGCGATGCTGGGGCCACTTGGGGACCTCGCCGGCCGCCCGGTTCATGCCTTCAAGCCAAAACCGTCCGGCTTCTCGTGGGCTCGTCGGATCGGACATATCGATCGTGATGAGGATGTAATCCGTGAATCCGTCGAGCAGGGCCGATGCATAAGCCCACCGGCCACCCGTATACCAGATGCGATGAATGCCACCGCCGTCGACCGACATGAAGCCGATCTTGCGTGGCGCGTGAGGGACGGAGATGTCGTAGACTGACATGCCTGCCGTCCAGTCGCGCACGGAGTCGGAGTTGGATTTGGTTGCCGTACCGACTTTCTCGCCGAGCTCCCCTGTGTAGTAGGCCTTTTCGTCCTGGAAGACGCTTTGGGCGAACATGTCTTTGGCGTTGATCACCAGCAACAGATCGTCGTGCGTCTGCAGATGGATGTTCCATGTGTTATGCGGCGCTTCGACGTAGTTCACGGTCTTCGGATTCGCTGGATCGCGAACATCGACAATGCTGAACCCCTTCGAAAACATGTGGCCGATGTAAGCGAAGCCGCGATTAACCATCAATTGCACGCCATCGCCGCGGCCATCGACGTCGCTGTGGCCAACCAGCCGCATATTCCGCGCGTAGTCCGGCCGGATATCGGTCCTAGACGCCATCTTGGGCTTCCTCACGGGCAGTCCGTTGGTGAAGAAAGGAATCGGCGGCGGTTTCCCGCAAGAGCTCATCCTGGTGGTGCTCATCGATCCCGTTCGCGTGCCCACGTGCCCCCTTTTCGTCGAGGAAGGCCCCGAGTTCACGTCCCTTGGCCACGACCAGGTCTCCTATTGGCCTGCGCTTCTCTTCAAATGCCCGCAAGCCGCCATCTACGTCGTCGCCGGAGGAGGCCATCGCGTCGGCGAGCGCTTTCGCATCGGCAGCTCCCTTGGTGACGCCCAAGCCCACGTGTGGTCGCCCGACAAAGGCAGCATCACCAATCAAGGCGATCCGGCCGAATGCCATCGACGGCGAGGCAAGATCGTAGATCGGGGTGAAGAACGCGCTCTTGACCGTATGGAGCACGCTGAGCATGGGCTTCGCCATGAACGTTTCAGCCTTGTTGCGCATCTCCTCGACGACGTCAGGCCTTACGAGCGGAGGAGGAATGGAAATCGCATGCATCCTCCCGGTCGCGTCCGTCAGCATGTCCTCGAGACGCTTCTCGTTGATCGTGCGATACCAGACGAAATTGTAGCGCCGCTTTCCGGGCCGCAGGTCGTTGTTCGGGCCGGCGATCGGATAACCCACCACCTCATGGCCGGGCTCCAGGAAGAAGGCGAACTTCTCGAACACAGCGGCGTGCGTTGCCGGGTCGAGATCGGCTTCTTCGACCACCGACCGCCATATGACGTAACCCGCATAAAGCGGTTGAACCTGGGGAACGAGAATGTTGCGGACCATTGAGCGGAAGCCGTCCGCGGCGACAAGCATATCGCCTTTTTCGATCCGGCCGTTTTCGAAGCGGACGGCCACGCCATTCGCATCCTGCTCGAACCCAACCAGATTGTGGTTCAGATGATACGTGCCTTCGGGTTGAACACGACGGGCGAGATTTTGCAACCGATCCCACGAGGTCAGGATCTGCGGGAAGCGACGATGCTTGATGATGTTTCCCTCGCGATCGAACAACACGCGATCGCTGACATGGACACCGAGATCGGTCGTGCCCGCGCCGCTCTCGTCGAGAATGTCGAGAAGCTCAGGATGACTGACGATTCCCGCTCCGCGGCCCTTCAATTCGACATCGACGCGCTCGAAGACGTCGGCCTGCCACCCTTTGCGGCGGAGCAGAGCTGCGGCGAACAGGCCGGAAATGGATCCTCCGACGACGATGGCCCGCTTGGTCATGTTTCGAGTCCCTGTCGATTTTAATTAGCATGTGCTAAATAAATCGGCCGGTAATCGAAGTCAAGCCGGCTCAGGGTCGGCGGGCAGCGGCCGGCATTCCGTTTAACAGGCTATCGACGCTTGCTTCAATGAACTCACGAAGCTCGAGGTGGACGGGTACTCCGTAAGCGAAGCGACGGACGCCGAAGTAGAAGATGCCGCCGTGGAACAGCCAGTAGAGCTCGAGTTCGCGGCCCGTGACTGGCCCTTTGATCTTGATGCCCTTTTCGGCCCGGATTTCGATGCAGACTCTGCGGTGGATCCTCTCCTCGGCGAACTTGATGTACCATTTGTTGAGTTCCAGACCCCGCAGTCCGGCTAGAAGAAAGATTCGCATCCACTTCGAATTGAAAATGACGTCGGTGTAGGCGGTGTAGAACTCGATCAGTCGATCGCGAAGCGGGCGCGAGCGATCCTCTAGGAGGACCTCCCATTCTATGCGCCATCGAGAGAGAAAAACCTCGTTGTAGACGGCTTGAATCAGGTCGTCTTTGTTCGGGAAGTATCGGAAAATCAGCGGCTGCGTGATCCCGAGGCGTACAGCCAAAGGGCGGGTCCCGGCGTCAAATCCCACTTCAGCAAAGTAGCGGGTCGCTTCGTCGACGATCAATTTTTTCCGATCCTCGGGACTGAACCGGACACGTTGTTCGCCCTTTTTGGCTGACGTGCGTTTGACGGGCGAGATCTTATTTAGCGTACGTTGTTTCACGGGTCATCCGTTTCGGGTCTGAATAATAGCTCTGCTTCTTCGAAAAGTCGGCTTTTGCAAAGGATACAGCGTCCGGACGAAGGTGCAAAACCTGAACCGTGCGGACCCCAAGTCTTATTTCGGCCAAGGACCCTCTTTCGGCCAAGGACCCTCCAAACCAGCCGCCTGACATGGGGGGGATTATTTATCATTTGCTAAATTAATTTTGATCGTCCGCTAAAATAAAACGCTGTGCAGTCGGGAGATGCGCGGCCGTTGAGCGCCTGGCGGCGTTAGATACGGGGCAGATACTACGGCTCCCCGCGAGGCCGCCTTGGCAGAGCGTTCTCAACGCCGCGTCTGCGGCGAGGGCGAGGCCACCCGCCGTCGCTGAAGCAATCGACGATCATAGCAGGCTGCCGAAGGGCGTCGTGCGGCAGCCCGGCATCAAAATCATGTTCTTGCTGGTGAAGCCGGATGGAATGAGCGCGAAGGAATCCCACCAAAACTGGATAGAGACTCATTCGCCTACGGTCGTCGGCAGGTCCGACGACACGGCGATGCAGCGATATATCCAGAGCCCCTCATCCCGTCTCCGATGGCCGTCGGCGCCGCTGAAGCGCGCGGGTGAGATTGCGCGCAAAACCGATGCTGCGCAGCGACGTGGCGTCGCTCAACACGATATTCTGGATTAGCCTATCTATTCTCGCTGGGAATAAGGCCTATTACGCCGACCGATCTGTAACGACGGCAAATAATGGTCATTTGTCGGTCCGACGAACCTTTGTTGGTTCGGGAGAAATCCATGTCTTTGCGCGAAAAGCTCGAAACAGCCCAAGGTACGTTCGATTCGGTGGCGTCGTCCGAGATGATCGAAATGCGGCGCATGGACGCGGCTGTTGTTGCCATCTCCCCGCAGAAAGACGCGCATCGGGTCAAGCGCCGACATGTTCCTTCTCCGCCGGTTTCTCGGCCGTTGTTCCAACAGCTCGGCCACGCGCTGCTGGCGGTGAACGATAGTGGGGATTGGACACTGCCACTTCCCGCGACCTACGTGATAGGGACAGATGGACGGGTCGCGATGTCCTTCGTCGACGCTAATTATGGGCGTCGTATCGAGCCAAGGAAGTCTTGGCCGCGCCGGCCTGCCTCCGTTGCGATGGTGGGTGCCAAATGCTGATCTGCTTAACCATGCGCATTCACCAGGTGCTCCTGTCCGCCGCTAGAGAGGCACTGGAGACTTTCGTGCTCACCGGCAGCCCGTCCGCCTCCATAGTGGCGGCCATCTCGTCGTACCCAAAACCGGACGGAACGAATTCCGATCTCAAGCCGTAAATGGAGTTTTGCTATCATGCTCGAGGTATATGCGTTTTCGACTCCCAATAGCGTTCGAGTGCCTGTCGCGCTCGAGGAAATGGGGCTCGAGTACGAGCTCAAGCCCGTCAATGTTCGGAAGGGTGAGCAGAAGGACCCGACCTATAGGGCACTCAATCCGAACGGAAAAGTACCGGTACTCATCGATCCGTCGGGCCCCGATGGCAAACGGTTCGTTCTGACCGAATCCTCGGCCATTCTTGTCTATCTTGCCGAAAAGACCGGGAAACTGCTTCCGAGCAAAGGCGAAGCTCGTGCGCGTGTGTTCGAGCAGATTTTCTTCCACGTCACTGGAATTGGGCCCGCCTTCGGGCAGGCCGGTTATTTCCAGAAGCAGGCTCCCGAGCAAATTCCGCATGCTTTGACGCGTTTCAACACTGAGGCGGCCCGCGTCATGTCTGTGTTCGACGGGATCCTCCGTTCGTCGAAATTCGCAGCCGGTGATGACTTCACGATCGCCGATATCGCCCATTTCGGATGGATCTGGCGTCGGGAGTTCGCTGGCATCGAACTGGCCGGCTACCCCAACGTGCAGCGTTGGTACGACAGCGTGGCCAATCGATCCGCGGTAGGCAAGGCCGTCGACCGTGTGACGGCGCTCGTTCCGACGACCTAACTTCGGAAGCGCGCCGTGTTCGGTCGCGCGCGCTGGGTTGCCAGGGCTAGAGTTTTCGGACCCACTCAAACGCGCGGAACGTAAAAGAGCCCGCCTTGAGCAGGAGCTATGTCGATGCTGCCGATTTCCCGATGTCACTCTCATTATGTATTCGGTGTGATCCAATCAGGTCTGACCAGCGCATTGGCAGCGGGTGTCGCCAGCGCAAACCACATCGGGAGCGGATCTTTCCTTCTGCATTGGCTCGCCTCGTGGTTGATTTCTTGGATACTCATGCTTCCGATTGTTCTGTTCGCGGCTCCCTTAATTCGGCAGATCGCCTTGGCGCTCACCAGACCTGACGCATCGACGATTGATTAGTTGGACACACGCGCGCCTTTCCTCAGCTCAGAAGCCGCGCAAGACGCCCGACGAACTTAGTACCTACGCAGGCCCGAATTTTCGGCCTAACCCTTCGGGTTTGTGCCAAGGTTGCCGAAATCCTCATTGGCGAGAGGAGTGGCTCAAGGACATATGGTCGGCTGCCTCCTTGTCTTCCCGACCATTGAAGCCGACGTCCCGGATGGCCAGCTCGAGCCAGAGCCGCTAGAACTGCAGGATCGACCGGCCGCAATCGACCCAACGATTGAGCGAGTCGTCCGGCGCCAGAAGCGGAGCCCGAGTAATCGGTGAGAAGGCAGCGAGTGTGCCCCACGCAATGAAATCCGCGTAGCCGGGATGGGTACCTCCCAAGAACGGCGCTCTCCGCAACGCCAACCGCATGGGCAAGAGTGCCTTGCGAGCAATTCTCAGATATTCGTGCCCCCTCGCGGCGACGGATTCGAGGCTTTCGCCAAACATCTTTTCGCGGGTGGATCGAAAGTACTGCTGTTCGTGCGGTTTGACGCGCTGAAACAGGTCATACACGCACGACCTGAACAACGGCGGCATGACGGCCGTCCCGAACCATTTGTCGAAGAACTGAGCCATCGAATATTCCGCGGGGGAGCCGAAGAGCGAAATGGTCTCAGGAAAGCCGACGTCGAGCCATTCAGCGATCTTCCAGCTCTCGTTGAAAAATCCACCGTCGTGCTCGATGACTGGAACGGTCTTGAGAGTCCCTGGGCCGATCCTGGGTATATCCAGAAAGCCAACTCTGACGCTCTCATACTCCAACCCCTTGTGCTGAAGGGCAAACCTTATCCGCCACACGAAAGGGCTCGTGCAGTTCCCGTCGGCATTATCGAGTTCATAGAGCCTGAATGCAGACATATCGATCTCCTTTGACGCGGCGACTACGAGACCACACCGCTCGTGCGGCAGTGTCGTGATGCCCGCTTCCTCGGATAGCCTTCGTGATCGAATAACGTTCATTCCGCGCGGGAATATGCTTGTGGCTGACGCGCATCGCGAATCGTGCGGGAAGTTCTGGAGGCCATTAGGAAAGTGGTGCCAATGAGCAAAACTGGCGTCCGCATCTCTTCCACTGCGATCCCATCCCATTGAAACGTATGCCCGTGTTTCGAATATCTTCAGGAATTCGGAGTAGCCTACGGCAGCGTTCTGCCCATGAGGGAGAAGGTTCCGACGGAGGTCCACCTCGGAATTATCGTTTCCTCAAATAATGAGATTTGATCCGACCGATTCCGTGTTCCGCGCTGATCGAGCCGCCCAGTTGGGTGACCTCGCCATATAGCACGTCGAGCAGCCGAGGCTCGACTTCCTCAATGGTATTGGAGGAAAATTGGCAGTGCAGGTTGCCGTCTCGAACGAGCGACCAGGGTCTTCTTGATCGAGCAGAATATAGAGGGCGCGCTCGCAATTCCGACCGCATCTACATCTTCGATCAGGGGACAATCGTGCACGAAGGCACAGCGCGGGCCCTTTTTTGCCAATCGGAAGATTCAGGAAACGTATTGCTCGGTCGGATGCCGATCGATTTCTCGTGTCGGTGGACAGCCGGGTAGGGTTGCGCGTCCAAGCAAAAACACGGAATAAGTTATCGGACGATCATCAAGATCTGGGTGAGCCACCTTTCGCAAATTAGGCTGTAATAACCGAGGTCGATAGTTTGTTGGCTAATTTTCAACCGAGATTTGGCTTGACAATATCCGGAAATAATTTAGCGATAGATCAATAACGATCCGAACCTTCTGCAGGCTCGTGATCTGTCGTTGGAGAAACTTCGGTCCACCCAGCCCGACCACACGCTGTGGATGCGGTGGAGAAATAATCAGGGAAGAAGCGCCATGATGGGATTTCATTCCGAATCGGGACGTGGTCCGGGGTTATCCGGCGATCTGTCTCTTCGTCTGCCGGCGTTCGGCGCGGGGCAGATGCTCAGGCTCACCACGGGGCGTCCCTGGCAGAGCGTTCTTGACGCCGCCTCGGCGGCGCCGACGAGACCAGCAGCGGTCGCCGAAGCCATCGACGATCATGGCAAGCTGCCAAAAGGCGTCGTGCGGCAGCTTGGCATCAAGATCATGTTCCTCCTGGTCAAGCCGGACGGCATGAGCGCGAATGAATTTCACCGATATTGGATGGAGACCCATTCGCCTTTGGTCGTGAGAAGGTCCGACGACATGGCGATGCGGCGATACATCCAGAGTCACCTCATACCGTCTCCGATGGCTGTGGGTGCTGCCGAAGCGCGCGGTTGGCCGGCGAACCCGTTCCAAGGAGTCGCCGAAGTGTGGTGGGACAGCGAGGAAGCGATGGCCGCGGCTTTCTCTACTCCGAAAGGGGCCGACGCCGGCGAAGCGCTTGCCGAAGACGAGAAGAAGTTCCTGGATGATCGATCAATGATCGCGATGACGCGTGAGTATCTGATCTTCGACAAGACGTAGGTCGGTTTGCCCGGGTTCGGGAAGTTGCGTCTAAGTCGGCGGCTTTCCGATCGAAGCTCCAGCAAAGGATGCGCGCGGATGCAGCGTATCCTAACACGGAAGGAGGCAACGGATGTTTCCCGCGAAAATAGACAGTTTGTCGAGACCCGAAACGGTGGCTGAGACCGCAGCGCTGATCGCGTCGGCCGGGGAGGATGACGTCCTGCCGATCGCCGGTGGGATGAGCCTGATGCAGGCCATCAAAGCTCGCGTGGTCCGACCTGGAGCCCTCGTGGATTTGAACGATGTCGAGGAAATCAAGGGGATAAAGGAAAGTGCCTCCGCCGTGTGGATCGGAGCGATGACCCGGTACGTCGATCTGGCGTCTTCGGACGTTCTCAAGAACGGCGCCTTCGGCGCTCTCTCGGACGCAGCTTCCCACGTGGGCGATCGTCAGGTCCGCAATCGCGGCACTATCGGGGGATCGCTTTGCTGGAATTACGTCGCCGCCTGCGTTCCCGTCGCGACGCTTGCGCTGGGTGCGGAACTCGAGTTGATTTCGAAAAGCGCATCCGGTGGTAGCGAGACCCGCCTGGTTTCGATCGATGACTTCATCGTTGGTCCGATGGAGACGTCTCGTCGCCCGCAAGAAATCCTTCGATGCGTCACGCTTGTTGGTCCCCGCAAACAGATAGGAAGCGCCTATCGGAAGTGGGGGCACGTCACTGACTCGCTCCCTGTGGTGGGAATCGGCGTTCGCGTCGTTCTGAACGGCGACCGATCGTGCAAATCGGCGCGGGTCGCGATCGGGGGCCTCTCGCGCGGTTCGCAGCGTTTCCACGAGGCTGAAAAGCGCCTCGTCGGAACGTCGTCTAAGAACCCGGCGGCAATTTCAGACGCGTTTCGTTCGGCCGCTGAAACACTGGAAATCCAAAGCGACGCGTGGGCGTCAGCCGACTATCGGAAGGTTTTGATTGAAGATCTCGGCACTTCCGTCGTCTTGTCGGCGATGGCACGAGCAGGGGAGGCGGTACGATGACCGATGGAACGCGAGCGATCAAGGCAATCGTGAACGGAGAGGCAGTTGAGGCTGTCGTACCGATCCGAATGCTGCTCGTGGATTTTCTAAGAGAGCGGTTGCAGCTTACGGGCACTCACGTCGGCTGCACTTTCGAGAGCGTATGCGGGGCTTGCACCGTTCGTCTCGACGGGAAGGCCGTCAAGTCGTGCATGCTGCTCGCGGTGCAGATCGACGGCCACCAGGTGACGACGGTCGAAGGACTGGCTCGTGGTGACGAGCCCCATCCCTTGCAGAAGGCGTTTCGCGATGCTCACGCGCTTCAGTGCGGTTACTGTACGCCCGGCATCCTCATGAACATGAGCGAGTTCCTGGAGCGCAATCCGGATCCGTCGGAAAGCGAGATCCGAGTCGCGCTGGTAGGTAACATCTGCCGCTGCACCGGGTATTCGCACATCGTGGAGGCCGTCAAGGACGCCGCCACGAATATGAAGCCCGTTCAAGGGAGGGTGGCATGAGGAACGAGAAATTTGCGTGGATAGGCGAAAGGGTCCTCCGCAAAGAAGACGTGCGCCTCACGTCGGGCCGCGGTCAGTACTTTGCCGACATTCAACTGCCCGGTGTTCTACACTGTTACATTGTCCGTAGCGCCCGTGCGCACGCGAAGATCGTGTCGGTCGATACGTCAGCGGCGAAGGCGTCCGCGGGCATCGTGGCGGTGTTTTCGGGCGAGGACATTAAGGACCGGCTGGACCCTCTACCTCATCCGATCGTAGTGCCGAATCTACCCGGCAAATTTCCGCGGCATTGGCCGCTTGCCGTCGGCAAGGTGAAATTTCACGGTGAGCCCGTGGCTGTTATCGTCGCGACCGATCGCTATCTAGCGGAGGACGCCGGCGAACTCGTAGAGGTGGTCTACGAAGACCTGCCGTATGTGGGATCGCCGGAGGCGTCCAGTCAGCCGAACGCCACCATCATACATGATGACCTCGACAACAATGAAATCTTTTCGATGAGCTTCACTGGTGGCTTCACGGAGGATTCCGTCAAGGCCAATGTCGACGAGATACAAGCGATCATCGACTCGGCACCTGTCGTCGTCAATAGGAAGTTCAGGGTTCATCGCACCGGTATGACACCGCTTGAGACTCGTGGCGTCATGGCGAAATGGGATCGTGACGACGGTCTGACCTGCTGGGCCACGACGCAACGTCCGCATATCGACCGTCTCGCGCTTTCCGAGGTCCTTAAGATCCCGACCCATCAGGTTCGGGTTATCGCGCCGCGGGACCAAGGAGGAGGATTCGGGACCAAAGCGCCGTTCTATCGGGAAACGATCCTCATTCCGTGGCTCGCCAAGACGCTGGGCCGGCCTGTTCGGTGGCTCGAATCTCGCGAGGAGGGATTGATGGTAGTCGGACAAGAGCGCGACCAGCGCCACGAGATGACGATTGCCGCGGACAAAGAGGGCAAGGTCCTCGCGATGCGCGCGCGGGTGGTCGCCGACAACGGTGACGGATGTATGGGCGTCTATTGGGGGTTCGTTATGCCGGTTCTCGGCGCGGCCACACTGCCCTCTGGGTACTTCCTGCCGAAAAGCGACATTCAGCTACGCTCCTACGTCACGAACAAGCCGTCGCTGTCACCGTCGCGATCTTTCGGCAGTTATCCCGGCCGCTTCGTCATCGAGCGCTTAATGGACATTTTGGCTAAAGAGGTCGGAAAGGAGCCCGCCGAGATCCGCCGGATCAATCTCGTAAGTTCGTTGCCGCATGTGACAGCGACCGGATGTCACCTGGACAGCGGCGACTATCTCAAAGCCTTCAATAGCCTGGTCGACACGGTCGATCTGAAGGGATTTCGGGAAAAGCAGGCGGCATTGCGCCAACAGGGGCGGCACATCGGCCTGGGCTTCGGCACAGGCGTAGAAATCTCCGGCATCGCTTCCGATGTCTTTGTCCAGCTCGAAAATCAGCCGGGATACGGATCGGCGACGATCCGGATCGACGCCAGGGGACGGGTCCAGGTTCTAGAGGGTGATGCGCCGCAAGGAACGAGCCACGAGACGACCTTCGCCCAGGTCGTTGCTGAGAATTTCGGGATCGACGTGGCGGATATCGTCGTGCAGACCGGCGACACCGCCAACACGCCGTTTGGATCCGGTTCGCTAGGCGCGCGGGGCGGGTCCTACACGGTGAGCGCCGTGCACAACGCGTGCCGCATTCTGCGCGACAAGATGGCTCGAATCTTCATCTTCGACCGCAAACTCGATCTGCAGGTCGGCGACATCCAGTTCGAGAAGGGATTCGTCTTTCCTGCGCTCGATCCCAGGAACAAGGTATCCTTCGCCGAACTCGCTGATCGCATCATCATGAAGCCTGTGAACATGCCGCCAGGCGAGGAGGCGGGTCTGGAAGCCACGAACTACTTCGAGGCTGCCAAGCCGATGTTCTATTTTGGCGCGCACGCGTGCATGGTCGAAGTCTTTCCCAAGACGGGCGAATTCAAGATCACGCGATATGTCACGTGTGAAGACGCGGGTACAGTGATCAACCCGCTGGTGGTGGAAGGTCAGATCCAAGGCGGCGTCGTACAGGGATTGTCGAACGCGATGTTCGAGGAGTTTCTCTTCGATGAACACGGCCAGCAGCTGACGACCACTCTGGAGTCGTACAGGCTCGCTATCGCCCCGGACGTGCCTCATGTCGAGGTCACGCATTCGTTCACGCCGTGTCCGCACACGCCGCTCGGCTCGCGCGGGATCGGCGAAGGTGTTCCCGGCCCCGTGCCTGGAGCTCTGACAAATGCGTTGTGCGATGCGCTGGCGCCATTCGATATCGAGATCAACGAGTTGCCAATCCGGCCGGACAAGCTTTGGCAGATTCTGCGCGCGAAGGAGGCATCTGCGACATCCCGCGTAGCAGGCTCGAATCAGTCCGATTTGCAGAACGCGTGATCGTCTCCGGGCGATTTTAGTTCCGGACCGGAGTAATCAGCATCGACGCGAGAGTGTCAGGAGAAAGCTGCATGCCTTATTCGGCAACGTTTGAAGATTCGACCACTCTTCCGCGCAGGACGGTCTACACCCGACTCGCGGACTTCGGCGGCCTCAAGAAGTACTTTCCCGAGGCCATCGAGGAATGCGACCTGGAAGGATCTGGAATTGGTTCCGTCAGGACGATCCGCATGAAGGGGACGGATGGTGTCATTGTCGAGCGTCTCGAAGCTCTCGTGGACGGATCGCTGATCTCATACTCGATTATCAACGAAGCTCCACTTCCATTGGAGCGATATCATTCGGTAATCGCGCTGTCCGACGAGGGATCGGGTTGCAAAATCCACTGGAGCAGCAACTGGATCGCGAAAGGGGCACCGGAAAAGGAGGTCCGGGAACTCATCGCGGGCTTCTACAGGGATATCTTTGCGGGCGTGGTTCGCGCTGCGTAAGGCCTCCTAAAGACGTCATGCAATAGTGCGCGAAAGGAAATCGAATGGGTGATCGTCTCAAAGCTCGCAACATCATCGTGACTGGCGCGGGCAGCGGTATTGGAGCAGGGATCGCGGCCGACCTCGCAGAAAATGGCGCTAACGTCGTCGTCGCGGATATCAACTTCGAAAACGGCGGCGAGGTCGCAGATCGGTTAACGAAGGCGGGCGGGAAAGCGGTGGCCGTGGCGGTCGACGTTTCGAACCGTGAAAGCATCAAGAAAATGATCGCGAAAACGGTCGAATCTTTCGGCAGTCTCGACGTGATGTTCAACAACGCCGGCATCATTCAGACCGCGTCATATCTCGAGATCACGGAAGCCGACTGGAAACGGTTGATGGACGTTAACGGTCTCGGCGTTCTCATGGGGACGCAGGAGGCCGCCAAACAGATGATCGCTCAAGGCAAGGGCGGCAAGATCGTCAATACCGCGTCGATCGGCGCCAAGCAGGGTTATCCCCAGTTCGCGCACTATTGCGCGAGTAAGTTCGCAGTCGCAGCGCTGACTCAAGCCGCAGCGCGTGCCTTTGCTGAACACAAGATCACGGTCAACTGTTTCGGACCCGGCGTAGTGCACACGGCACTGTGGGATCAGCTTAATCGGGAGTTCATGGAAAAGGGCATTACGTCGAAGCCCGACCAGGCGATCAACGATTTCAGCACTGATATCCTGATTGGGCGCTACTCGACGCCACGGGATATCGTCGGCGTGACCACGTTTCTTGCATCGTCGGACTCCGACTACATCACGGGCCAGACGGTGATGGTAGACGGCGGTATGGTACTGATCTGACGAACTCTGAGGCCCCTCTCTCTCCCGAGGGTCACTTGCCCGTCACGGGGTCGGATTTTCCGACGCGTGACGGGCTTATATTTGACGCTTTGAGAGATTGGCGACGCGGCTTTTTTGTTCGCGTCGCCCTCGGAACAACGCGCTAGGCGACCATTGGCCTTTTCGAGCGAACGTCCGAGATGAAGGAGGCGAGCGCTTCGCCGATCTCGTGCGGGCAATCCTCGGGGACGTAATGCTTCGCCGGGACAGTGATTTCACGCTGGTTGGGCCATTTTCGACAGAACTCGCGGGCCGCGCCCGCCGTCCCATGCCCCTGGTCAGCGTTCACAAACAGCTTCGGGACGCCGGCACTGCCCGCAAGCCAATCGCTGTATCGCTTGATGAGCCGATAATTGTCCTCAGGTTCCCCTTCGAACACGATTTCGCGCGGCCAGATTAACGTAGGTAGGCGGGAGGCGCCGGGTTCGGCAAAGGGCGCGCGATAGTAGGCCTTCTCCTTTTCGCTGAGCCTGCGGATGATGCCGAACTCGAAGAGCATCTTCTCGACGAAAAAATTGTCCTGCAGAACGATCTTTTCGCCCTCGGGACCACGCAGCGCCTTAAACATGGGCTCCCGTCCTGGCGGGAGGTCCGTCCAAAGCCGCGGTCGAACCATGGCCTCCATGTACACGATACCGGCAATCCTCTCGGGATGGCGACAGGCCCGATGGAATCCCAGTGCCGCCCCCCAGTCGTGCAGCACCAGGATGATGTCGCGCAGATCCAGAGCGTCGAACCAAGCGTCCAAATAAGCCGCATGATCCTCGAATTTGTAAGCGTAGCGAAGCGATTTGCCTGATTGACCCATCCCGATCAGGTCAGGGGCCAAACACCGGCCAAGGCCTTCGGCGTAAGGAATCACGTTCCTCCACATATAGGAAGATGTCGGGTTTCCATGCAGAAACACTACCGGTTTTCCTTCGCCGACATCGACGTAGGCCATCTCGCTGTCGAGTACGGTCATGCGCTTCATGGTGTACGGAAAATCTTCTGATATGGACTTGGAACTCATCTAATCCTCTGCTTTTGTGGGTTTCATCTGACTACTTCAGCTTAGCGGCAGCATCACTTCTTTGCGGAATGCCAGCCGTTCCGTAAGACTGTCGTACCACCGACGAAGATTGGCGAACTTGGGATGAACTATGTCGAGCGCGTACCAACGGTAGACAGAGGCGCCGACCGGGATGTCAGCCATCGAAAAGGCACCGCCACCTACGAACCGTCGATCGGCAAGTCTTTCGTCGAGCATCGCCATGACCGCCGCGCACCGCGCTTCGGCCTTTTTTTGGGCCGCCGGATCGCGTTGATCGTTGGGCGTACGAATTAGCCCGATGAAGACTGGGCGTAAGGCGGGCCAGAGCGTGGTGGCCTGCCAGTCCATCCAACGTTCGCAATCGAACCGCCGACGAATGTCGACGGGACACATGCGCGCATCGCCGTACCTTTGCGCGAGGTAGCGAACAATTACGTTGGATTCCCACAGCGAGAGACCGTCGTCCTCCAGAGTCGGGACCAACCGATTAGGATTCATCTCGATGTACTTGGGATCGTCGGTGCCTCCGAACTCACCCCCGACGACGATGTGTTCCGGCGATAAATTGAGTTCTCCGCAACACCACAGGACTTTCTGAACATTGATGGAATTCGGCCGTCCCCAGACCTTCATGGATGACATTTCCTTCGAGCAGGCCATTATTTCAGCTGTGCCGCTCACGATGCGGCCGCTAGGCGCGTATGCGTTCCGTAGTTGCCGCCACTAAAGATAAGCGGGCTGCCCTCGCGGTACGACACTCGTTGGACGCGACCGATGAAAATGATGTGGTCGCCCCCGCTCGTTGTGCTCTCCATTTCGCATTCAAACAGGGCGAGGGGATCGTGGAGGACAGGACACCCTGCAAAGCCGGCCTTGAATGCGATCCCGTCGAATTTGTCGGCGTGCGATCTGGCGAAGTGATCGGACAGGCTCGATTGCTCGTCCGCAAGGACATTGACGGCGAAGGCGCCGGCGTCGAGGAAGCTCTTCATGGAGGGGGCCTGGCGACGCAGGCTCCAAAGTATCAACGGCGGGTCGAGCGAGACCGCGGCGAAGGAATTGGCCGTGAGACCCTCGAGCTTTCCGCTCGGCGCGCGTGTCGTCACGACCGCAACGCCGGTGGCGTATCGCCCCAGGGCATTGCGCAACTGGCGCGAGTCAATCCGTTCCATCTGATCCATGATGTCCGTCATCAACAATCTCCTGCGACAAAGAGAAGCCGTTGGCCCTTCCGCGTGTCAGGAAATCTAGCCGTAGATCGTCACAAGGAAAAATGATAAGTTTTGCTGACATCCATTACGGGGACTAATACCGTGGCCGTGACCGCCAGCATTCGTGACATCAAGCTTTTCGTCGCCGCCTATGAAGAGCGCTCTTTCACCGCGGCCGCCGTTCGGGAAGCCGCTACGCAGTCTGGCGTCTCCCAGCACATCGCGAAGCTCGAGGCGCTCCTCAAGGTGAAGCTTTTTTCCCGGAACGCGGGTGGTTTAGTCGCAACGCCCGCCGCTGACGCGTATTACAATCGTTGCGTCGACGTGCTCAGGGTTCACGAGAGCGCGCACATTGCATTGGGAGGCTACACGCGGGGGCTGCACGGAGAGATTAACGTCGGTTTAATGCCTTCCATGACCCGTTGCGTCCTTGCTCCGGCGTTGGCCAGGTTTATCGAGCAGCATCCCAATGTAGCGGTGCGGATATTGGAGGGTTATAGCGGCATCCTAACCAAGCAGGTGAAAGCGGGCGAACTTGAATTCGCCATTGTACCCGCACCCGCGTTTTCAGAGACGGTTGGTTTGAAAAGCCGACTTTTGGCGACTACTCCTGAGCTGTTGGTGACGCGAAAGAGCCCGTCAGTCAAAACATCGCGTTACGTTCGTCTTTCGGAATTGGATCCGCTGAAGCTGGTCGTGCCGGGTAGGGGAAACGCCAGGCGCATTCTGCTCGATGCGTACTTCGCATCCAACGGCGTACGCGTCGAGCGTGTCATGGAACTCGACGCGATGTTCGGAACACTGGGTGTTTTGTCCGAGACCGATTGGGCAGCGGTGCTTCCTGCTGTGATGATGTCGGATCCATCTGACCATAAGAACTTCAACATCAGGGTAATTTCCGACCCGCCTCTGACCCTCGACCTGATCCTCATCGAGGCGTCTCGACGACCCATGTCGCGTCCCGCCGAGGTTCTTCTCGGACTGATCAAGGAAGAGATGGATCGTCTGAACCGCTCTTGGAGTACCGGACGGCCAACGACGCGTGGCACCGCGCGTAGGAAGTAGAGCGCAAGCCTTCATTCGGCTTATGGGCACGAACGACTTCATTACGTTCCGTAATGGGGCGCGACAGATATCATGATTTTTTCGTTTGATGGTTTCTTGCTAGGAAACGTTCAGGCGACCGGACCGCCTAATCGTCCGCAATAAGCCCGCAAACGGCACAGTTGGGGATTCGCAAAGGGATGGTACCGCAACATGATGCAATCAGCTGGCCTTTTGTTTGACGCGCTGGTGTCCGGCGTTCTCGTCGGCGGCTTTTATGCAGCGATGGCCGTCGGCATATCCATCGCCTTCGGGATGCTTGGCATCAGCAATATCGCCCATCCCGCTGTAATATTGCTCGGCTCGTTCATCGCCTACGTCTTGAATACGCAGTTCGGCATGGACCCGCTTCTGGTCGGCTTGCTGTTGGTGTGCCATTCTTTTTGCTGGGGATGGGACTTTACTCTGGTTACGAACTCTTCTTCGAACGGCGCGGCGCCGAACTAATCCGCGGATTGTCTTTCTTTTTTGGGCTGCTTTTCATCACGGAAGTCGGCCTGCAACTGACGTTCGGGGTCGACTACCGGCTTGTGGAGGCGCGTTACATCGGGCCGACGTTCGACATCGGTCCGTTGTCGTTGCCGTTGCGGATGTTGATTCCGTTCCTTGCGTCGATCGCGATGCTGGTTTGCCTTCAACTCTTTTTCGTCAGGACATTCACGGGACGGGCTATCATGGGGGTGGCCCAGGACAAGCTCGCCGTCCAGCTCATGGGGGCCGCTCCGACCCGGATCAAGCGGATCGCGTTCGGGATATCGACAAGCACGGCAGCGTTGGCGGGAGTCTTCCTGATCATCCTGCAACCGGTCGAACCGTCGATGGGGCGCGACTACATCGGCCGCATCTTTGCAATATGCGTTCTCGGCGGAGTGGGCTCGCTTCCGGGCACTTTCGTGGCAGCGATGATCGTCGGCGTCATCGAAAGCGTCACCTCTACGTTCTACGGCCCTTCCTGGTCCCCAGCCGTTGCATTCGGAATGTTGCTAGTAGCGCTTGTGGTTCGTCCCGCGGGCATTTTTGGGAGAGCCTGATGGCCCACATCCGATTTTCAGCGATCGCCGTCGTTGTTGGTGCGGCCCTGGTAGGTGCAAGCCTGTTAGTCGACAACGACTACTACGTCTTCGCGGCGTACTTCGTCCTGCAGTACGTGGTTCTGGCGACGGCTTGGAACATCCTCGGCGGATACGTGGGTTACGTGAATTTCGGTACTACGGCTTTTCTCGCCATCGGTGTTTATAGCGCCGTCGCGCTCCATAAATGGCTTGAGCTCCCCGTGCCGGTACTAATGGTGATCTCTGGCGCACTTTGCGGTGGAATCGGCTTGGCTATGGGATATCTCACGATACGCCTCCGGGGGATTTACTTCACGATCGCAACGCTGGCCTTGGCGGTCGTCGTGCAGACCTTCATCACCAATTGGGATTATGTCGGCGGCTCTCGCGGAACCTACATCATGCGGCCGGACGAGACTCCATTTTTCGGAAGCTACGTCAAGTATCTCTTCTTCCTCATGGTCGTCCTGGCGATGAGCTCCGTTGCGATCGCCCGTGCCATCGAAAGATCGACGTTCGGTTTCGGTCTGGCCGCGATCCGCGACGACGAGGGAGCGGCTGCCGCAGCGGGGGTGCCCACACTGAGACTCAAACTCGTCGCAGCGATGTTGAGCGGCGGTCTGATGGGAATGGCCGGCACTCCGCTCCCATTCTATCTCACCTATGTCGAGCCGACGTCGTCGTTCAGTCTGGCTTACACGGTCAATAGCGTCGCCATGCCGCTTATCGGTGGTACGAGCAGTTGGATCGGGCCCGTTATCGGCGCGCTTCTGCTTGGATCGATGCAACAGGCGATGACCGTGTTGATTTCTTCATCCGTGAATCTGTTGGTGGTGGGCGTCCTGCTGGTTCTGTTCGTGGTTGCGGCGCCGACCGGTATCCTTGGCATGATCAAAGCGATGCGCTCGCGCACGTCGGATGACAAATCTGTCCTCGTAGACGCGGTGCTCGTTCCCGAGAAGAGGAGCAGCAGATGAGGGAAGGGATCATCCTGGAGGCAACAAAGGTCAAAAAGAAGTTCGGCGGCTTCGTCGCGCTAAACGACATTGACCTCACGATCCGCCGAGGTGAGCGGGTTGGCCTCATCGGCCCGAACGGCTCCGGCAAGAGCACTTTGACGAACTGTCTCTGTGGAGCAATCAAGCCCGACGGAGGCAGCGTTTCGTTCGCCGGCCAAACCATCGACGGCGTGTCGGCCCATGAACGGGCCAGACTGGGAATTGGGCGGAGCTTTCAACTGCCGCGTCCGTTCCATAGCCTGTCGCTCCTGGACAACATTCGAGTACCGCTCAAGTACGTGGTGAACAGGAGAGCCGGTCACCGGATGTCTGAGCAGGATATCTCGACACGCGCCGCAGAATTGCTCGGGAAATTCGGCCTCGGTGGGAAGGCTGGACGGCTACCGCGCGACCTCACTCAGGTTGAGATGAGAAAGCTCGAGCTCGCGCGTGCAATGGCGACGGAACCCACACTGTTGGTTTCCGACGAAGCGATGGCAGGCCTTTCCAATTCGGAAGTGGACGAGATCCTGGGCCTTCTGATGGCGCTCAACGAAGAAGGCGTGGCTATCATTTTCATTGAGCACATCATGCGCGCCGTAATGGTTTTCTCGGAACGGCTGGTAGTCCTTGTCGCCGGTCAAAAGATAGCGGACGGACTGCCAAAGGAAGTGATCGCAAACAAGCACGTAGTGGGAGCTTATCTCGGTGAATAGTATCCGGACCGAAAAGCTCTGCGCCGGCTACGGCAGCGTGCGCATTCTTCACAACGTTTCACTGGAGGTCGCCGCGGGTGAAACCGCAGTTCTGCTAGGTACGAATGGAAACGGCAAGAGTACGTTGATCAAGACGATCATGGGAATCGTGAGTCCTTCGTCCGGCCGGATCGTGGCGGAGATCGATGGTAGGGAGCACGACCTGGTGGGGATGACGACGGAGCAGATCGTCGATCTGGGAATCGCGTTGGTGCCCGAGGGGCGACGTTTGTTTCCGCGCCTTACCGTGGAAGAAAACCTCCTGCTTGGCGCCTATCGGCCTACGGCTCGCAAGCGTCTCAAAGACAATCTCGCCTATTGTTACGAGGCGTTTCCCCGTCTCAACGAACGCCGCACCCAGCTCGCAGGGACGATGAGCGGCGGAGAGCAACAGATGCTGGCCTTGGCGCGTGCCCTTATGTCGTCACCGAAAATCCTGGTCGTCGACGAGCCGTCCGTCGGATTATCACCGCTCTTCGTCCGTCGCACGATCGACATGATCGCACAGCTGAAGGATCGATATGAACTCACGGTCCTCATGGCCGAGCAGAACTTCACGCAAGCCATCCGTATTGCCGACAAGGGATACGTCATCGTCCACGGAGAAATCGCCTTCCACGGCGAGAACCCCGAAGCCATGCACCGAAGCGATCTGATACGCCAACACTACCTGGGTCTTTGAGACAGAGACTGATAACGCGGCGGCGACCGGGCAACAAGAGGAGACGAGTAGTGAAGCCAAACAAGGGGATAGCGCGTCGCGGCGCGCTCGGCGTGATCGCGGGCGCGGGCGTCGCAATCGCGGGCCGCCGCGCGTTCGCGGCAGATCCGATAAAGATCGGTTTCGGAATTCAGCTTACCGGTCCCTTGGCGGCTAGCGGTAAGGCGGCCTTACTCGGTGCCCAAATCTGGGCAGAGGAGGTGAATAAGGCGGGTGGCTTGATCGGTCGTCCCGTGGAGCTGGTCTACTATGACGATCAGAGCAATCCGGGCCTCGTACCGGGACTCTACTCCAAGCTGATCGATGTCGATAAAGTGGATCTGCTGATGGCGAACACTACCAATCAGACCGCTCCAGCCATGCCGCTCATTATACAGAAGAAGCGGCTAATAATGGCGATGTTCGCTCTGGCCGTGAACGAGCCATTCAAATATCCAGGCTTCTTTCAAATGCAGCCGTTCGGTCCGAACGGAAAGGAATCGATGTCTCGTGGTTATTTCGAAGGAGCAGCGACGATCGATCCGAAGCCACAAACTATCGCTCTGGTAGGGGCCGACGCTGAATTCGCCAAGAGCTCGCTTGAAGGTGCCAGGGCCCATTCGGCCCGGATGGGGCTAAAGATCGTATACGACAAAGTCTATCCTCCTAACACCGTGAACTTCACTCCGGTGTTGAGGTCGCTGCAGGCGACCTCTCCGGACCTGGTCTTCGTTGCGTCCTACCCGGCCGATACGGTCGGCATCATCCGAACTGCGCACGAGATCAAATTGGGAGCCAAGATGTTCGGCGGCACGTTGGTCGGCTGCCAATACACCGCTGTCAAGCAGCAACTGGGCGAGGCGTTAAACGGGGTAGTGGGCTACGAGCAGTACGTACCCGAGCCAACTATCAACTTCCCAGGCATCGACGAGATGTTGCGGAAGTACCAAGCTCGGGCGGCCGAGCAGGGCGTCGATCCGCTTGGATACTACGTGCCTCCATCGGCATATGCATCGCTTCAGATACTTGGCGAGGCCGTTGTCAAGACGAACGGCCTCGATCAACGGAAATTATGGGAATACATCCACGCCAACAGTTTCGAGACCGTGGTCGGAGACGTCAAATTCGGCTCCGACGGAGAGTGGATCGAACCGCGACTGCTCACCGTTCAATTCCGCGACGTCAAAGGAAATGATTTTCAGCAGTTCACGCAACCGGGCAAGGAAGTGATCATTTATCCCCCCAAATACCAGTCCGGAAATCTGCAGTATCCCTTCGTTCCGCGGAGATAGCTATCTTACGTCGGCTACCGCTGCTCACAAGGGCCGCGGTGGCCGACAGTCGGTTATGCCCGGTTGTACGCTGGCGCGTTCCGCCCAAGTCCATCGAATAGATCGAGCATCCGTTCGAACCACGCATGCATCGGATCGGTCCCCTCAAGAAGTGCGAACGAGCTCGTACATCGAGCCCACTGAAATGGTCTGAACAGAGCGTAGTCCGCATACAGCGGCTGCTCGCCTCCAAAGAAAGGTTGGGTCTTGAGCACCAGACGGAAAGGCGCAAGGCTTTCCCGGGGGAGCCAGCTGATCCTGTCGACCGGCTACGAAGGCCTCGAGCGGCTTGCCCACTCGGGCCTCCCGACTGCTGCGGAAATACTGGCTGTCCTTTTCGTGAAGGTTCGCGAAAATGTCCAGCGCGATAAAGGGAAAGATGGTCCCGACCAGCATATCAGCATGCGCGCTGTAGAGACGGCTTAAGGCAAGACCCGCCATTCCTGAGAACAGCGTTGGATTGTCCGGATAGGTCAACTCAAGATCTGTGGCGATTGCCCAGGAATCAGAAATCCATCGGCCGCCGTCCACGATGACCGGCACGCGGCCTTGCACCGGTGGCGCGATAACATCCTTTTCGGTGAAGCGCCACGGTATAGTCTCGACCTCCAACCCTTTGTGGGCCAGCGCGAGACGTGTTCGCCAGCAGTAGGGACTGAAGCGGAGCGAAGGGTCTTCACCGGCCAGCTCGTACAGTATGATGCCCATGGGCGAGCTCGAGTTATCGGCTGAGGGACGCGTTTGTTTGGCCGAACAATACCTTGCTGGACTGGTTGTCGACCGTCGGCTGGATGTTGATTTCATCGGCCTTCGCATAGGCGCGCTTCACCGTAGCTCGGTCGCGGATACTCTCGAACCAACTTTTCAAGTGCGGGAAATCTTCCAGCTTCTGCCTTTGGCGTTCGTGAGGGACGACCCACGGATAGACCGCCATGTCCGCGATGGAGTATTCGCCGCCAATAAAAGCGCGATCGGCAAGTCGGCGATTCAGTACACCATACAGTCGATTTGTTTCGTTGACATAGCGATCTATGGCGTAGGGAATCTTCTCCGGCGCATACTGCACGAAGTGATGGTTCTGGCCGGCCATCGGACCCAGGCCACCCATCTGCCAGAACAGCCACTGCGTCACCTCGACACGCTTGCGCAGGTCGAGTGGAAGGAATTTTCCAGTTTTCTCGGCCAGGTACGAGAGGATGGCACCGGATTCGAATACGCTGACCGGTACACCGCCGCCGGCCGGCTGATGATCGACGATTGCGGGGATCCGGTTGTTCGGAGATATCTTTAGGAACGCCGGCAAGAACTGATCGCCGGCTCGTATATCGACGGGCACAATCTTATAGGGAAGGCCAGCCTCCTCGAGAAAGATCGTGATTTTATGTCCGTTCGGCGTCGTCCAGTAGTGAAGATCGATCATGTGCAGTCTCCTATATCCCGGTTGTGCTGTCGTCGATCGCGTCAGCTGGGGCCCTCAAGCGCGTAAGACTTTACGGATCTCCGCCGCGGCTTTTTCGGCGACCATCACCGTCGGAATGTGGGTATTCGCCCTGGGTACCTTCGGCATGATCGACGCGTCAGCCACGAAGAGGCCGTCCACGCCCTTGACCCTGGTACTCGAGTCGACCACGTCGCCGAGAGCGCATGTGCCGGCTGGATGAGCCATCGAGGTGGCGGAAGAGATAACGAGTTCTTCGAAGGCCTTGTCGTCGGTGAGCGCGTCGAGAAGGCGGCCGGCGCCAATCCGGCGGTTGAGAGTGAAGCGCCGAACGCTGCGGTTTATGTCGAGAACTGCAACAAGCGCCACGCTGAACAGGTCCGATTTCCAACCCGGCTGGTTCAGCAGTTTTATTGGCAGTTTGGGCGGCAGAAGGAACGTCTCGTGAGTTATCGCGTCGACCGCAGGGTCCATCATCAATTCACGCGCGATTTTTACCGCGGCAATCATTCTGTCTCGGTCGCGACGATCCTGGAGCAGCGCAAGAGCCAGCTTCGGTGCACCGTTTTTGCTGGTCAAAGAGACCTTGCCGCGCGAGAACGGCGAATAGAGACAAACCTGCAGCATGCCGAGACCTACGTCGCGGTCTCGAGGGCCCGACCTGGAGACGAGTCCCATAAAGAGATCGGACGGTGGGGCTCCGATATAGTTCGACGAAAGCCGAAGGCATCCGAGCACGTAGCTGCGCATCGCCGGATCGTGTCTCGCACCCGCGCGCACCACCGCGCCGAGATGCACACAGATGTGATTCTGGAGGTTCTCGCCGATCTTCGGGTTGTCCAGGACCGGTTTGATGCCAAGCGCGCTGAGTTCGTTGGCGGATCCGAGTCCCGAACGCTGAAGGAGAACCGGCGAGAAGATGGCTCCGGCGGCCACGATGACACGGGCTGCGCTCACCCGTTGCGTCGAGCCGTCGAGTTCTCGAAATTCAATGCCGGTGACCTTTCGTCCTTCAAACAGTAGAGCGGTCACCTCCGTATTGGACAGGATCTTTAGATTGGGACGCTTACGAACTTCTGGGGTAAGGTACGCGAGCGCGGCGGACGTACGTATTTTGCCGTTGTTGCTGAACGGCATCTCGAACAGTCCATCCTCATCGGATCCGTTCAGGTCGCGCCCGAATCGGTAGCCCCGCTTTTCAGCCGCCTGCGCGAGCGCTTCCGTGAATTTCGGCCAGGTCGAGCGCGGACGCCGGCTGATCGGAATGGGGCCAGCGTCGCCGTGTACTCCGCCGGGAAAGTCGAGGTCTCGCTCCAGCTTGCTGAAGAATGGCAGGCAATCCTCGTAGCTCCACCCGGTGGCTCCTGCGGCTTTCCACGCGTCGTAGTCCGAGGGGAGTCCGCGCGGAGCCCACATGCCCATAACCGACCCGCCGCCTCCCATCACTTTGGCCTGCGGAAATAGCACGGCGGGCTCTCCGGGACGGGTCTCCGCCTCGACAGGCCAGAAATAGTCGGGATTGGCGTAGGAGCGAGGAAAGATGTCAGCGATATCCTCCGGGAGCGCGTCAATCGGAGTATCCCGACCTGCCTCGATCAACAGGATCTTGAGGGACGGATCTTCACTTAGTCGCGCGGCAAGGACGCTTCCGGCGGCCCCGCCTCCCACCACAACGAAATCGGGCACTTCTTGTTGTGCCGAAACTTGATCTCCAAACCGAGCCCTGGCGTTCACTTCTTTCATCTCCTGCCTTGGGCGCCTTCCGTTGGCAGAATGACGGCAGCGGCGCGTCCAGGCTCGCGGTCAGATCCGCCGCATTCGAAAAGCGGCACGCCCCTTCCGCGGGCGATCTGTCCGATATCAAGAACGGCCCACTGGCAAAAATCATTAATACTATTGGTCGGCATTATGAATTCGGATGACGCCTACCGCCCTGTGAGCAGGTGCGACAAAGCAATAGTGGTGGGAATTACTTACGATAGTTTAGGTTAGTTTAGGTTCATCGGCCGGAGCCGGACCCTGTTTTCGATCCGCAGCCGGGCATTACGATAGGTAATATACTTCTCCATAAATGATTATTTTATCCGATGGTCGGGGATTGATAGACGATGTGTGCTCACACGAGAGGACACTCCATGCAACTCGGTTTCTTCACGATGCCCATTCATCCGCTGGGTAAGGACTGGCGGAAGTCATTGCGGGAGGACCGCGAAGCTTTCATCTTGGCGGACGAACTCGGCTTCACCGAAGGATATTGCGGCGAGCACGTTACCGATCAGGCGGAGAACATCACTTCGTGCTCTCTCTTTCTGGGGACGCTCGTAGACGCGACGAAACGAATCAAGCTCGGGACTGGAACGGTCAACGTGCCGAACAGCCACCCCGCCACTGTTGCGTCTCAGATCGCGATGCTGGACCATTTGCTCGATGGGCGCTTCATCTTCGGGATCAGTCCCGGAGGCCTTCTCTCGGACGCAGAAGTCTTCGGAAACCTCGACGCCGATCGCAACGAGATGTTTCTCGAAGGAATAAACCACATCCTCAAGATCTGGTCGTCGAAGCCCCCTTACGACATCCGTGGCAAGTACTGGACCATTTCCACCGCGAAAACCGTGTTCGCGGAGATCGGGCAGGGCATCCTTCCGAAGCCCCTTCAGAAGCCGCACCCGCCGATCGTAGTCACGGCCGTAGCTCCGTTTTCCAAAGGGGTCACCGAGGCGGCGGCAAGAGGTTGGGAGCCGATATCGGCGAACTTTCTGATGCCGGCGTGGGTGAAGAGCCATTGGCCGAAATACGCCGAGGGTTGTGCGCGGGCGGGGCGCCCCGCCGATCCCGCAAATTGGAGGGTGGCGAAAAGCGTCTTCGTCGCGTCAGATAGGAACGTCGCCCGCGAATACGCTACATCCGCCAACAGCCCGTACCGCTTCTACTACGACCAGATGTTTACGAAGCTGAAGAAGGGAGGAAGGATCGAGTTGTTCAAACCGCGTCGCGACATGCCGGACGACGAAGTCACGCTCGACATGATCATGGATGCCCTGGTTATTTATGGCACGCCCGATGAGGTGACCGACAAAATCCTGGCGTTCCGGGAGACAGTCGGTGAGTTCGGTACGATGTTGTATGCGGGCCACGACTGGCTCGATCCCGAACTCGCTCGGCAATCGATGATCCTGATGGCCGAGAAGGTCCAACCCATGATCGGTTCACCCAAGAGCAGTCCGAGCACCGTGCAGCACAGCCGCGTTTCGGCTTAGCGCTCCGGCGCAATTGAATCATCCGCGGTCCGCTTGGGAGCGGCCTAGCTTTGCGAGATACCTGATGATGGTCAAGATCACCGTTCCAAGCGGCGTTGGGATTTCCGTTCGCATCGACGGGAAAGAAGGCAGCCCGTGGCTGGTCCTCTCCAATGGCGTTACCGCGACCCACCGGATGTGGGAACCTCAGATGGAGATGCTGGTCAAGAAGTACCGGGTCCTTCGATACGATGCGCGAGGACACGGAGAAAGCGATGCGCCGCCACCACCGTATTCCTTCGACGATTTGGTCGCCGATGTCGTCGGCCTGATGGATTACTTCGAGATGAAAAGTCCGACGTTCATGGGCCTCTCTCTGGGGGGCATGACGGGACTTGGAGTTGCGTTGTCACATCCAAAAAGGCTTCGCGCACTGGTGTGTTGCGACGCGCGAGCGGACGCTCCGCCACCGTTCGTGCAGGGCTGGGATGATCGCATCAAGGCGATCCGGGAGAAGGGATTCTCCGCCATCATCCCCGGTACCGTGGAGCGCTGGCTTTCGGTTCCCTTCAGAAAGGAGCATCCAGCGAGAGTCGCGGAGGTCGAGGACATGATCCGATCTACGTCGCTCGCCGGCTTTGAAGGCTGCGCAGCGGCGTTGAAGCGGCTCGACTATCTCTCCTCTCTGGATCGGATCGAGATACCGACGCTCTTCGTTTCGGGATCGGAGGACCAGGGGGCGCCTCCCGGCGTAATGCGTTCGATGGCCGAGCGCGTCCGCGGAGCGCGGTTCGAGGTGGTTGAGGGGTCGGCGCATTTGCCAAACCTCGACAACCCGGAAGGCTTCGCAATGGCAGTGCGAGACTTTCTGGGAGTCGGACAGTAGTCGACCTGACCAGGCTTCCGTTTCTGCCGCCGAAAGTCGTGGTCACGATGTGGCGGCGGGTCGGTTTGTGCACGATCGTTGGAGCAATCGAAAATGGCCCGCAGGCGTCTCTATAGGGGATCGGACTTTCGTAAGGCGCTGAGCATCGCCGAGCTCAGGGAAATCGCCAAGCGTCGCTTGCCCGCCTTTTCACTAGAGTTTCTCGAGAGCGGCGGCGAGGATGAAGTCACGCTTGGTTGGAACAGAGACGTATTCAAGTCCCTCCGTTTCGTGCCGAGGACGCTCGTCAATACCAGTTCGTGCAATATCGACGCCGTCCATTGCTCCACCAAGTTCGCTTCGCCGCTGATCATCGGCCCCTCGGGGCACAACAACATCATGCGCAGCGACGGAGATAGGCATCTCGCGAGCGCCGCGGCGGCCGCGGGAATTCCCTATACGCTGGCGACCCTGTCCAATACCCGGCTTGAAGATCTAGCTGAAGATTATCCGGGAAAGCTTTGGATGCAGCTATACGTGTTCAAGGACCGGGCCCTGACTGACGACATAATCAACAGGGCGGATGATGCCGGTTATGATGCACTGGTGTTCACGACGGACGCCAACGTGTTTGGTTGGCGCGAGTGGGATCGTCGGCGCTTCCGCGCTCCCGGCAAGCTTTCGTACGGGAATATGCTGGATGCATTCATGCACCCGCGTTGGTTTTGGGACGTCATGATTCCGAATGGCGTTCCACCGATTCCCAACGTCACGCACTTTTTTCCTGAGAATGCGCGCGACACAAAGAGTGCCATCACCATCATTCCAAGTCTTTTCGCACCGACGATCGATTGGACGACCGTGGAAGATCTCCGCGCTCGGTGGAAGCGGAAATTGATCATCAAGGGCATCCTCAGCGTGGAAGATGCCTGCAAGGCAGCTGACGCCGGTTGTGACGGGATCGTCCTCTCCAATCACGGTGGGCGGCATCTTGATACTTGCATCTCTCCCATGGAGATCCTTCCGGAAGTCGCAGAGCGTGTCGGCAACCGTCTTAGTATAATCGTCGATAGCGGATTCCGCAGGGGAAGCGACGTCGTAAAGGCCATAGCCCTCGGTGCGCACGCCGTGATGATCGGCCGGGCCGCGCTCTATGGTCTGGCAGCCGGAGGACAGGAGGGGGTTGCGCACGCGCTCCGACTACTGAACGACGAGATCAAAAGAGTGCTCGGCATGATCGGATGTCCGTCACTCTCGCAGCTCGACAAGTCGTTCATCCGCTCCAACGCTTCGTTCGAAGGGCCCGCTAGTCTGGTAGACCTCTGAGTACGTGAAGGTGCGCTCGTTGTTATCGATCTTGGGTTCCGAATATCTTCATCTGCGTCGTGCGGAGATGGCGCGTCATTGCGTCGGCAGCACCGGTCCGGTCTCGCTTTTCGATCGCCTCGATGATTGCGTCGTGCTCGGCAAACGAGGAGTAATC
>Ga0210410_10000760_pt1 | contig 33096 bp, 25 predicted proteins | sample IncBWC4MmetaG_FD_161058 | JGI IMG/M metagenome (GOLD analysis project Ga0210410, IMG submission 161058) | Forest soil microbial communities from Barre Woods Harvard Forest LTER site, Petersham, Massachusetts, United States - Inc-BW-C-4-M | ecosystem: Environmental > Terrestrial > Soil >...
TACTGGAATTGTTGCCTGCGTTCGAGTTCCCTCCGCGGAAGATGCCCGCTTCGCCGCCGAAACATTGTCTCAAGCCGGAATCCCGATCGTGGAAATCGCGATGACGATTCCAGGAGCCCTTCAGGTCATTTCCGACCTCGCTGCGGTTGCCCCTGGCGCAGTCATCGGTGCTGGAAGCGTCTTGGACGCGGAGACTGCGCGCCGATGCCTCGACGCGGGTGCGAGCTTCCTGACGACAGACGGTCTGATCCCGGAAATCGTGGATTTCGCGAACCGAAAGGACGTCGTTGTGTTTCCCGGAGCTTTGACGCCAACGGAAGTGATCGCCGCGTGGCGAGCCGGCTCGGATTTCGTGAAGGTTGTCCCGGTCGCGGCGGTAGGCGGCGAGAACTACGTCAAAGCGCTCCAGACACCGCTTTCTCACATCCCTCTAATCGCCGCTGGCGGCGTGAATCAGCAGAATGCGGGCGGTTACTTGTCCGCGGGCGCGACGGCGCTTGGCGTCGGTCAAGCGCTGCTGCCCTGGGAAGCCGTGGCCCTTCGGCAATCGAATCGCATCCGCGAGTTGGCGCGCAGGTTTGTGAACATTCTGGCGGCCGCCAGAAAAGACAGCGCAGGAAAGATCGCAGGACCGGAGTGGACAGTTCAAGCGACAAAACCGCAGTTTGCGCTAGTGGCTGAATAACAGAGATTTGGTCGTTCGACAGCAGTCCAAGCGGCAAGGCGGACGGTGGCGCGATCCCGGCCTAGATTTCGAACTCCGTCTGACAACCATTGAAGTACCATAAGGGGTAGGGCTCTTACCGAGCCTTACCCCTTATGGGTTTATTACAGTCGAAAAAACGATCAACTAATACAGCTTGGCTTTGAATGAGAAATCGACCGTTTGCGCTTGCTGTCCCGTGATGGTAACTTCCTTGGACTTTGTTCCGTAGGTTTCGTGCCATGCGGTCAACGTGTATTTCCCGGGCGGGAGATCGGGGAGCTTGAAGCTGCCATCCTCGCCCGTCACGGAGTAGTGAGAAGTCTTCATTACCGCGAACGTCGAATGCATCCATGCGTGGACGTTGCACTTTACGGGAATGAATTCCGCTTTTTCGAATTTCTGCGTGATGGGGGGCGTGCCCGCGGGTTGCGCCCGGTTCCATTCGTGATTGATCTTCGCGAGCGGGTGAATGTTGTGCGAAAGAGGATCGTCGTTTTCGATTTTGAGCTCTTGGTTGACCATCATCGGAACGACGTGCGGGAGATACTGGCAGCCTTTCTGGGCTAGGGTGACCGGCTCGGTGGGGGCGCCGTCTTCATCCGGCGCGCCCTCCGAAATGTAAACAACCACGTTCTCCAGTGCGTTGCCGGAGCCCACCACGACGGTTTCCGTCGTGATCGGCGTTGCATGCTGCTTCGCGCACTCGGGTTCCTTGGACATGTCGATCGGCAAGGGCTTCGCGGGCGTGCCGTCCACGGTGATTTTGCCGCTGATCGAGCCTCCGCCCGGGCGGGCGGGTGCCATCGCGCTGCCCAGCGCAATGCAGAGAATAACAAAGCCGATTCTTCGAACGCTCATTTCATCTCTCTCCTTCTCCGACCTTCACTGCGATGCTTGAGTTTCGCTTGAACCTTGGTCCCTTGTCTCCTGGGTCTGCGGGGGCAGTCTCTTTACCTCAAAATTTGTGATCTCGTCGCTGAGGCCGGACGGAATCCATTCACTCGGCTACGCGGGCCAAGAGCCGCATTGTGCGGGCTCCTGCGGTCATCGAAGAACCGCCGCGGCGTTGCTGGGAGCTGCGTGAGAGACGAGATACCATTCCGCGGTGGGCGTGCGGAGATATTTCAGGCGGGCGCGAATCGCATCCGCCGCTCCACTATTCCCCAACTTTTCCTGAGTGAGAATGAGTTGCCGAACGACCAGGGGATTCTGCGGATCGGCGGCCAGCTCATCGGCGGCGTTGGCGAGGTCGCCCTCGGCGATCAATTCGTACCCGTGCCCTGATTCGTAGATGTTCTCGACGATCGGGTCGCGAGTTTTTGTCGCTAGATCTCCGATCGCGCGCACCGCGTCCGCGGCCGGTTTTGCCTGGCCGAGAAGAGCGTGCACGCGGGCTTGCTCACGCCAGATCGCGGCGAGTGAAATATTGCGATCGGACTCGCTCATGCCCACGACGGGCGAGCGGAGGAGAGCCTCCAAAGATTCGAGCTGAAGCAATTCCTCATCCGATTCGGCGGCAAGCAGTACGCGCGCAAACCCGATCTCGGCTTCCGCGTAGCCTTGTTTCTGACTTTTTGCTTCGTCAGACAGGGCAAGTAGCGCTTTCCGGCCCTTGTCGGGCTGGCCTTCCCAGAAGAATACAAGTCGCTTCTGGCATTCGGCGTGGAAGCGATCACGCGGAGACTGCGCAGCGCCAATAGCCTTGTCGTACTGCTCGCGCGCGTTGGCGAAGTCGCCTGTCAGCGCCAGCGTGTCGGCGAGTCCCACTCGCGAGGCAAACGATGTCGGATCGAGTTGCAAGGCTTCGGTGTAGTGCTCGAGCGAACCATGATCGTCGCCGGTGGAACGCAGGACTTCGGCGAGCGAAACTTCCGGAGTAGGCTGGCCGGGTTGGAGCTCGAGATAGCGCTTGAGAGCCGCGATGGCCTTGGCTGGATCCGGTGTGTCCGATTCGATGTAAGCGTGGCCCAGCCGATTGAGGACCGGAGCAAAGTTCGCATCGACCTTGAGCGTTTTCTCCATTAGTTGCCGTGCCCGGTCGTAATCCTGTTGGGCATAGAGCCACTCGGACGTGAGAAAAAGAACGTGCTTGTCTTTCGGGAAGCGGGTCAGCAACTCATTCATGGAGACGATGGCAGGGAGGAGGTCGCTGTCCTGAACCCCGGTCATCCAACGAACCAGAAGTTGCTCGTCGGGCGTCGCGCTCGGGAGCAGCGCCTTGGCGCGGGCCAGCGCGGCAGAATCGGGCACGCCCCGCCGCGCGACGTAGCTCAGGAAGGCGTAGCCAAGCGCGAAATGCGGATCCTTTTCGACGGCGTGCTGGGCATGGACGGCGGCGTCGTCCAAGAGGCCGTTTTCGTATTTATCGATGGAAAGCTCGAGGTACTTGCGCGCCTCCTCGGAACGAGTCGAGACGCCAATTGTGCCAAAGAGCTTCTGCGGCGCCGATGCAGCGCCTGTAGTGGCATTCTCAGCGGGAGTCGAAGGCGCGTGCCCCTGCGCCGCTTCAAGCTTTCCACCCGACGGCATTGCAAATAGGAAGGAAAAACTCAGGAAACAACAGGCTACAGATAGACGGTCCATTAGACGGTCCATTTCGATCACCCCACGCACGACCACTCGTCGAAGGACTGGCCTTAGTCCCAAAGTTAACCCCGACCAGCGATCATGACAAGGCAAGCGAATCCGGGGCGTGCGAGAGAGTAATAGCGTTGATTTGGCACACACTATGTCGCGGTGACAAGGTCTCTTTTAGACACACAGCTCCAGTCCAGCCTTGTGCCCCGTGGTGCCTCAAGCCAATACTGGACACACATATTCTCCGGCTACGAACTCAAGGAGAAGAGTATGAAGTGTGCGATGTGGTTGCGTTTTGCGTTGTTCGTCTGCTTGTCGGCAACTTTAGTCAATGTGGCGTCACCGGCGGTTAAAAAATTAGCGGTTGTAACTTCCACAAGCAGCCCCCTCCAGGACGTGCAACTCGCCAATCTTGTAAAGCTTTGCAACGGCACGCAAAAAACCTGGCCGAACGGAGAAACGTTCAAGCTGGTGATCGAAGATCCGGGCGCGCCGGAGATGGGCGTCGTCGTGCGGAAGCTTTTGGGCGCATCCGGGGACAGCGCGAAGGCGGCGATTGCGAAACTGAACGGCACCCGGGAGATCGTAAAGATCGTCGGCAGCGACGAGGAATTGCTACAGACCGTGGTCGCTACGCCGGGTTCCGTCGGGATCGTCGACTTGTATTCCGTCAATAGCGCGGTCAAAGTCCTCAAGATCGATGGCAGATTGCCATTTGACATGGATTACGAGCTGAAGGGCAACTGACCCTCTCAACTTGTCCGACCTGTGCAGCTTCCAAAACTTTTTTCCCTGTGACGGCCAGCGGCGGGAGTTATGACATAATTGCCGCGTGGCCGCGACCGAAATAGCTCTGCCAAAACAGATCGGCCGTTGCTCGCGGCGCGCCGCGAGCGTTGAATCCCCGCTCAGCTCGATCCCACAGCCGCACGCGTTGTTTCTCATAGTCTGGATCCTCTCCGGGTATCTTGCTCCCGCCGCGCGTGCGAGCGAGCTGAAGCCCGAAACGGACGCTGCGTTCAATCGCTACATCGCGGCAACCGAATCGCAAATGAATAGTGACTCCGGGCTCGCTCAATTCCTTGTGGTCGACCGCTTGCCGGATGCAACGCGCCAGAGCGCTTACGATCAGCTGCAACAGGGCCAGGTATACGTCCAGGAATTACGCGCGCGCGAGGAGGGACAGCCGATTCCGGGCGGCCTCGTGCACCACTGGGCGGGAGTTATTTTCATCCCCAAAGGGACGCTGTCCGAAGCAATGGCCGTTCTCCAGGATTACGAAGATCAGCCGAAAATCTATAATCCCGATGTTCGCAAGGCGAAGCTCATCGAGCAGCATGGTGACAACTCGGAGATCTACGAGCAGTTTTACAGCAAATCGATCGTTAGCGTCGTTCTGAACGCGTATTTCGACGTTGTAGTAACCCGAATGGGGAGCACGCGATGCCAGAGCGTTTCCCGCTCGACGCGTCTCGTTGAAGTCGTGGATCCCGAGGGTCCCGACGAACATGAACGCACCGACGGCAACGACCACGGATACATGTGGCGGCTCGACAGCTACTGGCGGATCGAAGAAAAAGACGGCGGCGTGTACGTTCAAAACGAATCGATCTCTTTGAGTCGGACGATCCCCTTTCTTTTTGCCTGGATCATCGAACCTTTGACGAAAAGCATACCTCGCGAACTTCTTGTTCGCATGCTTACGAACACTCGAAATGCGGTCCAGACGGCCGCGGCCAAACCGAAGGCGGAGAGTCGCAAGCAAGAACCGTCGCGGTCGACCGCGATACCGGCGCGCTAAATATTCCTGCTTGCCAGAATCTTGTTCACATTTTCCGGGCTGACTGCGGCGTAAAGATTCTTCGCTCCCCCAATCGCGATTTCGTCCGCGTCTCCCTCCAATTCCTTCATCGTTTCCGCAATAAACGTTTCGAGCGGCATTTGCCGAAGCGCTCCGGGCGCCGGCTTGGATGGCCCACCCAGTTCGGTCGCCACGTAAGGCGGAATGAGTTCGATGATTTTTATCCGCGAGCTTCTCAATTGCTGCCGCAGCGTGAGTGTGAAGGAGTGGACCGCGGATTTCGTGGCGCAGTAAACGGGGAAGACCGCCATCGGGATAAAGGCGAGCCCGGAAGAGACGTTCAGCAGGACGGCATCGGGCTGTTGTTTGAGCTGCGGCAGGAATTCGACGGTCACGCGAATCAGGCCCAGTAGATTGGTTTGAACTTCCGCAAGCATGGCGGCGTCATCGAGAGGCTGTCCCGATGCGAAGTCGTGCCGGTTCTGAATGCCTGCATTATTAAATACGCAATTCAGACTGGGGAACTCCCCGATGATCTTGCGCGCGGTGCCGTGGACGCTCTGCGGGTCGGCAATGTCCATGGGAAAATATCCGATCCCGGGATTCGCGGCGGCGATGGCGCGTAAGCGGTCCTCACGGCGTCCGGTAATGACGACTTGATTGCCCTTCTGATGAAACGCCTCGGCGAGGCCTTTCCCGATGCCCGATGTCCCGCCGGTAATCAAAATCGTGTTGGAATGCATTTTCATGAAGGTTCCCCTATAATCCGCGAAGATCGGCTTGCACGGACGCGCTCACACCGCAGACATTCTACAGATTTTTAATTGAGGAGGCAGGGAATGATGTCACGCTCGCACGCTTTTGCAATTGTCCTGATGGCGTTCTTCGCGGCGCCGCTGCGCGCGCAATCGCCCGCGCAGCAGGCCGGTCCAGCTGGAAGCTTCTACCAATTAAAGCCCACGCCGAAGACTGTAGCCTGGGGCTACTACGACGCGAAAACTCCGCCGGCGCTGCGAATCAAGTCGGGCGACACCGTCGAAATTCAAACGCTCGTGACCGCCAGCCGCGAGCGTTTTGAGGCTGCCGGACTCTGGCCGGATCGCGCCGAGCCGGCGTGGCGCGAGATCTACGAACGGGTGAAAGACCGTGGCCCGGGCCTGCATATCTTGACCGGGCCGATCTACGTCGAGGGCGCCGAGCCGGGCGACGTTCTCGAGGTTCGCATCCAAAAAATTCAGCTGGCGATCCCCTATGCGCTGAACGCGTTCTCTCCCGGGCGCGGCTTTCTGCCCGAGGATTTTCCTTACGAGCGCGTGAAAGTGATTCCGCTCGATGAGAAACGCATGGTCGCCCAATTTGGCGACGGCATCGAGATTCCGCTGCACCCGTTTTTCGGCAGCATGGGAGTGGCGCCGCCGCCGAGCACCGGCCGGATCAGCAGCGCGCCGCCGTGGGTCAACGCCGGAAATCTGGACAACAAGGAACTCGTCGCCGGAACAACGCTTTTCATTCCGATTCACGCAGTTGGCGCGCTCTTCGAGACGGGCGACGGCCACGCGGGCCAGGGCGACGGAGAAGTCGACATCACCGCCATGGAGACTTCGCTTGTGGGCACGTTTCAATTCTTCGTTCGCAAGGACATGAAACTACGCTGGCCGCGCGCGGAAACTCCCACCGAATTTATCACCATGGGCTTGGACGAGGACCTTACGGCGGCGACCAAGATGGCCGTCCGTGAAATGATCGATTTCCTCGTGCAGGAAAAACACATGACCCGCGACGACGCCTACATGCTCGCCAGCGTCGCCGCCGACCTGCACGTCACGCAGGTGGTCGACGGCAACAAAGGCGTACACATGATGATCGCGAAATCGATTTTTGCGAGAGGCGGTAAGTAGCACAGCCAGGAGTGGCTGTGTCACACATCACTTTTGCGCCACGGTTTTTTCCGAATCGGTTCGCAGGCGCACGTAGCCCACTTTTCCGTAAGGCTGCGCGCCGTACCAAATCCGGCCCTGCGCATCCTCGAACATGTCGCGAGTGCCGCGTTCGCCGTACGGCGATGGGTACTCGATCACTTTGCCTGTCCTCGGATCCAGCATGCCGATCACGTCGGTGTACATGGATGCGTACCAGAGGTGATCGTTGTGATCGATACCGATTCCGTACGGCGTCGGCATCGGTCCAGGCAGTTTGAATTCCTTGAAGATTTGAGTCTTCGGATCGAATCGTGTGAGGTTGCCGCCAAAATAGTCGCCGAACCAGACCATGCCTTGTGAGTCGATCTTCAAGCGCCGTGGCCTGCTATCGGAACTCGGCGGTGTCCACTTCGTGACCTTGTTGGTCTTGACGTCTACCTTGCCAATGCTGTGATGATCCCTCGAATTGAACTCCGCGAACCAGACATTGCCGTCCTTGTCCACGGCGATGCCGTACGTGTCGGGAACCTCGGGGAAGAACGTGAATTTTTTGCTCTCGATATCGAATTTGCTGAGCGGGCGGCCCGAACTCCAGATGTTGCCCTGATGATCGATCACGGCCGTATGCCGTCGCGGCTCCCCGGTTTGGCCCCCGGCGGTGTACCGTAGGTTCGGCCAGGGCGCGTTCGGCTCCATCTCCACGGGCGGCGGTCCGTCGTATGGCTGGCGGTACACTTCAAATTTCTCCGTGTGACTGTCAAAGCGCGCGAGCGCGTTTTGCCGTTCAATCGTGAGCCAAACGGAACCATCCGGAGTGGGCAGAATTTCATGAATGAACGGCCTCGTCGGGTCCGGCAATCTCCAGGTGTGAAGTTCGCCCGTCGCCGGGTTCAGCTTCGATAGCCCGCCGCCCATTTCCATCCAGATGTTTCCATCTTTGTCCGGCTTGCCGGTCCCGGGACGGTCCTTCGGCTCTCCCGTCAATGTGTAGTCGACGTAGACGATATTCAGCGCATCGTCGCTGAAATAGTCGTGCTCCTGCTTCACTTTTCTATATTGCGGCAAGAGTGAGGGTGATGCGGGCGTCTCGGCGTCCGGGCCAAAAATCGTTCCGAGATATTCGGAGGCCTGCGCCGCGATGTCGGGCTTGATATCCGCAACTCCCACCTGGCGCATATGTTCAATGGCCTCGAGCCAGCCGTCGCGGTCTCGCCCCATCACGCCGATGCGGCTCATTGCGTGGCAATTGAAGCATTCCTGCAGGACCACGTCTTTGCCCTTACCGTCCGGCAGCAGGATTCCCGCCTGATACTTGGTGAGTTGGCTCCACTGCGCCGCGCCCTTTTTCATCGTGAAACTCGCCGGCGTCGTCTTGCCGTCCTCGACCGTCATACCGGTGCGGCGAGAAGGGTCGCCGCGGTAGCCGATCGAGGTTGCCCAGACTTCATATGTTCCCGCAGGAAGACTGTCGGTGCGGTATTGGCCCTGGGTGTCCGTCAAAACCATCATCAGCATCTTAGTTTTTACATTTTGGGCGCGCACAAATGCAGCCCGAAAGGGAGAGCCGTCCTCACCCTTCACGGTTCCCGAAATTTCGCCCCCCGGAGATGCCTGCGCGGAAGGCACTAGAACGAACGACAGAAAAATTGCAGCGGAAATGAGTTTTTTCATTGCCGTCTCCACGGACCGGATCGTATGGCCGAGCCAGAATTTGTAGGAAGTATACCGCAACGCGGCGCGCGCACGTTCAGATTACAGATTGGCCTTCACGGAAGGAAGGCGTGGAACTATTGCGCGGTGACATACGCCGGATTGGTGAACACCCACAGGGTCCATCGCCTCCAGCCGGTCAGACCCGGCTGGCGCAGAAAAACTTCCGCGCGATATCGGCCTGGGCCGGTGATGGGTTCGTCGATTGCCCGAGCTTCCTGCTCGTCGATCTCGTGGCCGTCGCGGAACAATTTGATGAGCGGAGGGCTCGACCCGGAAGGAACGGAGACTTGCAGCCGCGCTGCTCCCTTCCAGCGCAGCGCGTCACCCGGTCCGCCGGACGTGCGGGCGTCCGAGACGCGAAACACGAAGCCGTCGCTCGGGTAGAGGGAATCCAGCCCGCAGAACGAATGGCCGTTCTTAAGGGCGTCGACGAGCTCGGCAGGACTCGCAAGGCCAGGATTGCCGCCACCCGCGTCCGGAGAGAGCAGCACGTGCTCGCGCGCTACTTTGAGAGACGGCACGTAACCCGGGAAGCGCCAGTTCTTGATGGGTCCGAGGCGGATCCTGGCGTGCGTGTCAGCGGCGCAAACTCCTGCCACCGGGCGCTGTTCCAGAAGCTCGTCCCACTTCGCGAAGTTTTCTTCCGGCGTGCGTGCCAGCCTCACGAGCGCAAGTTGATTGTTTTCTCCGTAAACCAGCAGCGAAGCCATTAGATCGAAGAAATTGTTTTGACGCCACGTGGCGTCCTCGTTCCAGATTTCCATGCCGTCGAAATCCGTGGTCTTCCAGTCGGTCCAGGGCGTGTGCGGGTGAAAGGGATGCGCCAAAATGCGAAACGCGCCCACGGAGCGCGCCGCAGCCAAAAGCTCGCGGTCATTGTTTGTTTTTGGATGCGACCAGGACGCAGGAAGGCCCAGAGCGAGAAAATGACCTGCGGTCGTGCTCAATTCCTCGCCCGAAATGATGGGCAAATCCGGCGGATCTTCCGCCAATTCGGTTTCGGTCATCGACACGTTATGGTCGGTGATGGCGATGAAGGATAGGTTTGCCTTCTCCGCGGCATCCATTACTTCAGCTACCGTGCCGCTGCCGTCTGAAGCAATCGTATGAATGTGAATTACGCCGACGCGCTCATTGCCGCCATCACACTTCGACAGGTTTGGAAGCTTGACGATCGTTCCTTCGATCAGGATTGTGGCGACCATCAAGAACAGGGCGGCCGCCGATACCGCCAGGACTTTCCGCATGCGAGATCGTGGTACAAAAACTGAGATTTGAGCCTCCTCATTCGGCTAGTTCATAGCCGATAGTCCGGATTCACCTCGACCGATAAATTTGGCCAAGCGACCCCAGATAAAAGATTGATCGGGCTGGGAGAGAGAGTCAAGCGGCAACTGCACTTTAGACCGAAAAGGTACACGGTTACTTCCTGTGTATCGCGAGCGTCTGTCCGCCCGGTGACCATTGGATTCGGGAGACCCGATTTCGGTTGTGTTACATTATCTTGCTGTTGAAAAAGGAGACGGGTTGCATCCTCGGCCGGTTCGAACTGCTCAGCGCGATCTCGCGATACTCACTTTCACTCTCCTGTCATTACTCGCCCCTGCCGCGGCGACGGCACAATCTTCGGCTACTCAGGACACTCAGAACGCTGACCGGCTTCCGGTGAAAGGTCACGAGGTGGAGGTCTGGACCGGCTTTGGCGCCGATCCGATCGGAACGAACAACGTTACTCAGGGCAATCGCGTATGGACGCTGGGGCTACGCTACGGCTGGATTCTCACCGATGCACACGGGCCCGGCTTCCTGCGCGGAAGATTCGAATACGCCGTCGACGCTGTTCCCGTCGTGATGGTGTTGCAACCGGGGGGCCGGGCATATGGCTTTGGCTTCGATCCCTGGATCATGAAGTGGAATCTGGAGCCGCACCGCCGTATTTCCCCCTACATCGAGCTTGGCGGCGGCGCCTTGATCTCGACGCGAGAGATCCCCGTCGGCGAGGCCCGATTCAATTTCACACCGACAGGCGCGATCGGCGTCAATATTCTTCGGGGGAAATACCACTGGAGCATCGATTTTCGCTACTTCCATATCTCGGACGCTCAGATCACCCCATTCAATCCCGGCACGGACACGTTTGGCGTGCGCGTGGGATGGGGCGCCTACAGCCACTGATTCGGAGTTTTTCGCCGGTTGTCAGTACCCGAAATGGAACATGAATCCGCCCGACAAGCGCCAGTTGTCTTGCGCCTCGGGACTGTTCACGGGGAAATGCGTGGTGATCCAGTCGAAGCTTATGAGGCGGGCGGAAACGCGCCTGCCGAGTTTTCTCTCCAGCCCTCCGCCGATCCCGTAGGCCCAGGTCGTGTACGTTGCCGTGGGTATCTTCGGAAATTCGTTGTCCCGGCCGTAGGCAAAACCGATCAGAAAATGGCCATAGAAATCCCAGTTCTTAAGGCCGCGGTAGGTGGCCTCCGGGCCGAACAGACCGAGGAGTTCTTTGCTATTCAGATGTTCGCCTCCCGGGGGCGGTGGCGGAGCGATATTGACGACGTGGTCCGCGAACTGGGCGTTGAACTGGCTCGTTACCCGGAAATAGCTGGTGACGACGCGATCGAATTCGACTTGGGTTCCGTTTGTGGGCAACTGCTTTTCACCGGCGATCCCCGCGCCGGCCAAATCCTCCGAGTAGCCGCCGTACAACTCCCACTTAGGGATGCTTTGCGCTGATGCGCCTGCCGCCAATCCAAAAAGTAATAATGCCGCGAGCGAGATTCGGTTCAATTCCTATGTCCTCCTGGTCTCGGTGGAAGCGAATAAAATTGCTCAACGCACGTTGCCGAGGCTTTCCAATTCGCCGCCGATTTTCAGTCCTGCAATCTCCAGAAACAGACTGCCACAATTCCCACGCGCTTCGCACCCAATCTGATGAACTTTCGAGTGGCTTGGTGGCTTATCTTCTAGCAGCGAGTTGAGGAGAAATGTAAGATGATAGGTGGCTAAATATCTTATTTTCTTGACACCGGCACGCCGTGGGCAGTACAGAAGTCCAGATACACTAAGAGGGCAGATCGACCTTGAGAATAAACGGACTCATCCTTACCCTGTTGGGAGTCGGCGTGGTTGCGGTTGGTCTTGGCGAATTGGCGGTTCTGTCCGCGCAGGACAAGGCTGTCGAATCTCATTCCGCCGTCCCTAACTTGACAGAGCAGGCACGGCGGGGCGAAGGCTTCTTCCTGCAGCGCTGCTCGCTCTGCCACTTGCCGCGAAAGCTGAAGTTCGGCTCTCCGCCCGTCATCGGCCCGAGCCTCGCCGGCCAATTCAGGGACGCCACACCGGATCAAATGAAGGTGTTGCGAGGATTCATTTTGAAGGGCGGCCCGGACATGCCGGGCTTCCAATACGGTCTGGAACCAAACGAAGTGGACGATTTGATCGCGTATTTGAAGACGCTGTAGCCCCGGTGTTCGGGGTGGAGGAGTTTCGTGCCGAAACGCAATGCTCGGTTCCTGGCTTTTGTCTCACTCGCGACGATCGCAGTGTTTTTCTACGCCGTGAATGGTGGATCACAGGCTACCTCCGGCTCGGCCGTTTTGTCTGGAACCGTGAAATCCGCGGACGGCAATCCTCTGGAAGGAGTGGGTGTCTCCGCTCGGGGCACGAACGATACGTTTACAACGACCGTCTACACCGATGACGCCGGGCGATACTCGTTCCCTTCATTGCCCGCAGGCGCATACAAGATTCGAGCCCAAGCCGTGGGTTTCGAAGGGGCCAAGGCAGACGCAGCGCTCAGCGCCGGCTCGAGCGATCCGCTGGATTTAAGGCTTTCTCCTCTCACCGACTTCTACAAACAGCTGTCCGGCACTGAATGGGCCGCGAGCCTGCCCGAGAGCACTCCCGAAGACCGCCGCATGAAAACCGTCTTCATCAACAACTGCAGCGGATGCCACCAGGTCAGTTTTCTCCTGCAAAACCGGTTTGACGCGGCGGGCTGGAGCGCGGTGATGACGTTGATGGAGAAAATGCTCTCCATCGGCTATGCGCCCGAAAATGCCGTGCCCAATTCCGTCATTCACGCCTACAAGCCGGAACTTGCCGAATATTTAGGGCGCGTCCGTGGACCTTCCAGCGTGCCGCTCAGCTTGAAGCTGCTTCCGCGTCCCACCGGCGAGGCGGCGCGGATCGTCGTGACCGAGTACGATTTATCTCGGCCGGATATGCCCGGCTGGATCATGGAGCACAACGGCACGGACTGGTCGGAGGGAACCCCCTCACGCTGGAACGGCCGAGCCGCGCATGACGTCGCTGTCGACAGGGGCGGCTACATCTGGTTCGCCGACGACGCCACGCCGGAACGAACCCTCGGCAAACTCGATCCGCGTTCCGGCAAGATCACGGAGTATAAGTTGGCCGACGATGCCAATGCCGCCGAGACCTCTCACGCGCTCGTTTTCGATAAAGTCGGCAACATCTGGTTTGCCAACGGGACCGAAGGTGCGCCGACCAAGTTCGATCCCGAAACCGGAAAATTTTCCAGGTACCCGCGCCCGCAAGGCATTCCGTATTCCGGCGACTTCATCACGATGGACACGAAGGGAAACATCTGGTCGCCGGATCGCGAGGGCGCCTTCAAGCTGGATCCCGAGACGGGGAAATACACGAATTATTCGCTCAAGCCCGGAAAGGCGAATTACGACATCGCGGCCGATGACGAAGACAAGGTTTGGGTCTCACAGCCCGGCGGGAATGACATGGTGGTCGTCGATTCGCACACCGGAAAAGTCGATCAACTGGCGTTGAACTATCTGACTTCGCCGGACTACGAGGTCACGGCGAAGGACCGCGAGCTTTCCGCCAGCCTCGGCCTCACGCCCAACACGGCGACGCCGCTCGAAAAAGGGCCGCGCCGCTCGGCCTCCGATCGTGGCACGGACACGATCTGGGTCTGCGAATTTTTCGCCGACCGGCTCGCGAAGATCGACGCAAAAACCCGCAAGGTGACGGAGTATCCCTTGCCACACCGCTACAGCCAGCCCTATTCGGCCACGGTGAACGCAAAGGATCACACGGTCTGGATCACCATGCTGAACTCGGACCGCATCGCCAAGTTCGATCCCTCGACGGAAAAATTCACGGAATACACGCTGCCGACGCGCGGCACCGAAATTCGCCACATCCAAGTCGACAGCAGTACGAATCCGCCCACGGTTTGGCTGCCCTACGACCGCACCAACAAGATCGCCCGCGTCCAGTTCCGGTAGGATAGGCTTTCAGCCTGTCGGTTTTTCGTTTGAGTTCCGCGGCGAAAACCCGACAGGCTAAAGCCCGTCCCATCTCACGGAACCAAAATGATTTTCCCGTGCGCGCCGGTCTCCAGAATCTCCTTGTGCGCACGGACGGCCTCTCCAAGAGGTAGTTCCTTGCCCACAATCGGCCGCACCGTCCCGTTTTCGAGTCCTGCAAAAAGCGCGGCATGAACGTCCGCCTCGTCCGCTTCCGAAATGCCCCACAGCACAAATCCCTTCACCGAAGCGGTGCGCGCCATCAAATCGCGCGGCGTGATGTTGATATCTCCGCGGCTGCCAATTATGATCACGCGACCGAATCGCGCCAGCAGCTTCAGATCGCTCGCGAGGTTCACATTGGCGAGCATCTCGAGAATCACGTCCGCGCCGCGCCCGTTCGTCGCCTTCAAAATGGCGTCCGTATAGCCCGCGTTGCGGTGATTGAAGGCGCGATGCGCGCCTTCGCGCCGCACGAGCGCCAGGCCGTTGTCGGTGCCTGCTGTGCCAATCACCGTCATGCCCATGGCTCGCCCCATTTGCACCGCGGCGATTCCCACGCCGCCGCTCGCGCCGTGCACGAGCAGCGTTTCCGCCGCGCGCGCATTCGCATGATGGTAGAGCGCGTGATACGCCGTGCCGCAGGCCACGTAGATTCCCGCCCCCTGGTTGAAAGTCGTGCGATCGGGCAGCCGGTGCAGCTGCGATTCGAGCGCCAGCGTGTATTCCGCGTACGTGCCGGTGATGGGATGCCCAACGTAGACGCGATCGCCCTCCTTGAATTGCTTTACGCCCTCGCCGACGGATTCGACGATGCCCGCGCCCTCGCCGCCCGGCACGTAGGGCAGTTGCGGCTTGATGGCGTACGTGCCCGCGCGCATGTACGTATCGAAGGGGTTCACCCCCGCCGCATGAACGCGCACCACCGCCTGCCCCGGCCCGGCCTCTGGCGTGGGAAACTCCTCCAGCTTCATCACTTCGGGCGCTCCGAATTCGTGCACGACGATGGCTTTCATGTTGAGTTTCTCCCTCACGAGGAATGTCTCGCGTAGGGGATTCTGGCCACTGAAGGCAACAATGTCAATGCAAGCGCAGGTAGCATAGCGACTCTCTATCCGGAGGCCCTCGCTGGGACTCGGGATAAGGAGTGGCTGTGCTACTTGAAGCCGAAACCCCGCCGAATCCTGTGTTAGATTACTGCCGCGTAACCCAACGGAGATTTCCATGATCATCGATTGCCACGGCCACTACACGTCCGAGCCGCCCGCATTCATCGAATTCCGCAAGCAGCAAATCGCGGCGTTTACGGATTCCTCGAAGGCCCCCGCGCCGCCGAACATCAGCGACGACCAGATTCGCGAGCGCCTCGAGCCCGCGCAGCTCAAATTTCAACGCGAGCGCGGCACCGACGTCACGATTTTTTCGCCGCGCGCCTCCGCCATGGGCCATCACGTCGGCGACGCGAAACTCAGCGCCGCCTGGACGCGCATCTGCAACGACATGATTCACCGCATCGTGAATCTCTACCCCAAAAATTTCATTGGCGTCTGCCAGTTGCCGCAATCGCCGGGCGTGCCGCCGGAAAACTGCATTCCGGAACTCGATCGGTGCGTGAAGGAACTCGGCTTCGTCGGCTGCAATCTGAATCCCGATCCCTCGGGCGGCTACTGGAAGGAGCCGCCGCTCACCGACAAGTGGTGGTACCCGTTCTACGAAAAGATGGTCGAGCTCGAAGTGCCCGCGATGGTCCACGTCACGGGCACGTGCAACCCCGCCTTTCACACGACGGGCTCGCACTACATCAACGGCGACACAACCGCATTCATGCAGTTTCTTCTGAGCGATCTTTTTAGGGATTTTCCGACGCTGAAATTCGTCATCCCCCACGGCGGAGGCGCCGTCCCGTACCACTGGGGCCGCTATCGCGGCATCGCCCAGGACATGAAGCGCCCGCCGCTCACGGAACTTCTGCTCAACAACGTGTACTTCGACACGTGCGTCTACCACCAGCCGGGAATCGATTGCATGACGAAGGTGATTCCCGCCGACAACATTCTCTTCGCCTCGGAAATGGTCGGCGCGGTGAAGGGAATCGACCCCGAAACCGGCCACTACTACGACGACACGCGCCGCTACATCGACGATTCAACGATCCTCGGCGCCGCCGACAAGAAGAAAATATTCGAGTCCAACGCGCTGAAGGTGTACCCGCGCCTTGCGAAGCAGATTCAGAAGCAGGGAATCGCTGCCCACGCGTGAGCGAAGTTTGGCGTTGCGGTCTTGATGTTGAGGGGCACCCTCAAAACTAATCCAGGCGCCGACGTTCCACTGATTGTCATTCTGAGCGAAGCGAAGAATCTCTCTTCGGTTTTCTACGCTGACATAGAGAGATTCTTCGCTTCGCTCAGAATGACAAATTGTTTTGGTTTCGTTCAGGCCGCCTTCTCGTCTCAACTCGGCTTCTGAGATTCGACTGCCGGCGGCTTTCCGACTCAAACCTTGACGAACCTTGGGCGTTTTCGCACAATCAAGTCATCGCCATTGCTCGTATCAGTTCGGACGGAAAACGAGGGATATACCATGGGCAAAATCGTAGCGGCATTCGGAACGGTTCACGCGCCTCAGCTTTTTGTCCGGCCGCCGAGCGAAGATCTCGCGCAACTTGACGCCGACGTTGCCGCCATGCGCCTCCTGGGCAAGGACCTCGACGAGGTCAAGCCCGACGTATGCCTAGTGATCGGCAACGACCACATGGAGACGTTCTTCCTGTCTTCCGTGCCGACGTTCGCCATCATGTCCGGCGAGCGGGCCCGCGCCGAATTTGCCCGCAAGACCTACGATCTTCCGGTCCACCAGGGACTTGCCGAAGACCTGCTCGACAAGCTGGTCAACGAAGATTTCGATATGGCCTATTCGCAGGACGCAGTCCTCGGCCATGCGTTCGCTGCGGTGTATGAATGGGTGATTGAAGGGCGGAACATCCCGGTCGTTCCGATTTTCGTGAACGCCTACCTGCCCCCGCTGCCGACGGCGAAGCGATGCGCGCAACTCGGGAAAGCCATTGCCAAGGTGATCGCCGCCCGCCCGGAACGCGTCGCCGTGATCGCGAGCGGCGGAATGTCGCACTTTCCTGGCACCTGGAAATATCCGCAACCCGATTTTGAATTCGACTACTGGGCCATCGCCCAGATGGAGAAGGGCAACCACGAAGCCCTGCTGAATCTCACGTCGGAGCAGCTCGACGTGGTAGGAAACACGGAGATGCTTTCCTGGATGATCATGTTCGGCATGATTGGCGACCAGCCCGGCGAACTCATCACTTATCAGCCGACCTGGCACCACGGACATGCCGTGATGCGCTTCCTTCCGGACAAGCGAACCGGAAAACTTTCCGAGGAGGGGACCAAGGGGCCGGCGCAATACAAATTCAAGGGTTCCGAGGGATACGAATTCTACAAGCATCCCTCGCCGCACGCCTATAAGCTGAACAAGATTCTTTATGATTTGCGCTTCAAGCCGAGCCTGCGCGTCCGCCTGATCAATGACATTCCATCCGTCGCGGCGGAATACGGCATGCCGCTCGAGGAATCGAAAGTACTCGAGACGCTGCAGGATGAAGACATCGAGAAATTCCGCAACGGCACTATTCATCCGCTGGTGAAGGCCGGGGCGCATCCGCTGGGAATGTGGATGAGCGTGATCGTCTTCCACGCGGAATTGCGCAGGCTGCGGGCGCAAGCCGCCGGCGGCAAAGTCGAAGCGGAAAAGACAAGCGCGACGCATTAGCAGCAGGTTGTAGCGCCCGCCTTCAGGCGGGCACTTGCGGCAACGACGAGAGTGCGCGGATGCCCGTCTCAAGGCGGGCGCTACAACGCTTTCCCACCGTTAAGTTCTCTCATTTCATTTTAGTGTTTGTGGAGGAATCATGCCCAAGATGCGCGCCGTCCAAGTTCCCAACGCCCACGGTGAGTTTCAGATCGTCGAGCGCGAAATTCCGCAGCCCGGCGCCGGCGCGGTGCGGCTCAAAGTGCAAGCCTGCGGCATCTGCCACAGCGATGAATACGCCAAGGAAGGCTCGCGCCCCGGCATCACCTACCCGCGCGTCCCAGGCCACGAAATCGCCGGCGTGATTGACGCCATCGGTCCAGGCGTCGCCGGTTGGGAAGTGGGCCAGCGCGCTGGAGTCGGCTGGCACGGCGGCCACTGCGGCTACTGCAACTCGTGCAAACGCGGCGACTTTGTGACGTGTAGCATCGCCCGCCAGATTACGGGCCTGACCTGCGACGGTGGGTACAGCGAACACATGCTCATTTCCGCCGCGGCGCTGGCGAAGATTCCGGACGCGATCTCCGCGACCGATGCCGCGCCGCTGTTTTGCGCGGGCGTGACTACGTTCAATTCACTGCGCAATAGCGGCGCGCGGCCGGGTGATCTTGTCGCGATCCTCGGCCTCGGAGGCTTGGGGCACCTGGGCGTTCAGTTCGCGGCCAAGATGGGATTTGAAACTGTCGGCATCGCTCGCGGAAAAGACAAGGAGCCGTTCGCCAAGAAGCTGGGCGCGAAGCATTACATCGACAGCGAATCCCAAAACGTGGCCGGCGAGCTCGAAAAGCTTGGCGGCACGAAGGTTATTCTCTCCACGGTGACCAGCGGAAAAGCGGTGACCGCGGTCCTCGGCGGAATGGGCATCAACGGCAAAACCATCCTCGTCGGCAATCCCGATCAGCCGCTCGAAATTCAGGCGCGGCTCTTGATTGCCGGTCGGCGCTCCGTTGGCGGCTGGCCGTCGGGCTCGCCGATCGATTCGCAGGATACCCTCGCGTTTTGCGCGGTGACCGGCGTCCGGCCGATGACGGAAATCTATCCACTGGAGCGCGCCGCCGAAGCGTACGAGAGAATGCAAAGCGGCAAAGCACGGTTCCGAGTGGTTCTGTCGATCGGGCAATAACTGCGTCCGCCCTCAGGTTCTCTCGGTGTTCTCTGGGTCCTCTGTGGTGAATGCTTTTGCGATGTTGGTAATCAGATCAAACCCTTTCACCACAGAGGACACGGAGGGCCATAGAGAAAATCATTGGGATGGCAAAGCAGTCACTGTTAGTGACAGATTCTTGCATGGACTGCCACTCGCCGCTCTTTTATACTCCTTGCGTGCATTCCGCGCCTGATCTGCTTACTCCTCTACGCCGCTATTGGGGTTATAGCGAGTTTCGTCCTCTTCAGGAGCGCATCGTCCGCAGCCTGCTCGCGGGCCGCGATACGTGCGTCGTCATGCCCACGGGCGGCGGGAAATCGCTGTGCTACCAGCTGCCCGCCGCAATGTCCGCCGATAAAACCGTCATGGTCATCTCTCCCTTGATTGCGCTGATGGAGGATCAAGTCGCGCAGCTCGCACAAATGGGAATTTCCGCGGCGCTACTCAATAGCTCGATCACTCCAGCGCAGCAGTTGCGCGTCATCGAGAAAGCGCGCGCCGGTCAATATCGTCTGTTGTATCTTTCTCCCGAACGCCTCGCTCGCGAAGACACTGTCGAGTGGCTGCGTAGCGTGCCGATTGCGTTTTTCGCGATTGACGAGGCCCACTGCATCTCTGAGTGGGGCCACGAATTTCGCCCGGACTACCGCTTGTTGAGCCGCCTGCGCGCGCATTTCCCGGACCGGCCCCTCGCCGCCTTCACCGCCAGCGCCACGCGGCGCGTCCGCCATGACATCATCGACCAGCTCAAGTTGCGCGAGCCGGAGAAATTCATCGCCAGCTTTCATCGCCCGAATCTGCGCTACGTCGTGCGGCAAGCGGAAACCGCTACGCAGATGGACATGCTGTTGACAGCGCTGCAGTACTACAAGGAAGGCAACATCATCGTCTACGCCCCCACGATCAACGGCGTGGAATCCACCGCTGCGCTTCTCGACGCCAGCGGCATTCCGGCGATACCATACCACGGGCAGATGGACGCGATCGAGCGGAAGCGCAATCAAGAGCGATGGATGGCGGACGAAGCGCGAGTGATGGTCGGCACGATCGCGTTCGGGCTCGGCATCAACAAAGCCAGTGTGCGCGCGGTGATCCATCTCTCGCTGCCAAAGTCCATCGAGCAGTTTTACCAGGAAGCGGGACGCGCGGGCCGCGACGGCCAGCCGGCCGACTGCGTTCTGCTGTGGCTGAAGAAGGATGCGGGGCTCCACGCGTATTTCATCGGCCAAATCAACGATACGGCGGAAAAGGATCGCTCCTGGCAGCGCTACCACGAAATTCGCGACTTCGTCGAATCGAACATCTGCCGCCATCGCCGCATCTGCGAGCATTTCGGCGAGACGAAAAAATGGGCGTCCTGCGGAGCCTGCGACGCGTGCGGCTATCTGCCCGCCTGGCTCGCCGAGTATTCGGCCGCATCGAGCGGCAAGCGCCACCGTTTGCTGGCCAAAAGTATGGGCGCGCCTCAAGGCGGCTCAGCGGTTCAACCGGCCGCGGGAAAGGCAGCGCAACGCGGAAACGCGGACGTTCATCCCGAGCTGCGCGAATTCCTGCGCGAGTGGCGGCGCGAAACGGCCAGCGAGCAAAACATCGCGCCCTTCATTGTGATGCATGACACCACTCTGGACGACCTATGCAGAGTGCGTCCCACGTCGCTGCAGGGGCTGATGCGCGTATCCGGAATCGGGGAAATCAAGGCTAAGAAATACGGCGCGCAAATTCTGGATGCGCTGAAGCGATTTCAGACCGGGCAGCGCGCCAAGCCGCGGCCGGAGGCGAAGATTGAACCCGCCGCCGAAACGATGCGTCTCCTGCGTGAGGGGAAATCGCTCGAAGAAATCGCGCGGATTCGCGGGCGGCAGTTCTCCACCATCGCCAGCATGGTTTCGGACTTGGTGGAGCGCGGGTTCGTCGAATATCAGCCGGAGTGGGTGGAATTAGGTCGGCGCGCCCAGATCGAAGCTGTCTGCGCCGACCGTGGGCTTGAACAATTGCGCCCACTGAAGGATGCATTGCCGCGCGATTTCACCTACGAGGAAATTCGCCTGGTGCTTTCGCACCTTCGATGGCGGCGCGACAACGAGTCCGCATCAACCGCTGCGTCTGGTTCTTAGTTTCCGCTCCTACTGCGGTACTTTGTTCAAGCCTGCGAGTGCGCCAGCGAAGGGGTTCGAGGCAGGTCCTGCTGAATCGAAACCATCTCCAAATTCCCCATCATCCGGTGCACGATGAACCACGCCGCAATGTAAAAGCAGCTCATGCTGAGCAGCACGGGAACGTACCCGAAGCGAGGTATCACCGTTCCCGGGATAATCCCCGAGAACAGGGCGCCGCCTAGTCCTCCCAGGCAAACGCCGAATCCGTTCGTGCTTCCCACGGCCTGCGCGGGGAAGACATCGGCCGGTGTAATGAAGAGATTGGTCATCCAAGCCTGATGCGCGGCGGTCGCCAGGCCGAAGAGCAAAACCGCAAGCCGCGCACCCGGCACCACGACTCCCAAGCCGCACACGGGCATGACCACGGCGCAAAAGAGCATCGTCGTCTTGCGCGCCCGTCCCACCGTCCAGCCGCGCTTGATCAGCGCGCCGGCCACCACGCCACCGGCAACCGCGCCAACGCCCGAGATCGCGTACACGATGGTCAACGCCGCTCCCCGCTGGGACGGAGTGAAATGGCGCACTTCCGTCAAGTAGGTCGGCAGCCAGAACAGATAAAACCACCAGACCGGATCGGTCAGAAATTTCGCCAGGCCGTAACCCCATGCCTGCTTGTACTTGACCACGGCTCGCATGGGCAGCTTCGCGGTGGGAGCCGCCACAGACCCAGCTTGCTTCGGAAGCCGATACGTCAGAAACCACACCGGCAACCACAGAAATCCCAGCCCGCCCATGATCGCGAAACACACCTGCCATCCGAGTCGCAGCGCAATGAGAATGAATATCGGCGGACCGATGATATTGGCGATATTCGTGCCCGCGTTCACGATGCCCATGCCTGTGGCGCGCTCTTCGGGAGGCAGCCATTCCGCCGCGGCTTTCGTGCAGGCGGGGAAGTTTGCGGATTCACCGAGCCCGAGAGCGGTGCGATAAAGCCCGAATTGAAACGCGCTGCCCGCGAACGCGTTGAGCGTTGCCGCCAGCGACCAGATCGCGGCGGCTATGCCGTAGCCCATGCGCGTGCCCAGCCGGTCGAGAAGGTACCCTCCGAGCAGCGATCCGCCCGCGTACGCGATCTGGAACCAAAACTGAATCACGCCGTACGTTTCGAGGCCGAAGTGAAATTGCTCGCGAATCTCCGGAAGAATCACGCCCAGGATCGCGCGGTCCAAATAGTTGATGGTGGTGGCAAAAAATAGAAGCCCGACAATCACCCAACGCATGCGCATTTGCCGTCATGATACTGCATGCGCCGGCGCCCTGCGCTCAAATCTCGTAATTTCCCGGTTCGGGTGATAACTTGGGTGAATCGAAATCATGACACGCAACCGGCCCGTGACTCCCTTCGTGTCTGCGGAACGACGAACGGAGCGAAGAGCGGGAGAAAGTTTCACGAGACAGGTCTATCGGACCGAGGTAGACCTTCATTGGTCGTGACCTGAGTCACTGACGGGACGCCTTGAGGTATGGAATCTAGAACATCACGGCGTGGGAGGAGTCTCATGAGACGGAAAGCGTTCAGCTTTGTCGTCGCGGCCGCTAGTTTGGCCTTGGCTTCACGTCCGGTCCCCGCCCACCACGGCAATACGAACTACGATATGAAGAAGACGATTGTTCTGACCGGCACAATAACAGCCTTCGATTGGGCCAACCCGCATTGTCTCGTCTATCTGGACGCGACGGACGAGAGCGGCCGTGTGAAACACTGGACGCTCGAGATGTCATCGACGTTTGCGATGTCTCACGACGGATGGAATAAGGATTCGCTCAAAAGGGGAGACCATGCCGTTGTTGAAACGCACCCCGCAATCAACGGAGCGCCTATGGGCATTACCTCAGGTCCTGGGTTCGCCTTGAAAGTCGTCGTCAATGGCAAAGAAATCCCGTCTCGCTGAGAACCGGAGCCGCTGGTTGGAATCGATTTCGAAAAGATAAGCAAGAAGAGAGTGGCCAGCCGGAGAAATTGCAAGGGAGGATCAGAATGAGTTTGTGCACGCACTCGGCAACGTGCAGCTCCAGCTTTTCTCGCGCTAGATCGTTTTGCCGGCCGTCTACAAGGCCTCGACGCACTCGCCCTTTGGTGATTCTGGTGCTGATCCCGTATTTTGTGCTAATCGCAAGAGCGGATACCGTGGGAAGCGTCTCCGGAACTGTTACGGATCAAACAGGAGCGGTCATTCCGGACACCACAGTCACGGCGCTCAATCTTGACACGACGGTACAGCAGACCACAAAGACCAATGCGAACGGGTTTTACAATTTCACCGCTCTTCCTGTGGGCCGCTACGAAATCGAAGTTCTTCGTGAAGGATTCGAGCCCTATAAGCGAACCGGCCTGGTCATCGACGTCAATTCTCAACTTCGAGCCGACGTAACCTTAACGATGGGGCAGCAGTCGGAGGAGGTAGTCGTCTCCGATGCCGCGGTGCGCGTGGAGACGGAGAGCACGCAGGTTGGCGAAGTTGTTACCGGAGACGTAATGACCGTCGTCGCCCTCAATGGGCGAAGCTTCACGGATTTGATGTCACTTCAGCCGGGCATTGTACCCATGTCCACTCAAACGCCCGACTCCGTCGTGATGGCGGGCGCCACCGTCGCCATTGCGCCCTCGGGAGGCTTGAACGCCGGCAATCAGTCCATCTCCGGGCAAAGGGAAGACGCCAACGGGTTCCTGGTCAATGGCGGCGACGTCAAAGAGCTGATGAACGGCGGAACGTTGATCGTGCCGGACCTGGACTCGATCTCCGAGTTTCGCATCTTGACCAACAATTTTGACGCGCAGTACGGGAACTATTCCGGCGGAATCGTGAACGTCGTGACCAAGTCCGGCACGAATCGGTGGCACGGCAGCGGATTCGAGTTTTTGCGCAACACTGCGCTCGACGCGAAAAGTCCCACCGATCCATCCGTGGAAACGTACCGACAAAACCAGTTCGGAGGTACGCTCGGAGGCCCTGTCGCCAAGGACAGATTTTTTATCTTCGGCGACTATCAAGGAACGCGCACTACGGAGGGGATTTCCACGGGGAGAATTCCCGTCCCGACGCTCGCCGACCGTTCGGGCAACCTGTTGGACCTTGCCACTTCATTTGAGACCGGATGTAACGGCGGTCCATGCACGGTGTCCGCTTGCGATGTCGCCTCAACTTGTCTGGCGACGCAGCTCTCGAACAGTCTGTCGAAGGCGGCCGGCGCCTCCGTGACCGTCACACCCGGCGAGCCGTTTTACACGGCAGGATGCACGACCTATGCGCAGTGCGTTTTCCCGAACGGCTCATTTCCGATGGCCGCGTGGTCTGCTCCGGCTCAGCACTTGCTCCAATACATTCCCACGCCCGATGTCGGCGGATCGGTGTTCACAACCGGCGCGCAATCTGAGACGGTTCGCGATGACAAAGGCAGCCTGCGGGTCGACACAGGCACAACGCGCTGGGGCCAGCTCTCAGCTTATTATTTCTATGATAACTACTACGTGAATAATCCCTATCCGACGAGTCAGGGCGGCGCGTCCGTCCCGGGATTCAACGGCCTGAACCTCGGAACCGCGCAACTCGTCAATCTCGGCGACACAAAAACATTTGGTTCCACCAGCGTGAACGAGCTGCATATCAGCTTCATGCGCAGCTATAACAACGTCGGCCAGCCTGCGGGTGGAGTTGGTCCCAGCCTCGGTTCGCAGGGCTTCGTCACCGGCGTCGGAACCCAGGGCATCGTTCCTCTCGATCCGGCGATCGAGGGCGTCGAAAACCTGATCTTCAACTCGTTTGTCGTCGGAACGCCGATCACCAATCTGACTCAAGTGAATGATACGTACACCGCCAGCGACAGCTTCTCGAGGTATTAGGCAGGCATACGATCAAGGCCGGTCTCGAGCTGATTGTCGACCAGATCAACGTCCATCCCAATCCCGAATTCAACGGTGGCTTTTCATTCAACGGGAGCGAAACCGGGTCGGACTTCGTCGATTTCCTCGCCGGCGCTCCCAATCTCTACAATCAGGCCGACTCGCAGTCGTACTATCCACGCCATAAGTACGTCGGCGCCTTCGCGCAGGATAGCTGGCAAATTCGGTCCAACCTCACGCTCAACTATGGACTCCGTTGGGACTTGATGCAGTACTGGTCCGAAAAGTACAACCAGATTCCTACGTTCATCCCAGGGCAGCAGTCGAAAGTTTATCCAACGGCGCCGCCCAGCCTCGTATATCCCACCGATCCGGGTGTTCCGAACACGCTCGTGCCGCAGAAAAATCGATTTTCTCCGCGGTTAGGTCTGGCCTACTCCCCGGACAAAGCGGGCGGCTGGCTCGGCAAGGTTTTTGGCGGGCCGGGGAAGACAAGCCTGCGAGTAGGGTTTGGCATGTTCGACTCGGTGATTCAGGGCAATACGATTGCGTTCGACGAGCCGCAACCTCCTTATGGATTAAGCTACACCAGTCCGGTTCCTCCCTTGTTCGCCACGCCGTTCACCGCTGCGTCCGGCGAGACGGGGATCAATCCATTCCCGTTAACTTTTCCTCCGCTCAATGCGTCCATCTCGCATCCGAACCCGAGCATCGACTACTCAATATTCCCATCCATTGCCGGCATGACGGCGCCGCCCTCCACGAACACGTACCCGTACGCCGAGAACTACTTTCTCTCGTTCGAACGGAATATCGACGCCAACACAGTCCTGGACTTGAGCTACGTCGGCTCCGAAGGCCATCACCTGTTGGTTGTTTACTCGGCGAACCCTGGCAACCCCACGCTTTGCCTCACGTTACCGGGTTGCGGGCCAGGCGGCGAGAATTCGCCTTACGCGAGCTCTTCCGGCCAGAAGATCCCTTGCACGCGGCAGGGTCTCGGGTGCGCGTTTGGGAACGACGACTACGAGGGCAGCGTTGGCAATTCCAATTACAATTCGTTTCAAGCCACCATCCAGCACAAAACTGGCAGCCTCAACGTCATGATTTCCTACACCTTCGGCAAGTCCATTGACAACGCGTCGAGCCTTGCGGACACCGGCGATCCCTTCAACCTTCAGTTGATGCGCGCTCTTTCGGCGTTCGATCTGAAGCACAACTTCGTGGCGACGTACGAATATACGCTTCCCGTCGAGCGTATCCTCAAACGTACGAATCGATGGACGCAGGGCTGGGAAATTTCAGGGATTACCCATGCTAGCAGCGGTTTCCCCGTGACTCTTTCCAGCGCCGACGACAATTCTTTGCAGGGAAGCAATCCGAATGGCGTGAACAGTCGTTATATGGACCTGCCGGACGTACTTCCCGGCCCGCTCGACCTGGGACATTACACGCAGAACGGTCAGCCCTATTACTTCAATATTTCACTCTTCCAACCGAACGCCCTGGGGACCCCGGGCAATGCATCCCGCCGCTACTTCTACGGGCCGGGATCTTTCAATACGGATCTCGCGCTATTGAAATCGATTCCGATTTCCGAATCAAAAACGCTGCAGTTGCGGCTGGAAACCTTCAACGTGTTCAATCACACGCAGTTCTTCGGCCCCCAGGCGGTCAACGGGAATATTTCGAATCCTCTGTTTGGGGAACTCGTTAAGGCCGCGCCGCCTCGATTGCTGCAGCTCGCCGCGAAATTTACATTTTAGCCAGACCTAGTCCGCCGCCGGTTTCGGGGCTGGAGGCACGGGCTTCGTGAATTTTGCGTCCTCGATCGGCGCGTTAGCGTCGACCTGAGACCACTTTAGCGTGCGATTTCCTTCGGCGCTCACCACGCGATCCGTGAACGGAACCTTCACACCGCTGACGTCGCGATAGTCCTCGAAATAGATTTCCTCGGGGAACGAGCCGATCACGCTTTGCATCGTAGTGTAGGTTCTCACGAGCAAGCCGGTCTGCGCATCGAAATTGATCCGGTCGAGGACGGGGAAGCCCGCTTTGCGCGTGCCTACCACGCGGTAGGTATCGCGCTCGCCGATTTTTTCCATCGCGTCGACCTGCACGTTCGAATGCTCCTCCCGGAAATCAAGCGCGGGAAACTTTTCGCCCAATTCGACCAGCAGCCTCAACTCGTCGCCGGTGTCTTCGCGAATCGGAGTATTGTGCCAGCCGATCGTTCCGTCGAAGCCCATCGCTACCGTAGGCCGGCCGGGAAACGTGACGGCTACGACGCCCTTCACGCCCTTGACGTAGTGCTCTGCCGGAACGGTTCCCATCGCCGCAGGCGGCGCGGGCGTGCCAGGAGGGCCGGGCGGCGGAGGAACCAGCATGTCGGCCGTGCCCTTGAACGAAAGGGAAGTGATCTTGCTGATCGCGGCCTCGCCGCCGAGTGCCTGCTCGTATTTGCTGAACACTTCGGCCACGGACGGAAGCGGCTGCGACGGCGCCGCAGCCGGTTTTGGCGCGGGTGCTGCGCCCGTTACCACAGTCGCGGGCGCTTTGCTCGGCGACATGCCGGGATCCAGGTTCGCGAAATTCGTGACGGCGAGTGGCGGGAAAACTTCCATGCCGGTCGGTTCGGTGGGCGCTTTGTCACCAGCGAGCAGCAGCGTGGACGCCGCCTTCGCCGCGCCGCGATGACACGTGTAGCAAGTGATTTCGCGCTTGCCGTCGAACACCGTCTCGTTCATCGCCATCGTCATCTGAATCATGCTGCGCGCCACGTGCTTCTCGCGCTTGTCTTCCTGATCGAAATGGCCGATCACGTGGCAATAGCCGCATCCGACGCCCAGCGCCGTGGTGATGTATTCCATCGCGGGATGAATCTGATCCGCCGGGACGCCCTTGAGCGCGTCGATTTTTTTATAGAATTGGTCGGCGGTTTTTCCCTTCATATCCGCCGCGAGCGGCGCGGGATTCGGCGGCGGACCGGCCGCAGGCGCTTGCGCGTGCAGGTTCGACGCGCTCAGCCCGAGCGCGACGGCAGCCATAGCCAGACTTTCGAGGATTGCGGAAACACGACGCAGTGGAAAATTCTTGTTCATACCGGTTGGGTCATCCTCTCGTGATTTTTCTGCTTGATTCAAATTGCATCTGCTACGCCGCACGACATCGGATGTGGGCCTAATCCTAAGTCATGCCGAGGATTAAATGCAATGCGCGAGTAGAACAGCCGCTCTTTATCCCGAGCCGCTGCGAGGGGCTGGCTGTTCCGGTTAAAACGTTCTAGTGACTTTCCGCCCGTTTTAGGACTACTCTCTGACAACTCTGCTCTGGGGGACGCACACATGAAAACTCGCATGGGATTTGTCGGATGGTTTTGCATCTTCGCCATTCAGCTTGGGGCGGTTGCGTTTGTCGCGTTGGCGTTTGCAAGCGAACCCGCCTGGGGCGCTGCCTGCACCACGGAATCGGTCAGCTCTTTGAAAGTTCCCAACATGACTTTCACGTCCGCGAGCGACGTCCCCGCGGCCGCTCCGAATCCCGAATATTGCGACGTGAAGGGTTCGGTCGCCACTTCCGGGGAAGGCGCCGATCCCGGTTCAGCCAATTTCGAGATCATGCTGCCGCAAACCTGGAATGGAAAATTCGTCTTCCGGGGTGTCGGCGGCCTCGCCGGCGTTCTCAATACTTCCGCGAATCCTGCGGATCAGCCTCTCTTCCTCGCGAGAGGATACGCTACGGCGATCACAGACACGGGTCACCTCGTTGCCAATCCGACGTGGGAATACACCGCTCCGGGAACGCCCGACATGCCGAAAGTGATCGACTATTTCTACCGCGCCGTACATCAAGTGACGCTCGCCGCGAAGCAGCTTGTCAAAGCCTACTACCAGGCGGACACGATCCGGCGCTCTTACTTTGATGGCTGCTCGAACGGCGGCAAGATGGGCCTGATCGAAGCGTCGCGATATCCCGCCGACTACGATGGCATCATTTCCGGGTCTCCCTGGATCGATCCGGTCGGCACGTCTCTGTGGAGCTTGAAAAACATCAAAGCCCTACTTGACGCCTACATCCGCCAGGAAAAGTTCCAGGCCGTCGATGCCGCGATTCTGAAGCAGTGTGACAAGGCCGATGGAGTTGCCGACGGCTTGATCCAGAACCCCGCGAAGTGCTCGTTCAATCCCGACGCGCTCGTTCCGGAAACCCTCACACAGAAGCAGGCGGACGCCCTCAAGCTGATCATGCAGCCCGTCCGCGACGAGCAAGGCAAGCTGATCTATCCCGGGGCGTCGGTGGGCAACCTGGGGCAAAACAACGTGACCGTTCGTGGATTCACGGACTATCTCGACAAGCCGCCCGTCGATCCCACTTCCGCAAAGCCGTGGGGCGATGCCACCGTTCCCGCGAACTGGTCGCTCTCCCAGAATATCCTGATGAAGCTGGGCTACTCCGACGCGGGTAAGGACATGAACAATTCCATTGAGAGCAATGGTGTGGTGAAGGCCGACGCGCTGAATCTGGTGTACACGCGCCTCGCCGCAGATGTTCCTGACGATCCCTCGGCATTCGCCGCGTATTTCGCCAAGGGTGGAAAGCTGCTGATCTATCACGGCTACGACGATCTGGTCATTTCTCCCTACAGCAGCATCTGGTTCTACGAAGATCTGGCTAAGGAAAACGGCGGCTACCCGAAGCTGCAGCAGAACGCCCGCCTCTTCATGGTTCCCGGCATGCAGCACTGCGTAGACGGCAGCGGCCCGAACTCGTTCGACACGCTGAGCGCGCTCGAACAGTGGGTGGAAAAAGGCAATCCGCCCGAGGCGATTCCCGCCACGCACTCGACGAACAACGTCGTCGATCGCACGATGCCTCTCTGCAAGTTTCCGGAAGAGGCCCACTACAAAGGCAGCGGCGACGTGAAGAGCGTTTCGAGCTGGTCCTGCCCGCAAAATGATAAGTCGCTGCTCGCCGTTGGACCGAATGGCATCCTGGCGGGAGCAAACGCCGCGCCTCCCGCTCGCGTCAGCGCCCCGGCAAAGCAAGCGCTACGAAGCAGCAACTAACTGAAGTTGAATATTGGTGGAGAGGCTATCGCGGGAAAAACTTAATGCGCGGATTACCGGGGCAAGTGGCACAGCGACTCTTCGCTGTGCGGGGTTTGCTATTTTAGCTGCGTCCCGGTCGGCCAATTGGCTTACAAAACCACACAGCGAAGAGTCGCTGTGCCACCCAATCGTCCTTCACATTGCGGATCTACTTCGCTCCCTCTGATTTCTGTTGCATGTCGCCGTACGAGCCATTGTCCTCGCAAATCATTTCGCCAAGACTCCAGCCCGGCTTCAGCTCATAGTTCCAGTGCCCGGTCCACGGCTTCGTGTAGGCCTTTGAATCGTCGATGGTCACGTCGATGGTCAGCGCGTCATGGCCGACGCGGCGAATGCGCTCTTCGAGATGCAGGTCCTCGGAGTGCGGATGGCCGTCATTATCCAGCCAGGTCTTGTCGTTGAATCCGATCGTGTCCACCACGAGCGTATCCCCTTCCCATGTGCCGATCGAGTCGCCCATCCAAGAAGGATTGGGATCGGCGGGGTGGCTGCGGCCGTCGGTGTAAATGTTGCGAACGAAATGATCGTACTCATAGATCATGAGAACGCGCCCGGGAATTTGCGCGATCTCGATGGGTTCTCCTCGGATCAAATAGACGCGCGGGACTCCCGGTGGAAAACATTGCATGATCGGGTCGTTGGACTCACCTAGCGAGACGGAGCGTGGCCCGAGATTCGGCAGGTTCGCCTTGTATTTCGCTTCCGCCCACGGAGTCATCGGCGGCACATCGTTGCTGATCATGAACGCAAGCTCATAGATCGTGTATTTCCGCGCTTTGTCCGGAGCGGTGCGCGAGCGCCGCCACACTCCCGATAGATCCGGCGTCGCTGCGGCTTGGGTCTTTGGCTTGGGTGGCGTCGCGGTTTGGGCGAAAGTCGTGTGGCGCGAAGCGGCCACGACGAACACCGCGAATGCAAGGCCAAGGAAACGATTGCGCATTTCGGATTTCTCCATTTGGCTGCTATTCCGCGTAATCCTCGCCGCGATCGATCATCATTTCCTTGCCGTTCGGAAACACAACTTTGCGCAAGCGCATGATTTTCGAGCCGCTCTTCGCCACGTTGCCGGTAAACGTGACTTGATCGCCTGGCTTGAAAATACTCTTCGTCCAGCCGAGACGCGCCATCGTCGTGAGGCTGGGCGCTTCGCCCGTCCATTTTTCCACTTTGCCGTCGGCGCCCGTCACGTCAAACCAGACTTCCGAATGCGGATTCATAAACTGAAAATCCGTCACCGTGCCCTTGTAGGTTGTCAGCTTCGTGTCATAGACCGATGAACCGTGATGCGCCCGGATCGGCGAAGCAAGTAGGGCAAGCACAATCGTTGCCGCCAAAATAGCCATAGCCCGATTTCGCATGAAACACCTCGTGATTGGCGCGAATATCCCATTGCCATTCGCCGCTGTCAATGCAAAAGCGGCGGCATGCGTGTCGAGTCCTATCTACTTCGGGTATCAAAGTTGTTCGGAGGTCGGGACTTCAGTCCCGACGAAAAGTCAGGCCGGCGAGGGGTTTTAACCCCTGAAGCTTCAGGGGCTGACGCCCACACCAGTTCCGACCGGAACGGCCGAGCTGAAGCTCGGCCCTCCTGATCAAATTCAAGAACTGATTTACACGGGAGCTTGACAATTGCTGCTGAGAGTTGACGAGCGGCCGCCAGCTACTTCGCAGGTGCATCGGGTGGCAGCAATTCCGGGGCATCGGCCGGAGCCGGACCGACGCGCTCGATCACGACATGTTGGATGTGGACCGGCGCGGCCGGATGATTGCTCGCGTCGCGCGGCGCGTCCGCAATCGCTTTCACCACGTCCGCGTTCTCGCACTGCCCCCAGATCGTGTATTTTCCGTTGAATGAGGGATACGCGGACTCAGTGATAAAAAATTGCGAGTCGTTCTGGTCCGCCCCGCGATTCGCCATTGCCAGCCGCCCCGGCGCGTCGAATTTCAGCGCGGCTGAAGTCTCGTTTTTGTACGGAAAGCCCGTCCCTTCGAGAGCACCGGTGCCCGTGCCGAGCAAATCGCCGCCCTGAATCATGACAGGCGGAATGACCCGGTGAAACGTGAGCCCATCAAAGAATTTCTGGCGCTCCGTCTGCTTCGTTTCTGGATTCACATACGACGTCTTTCCGATCGCGAGTCCCACCATCGTGCGCACCGTGACCGGCGCCTCGGCCTCAAACAGCTTGCACGAAATTTTTCCCTTGTCAGTCTCGAACGTCCAGTACAGCCCCGGCTTGCGCTTGTCGGCCGGAATGGCACGCGCGCTGCTTGCTGGCAGCACCACAGATGCGGTCAGCGTTCCAATACTGAGAATCGAAGCGAAAAGCCTCGGCAAATCGTGCGAGCGAATCGTTTTCAGCATGTTTTGTTTTGCTCTGGGTTCTCTGCGTCCTCCGTGGTGAGATCGGATCAAAAACTTGACACAGAGTTCACCGAGGTCCAGAGAGTTTCGCGGAGAATTCGCGCATCACTTCTTGACGTACTTCTTCAAATCCATCGGGCCGACTTCGGCTCCATAGATGCCGCCGTGGCGGCCCACAGCGACACCCTCCGCGGCGCTCGACGCGCCCTTGGGGTCCGCGTCGGGAATGAACGCCGTTACCTTGCCGTCTTTCGCGCTTCCGATTCGGATGCCTCTTTTGCAGCCGGGGTTATAGCCGTAACCGGGTTCGTCGTTGGATTCCGAGTCGGCCACGTACATCGTGTCGTCCTTGTCGATGAAAATTCCGCTCGGGCGCCCAAACTGCTTCCACTCAGCGATGAACTTTCCGTCCTGATCGAAAATCTGAATGCGGTTGTTAGAACGATCTCCGACGAAGAGCCGTCCCTTCGAATCGAAAGCCAGCGCATGGGGGGCGTTGAATTCTCCGGGCGCGGACCCGAGTTTGCCCCATTCCTTGATGAATTTCCCGTCCTTCGAAAATTTCACGACGCGCGAATTGATTGGGGAACCCGGAGGTGAGTTGTGGCCGTCCGCGACAAAAATATCTCCGTTGGGAGCCACCACAACCGCCG
>Ga0210410_10000761_pt1 | contig 33087 bp, 24 predicted proteins | sample IncBWC4MmetaG_FD_161058 | JGI IMG/M metagenome (GOLD analysis project Ga0210410, IMG submission 161058) | Forest soil microbial communities from Barre Woods Harvard Forest LTER site, Petersham, Massachusetts, United States - Inc-BW-C-4-M | ecosystem: Environmental > Terrestrial > Soil >...
GCAGCTCGAGAAGCATTTGCATCTGTGCTTCGCCGTGACGCCCTATGAAGGCTATGTCGCGCTTGCCGAAAAGCTCAACGCGCTCGCGCCCGGCAAGACTCCCAAGAAAACGATCATCGTGAATACTGGCGCCGAGGCCGTGGAGAACGCGATCAAGATTGCGCGAGCCTACACCAAGCGCCCTTCGGTGATTTGCTTTGAAGACGCCTTTCACGGACGCACTCTGCTGACCATGACGCTTACCAGCAAAACGCATCCCTACAAAGCGGGCTTCGAACCGTTTGCCAGTGATGTGTATCGCATTCCCTTTGCCTATCCCTATCGCGCCGATAAAGGTGCAACGGCCGAGACCTTCGCGCATCATCTTGAAGACGCGTTTAAACGCAAGGTAGCGCCAGAATCCGTCGCTGCGGTCATCGCCGAGCCTGTTTTGGGAGAAGGCGGATTTATCGTCCCGCCCAAAGAGTACTTCGCGCTGTTGCAAAACATTTGCCGCAAACATGGCATTCTCTTTATCGCCGATGAAGTGCAGTCCGGCTTCGCGCGCACCGGAAAGTGGTTTGCCAGCGAACACTTCGGAATTGAGCCGGACCTCATCACCATGGCCAAGTCGCTCGGCGGGGGCATGCCCATTGCCGCGGTCACGGGCCACGCGGAAATTATGGACGCGCCCGGCATCGGCGCGCTGGGCGGAACCTTCTGCGGTCATCCACTGTCCTGCGCCGCCGCTCTGGCCGCAATCGAAACCATCGAAAAAGAAGATCTGCTAAGCCGCTCAACCTCGATTGGCCGCCGCTTCGAAGAGAGAGCGCATGCTTGGCAGAAGAAATGGCCGCTCGTGGGCGACGTGCGAGGCCTCGGCGGAATGTGTGCGATGGAGTTGGTGCGCGACCCAACGTCGCGAGAGCCTGCCGATACGGAAACCAAGCAAATTGCGCGTTTCTGCTATGAACATGGCCTGATTACCATTACCGCGGGTACATTTAATAATGTGTTGCGCATCCTGGTTCCCCTGGTGGTCACGGACGAACAATTTGACGAAGGCCTCGCCGTGATAGAAGCTGCGCTTGCGGCCGTGGCGGAACAAAAGCAAGCGGCGCTCTCTCACGCTTAGAATTAGAAAGAAGAATCCATGCCGGCAACACTCGAATCGATCAACCTGGGTTTTCTTCTCGATGGTAAATGGCCCGATGATGGCGAGCGCATCGAGATCCTCTCACCTGGCACTCGCCAGCGTGTCGGCTTCACCTACCGGGCTAGTTCGGCTGACGCGGAAGCTGCAATCCGCGCCGCCGTTCGCGCTTTCGAAATCACGCGACGCATGGGTGGCTACGAACGCCAGCGGGTGCTGCGCGCAATCTCGTCCGGAATTGAAAAGCACAGAGACGAGCTTGCAAGCACGGTCGCGCTGGAGGCCGGCAAGCCGATCAAGACTGCGCGCGTCGAAATCGACCGTGCCGTCTTCACGTTCAGTGTCGCTGCCGAAGAAGCTGTGCGTGTGGGCGGAGAATATTTGCCGCTGGATTGGCAGGCCTCCACCGCAGGGAGATGGGGAATCGTCCGGCGCTTCCCGATCGGGCCGATCGCGGCAATAACGCCGTTCAACTTTCCGTTTAATCTGGTCGCACACAAAGTTGCACCCGCAATAGCCGCAGGTTGCACGATCGTGGTGAAGCCTGCCCCGCAAACGCCACTGAGTGCGCTGCGCCTGGCGCAGATCATCGAGGAGGCTGGGTGGCCGGCCGGCGCGCTCAACGTGCTGCCGCTTTCCAATGAGGATGCCGGCATCCTCGTCTCCGACGATCGGCTGAAGATGCTCACCTTTACCGGCAGCACCGCGGTAGGCTGGGCCCTTAAGCAGAAGGCCGGAAAGAAGCGAGTGGTGCTAGAGCTGGGCGGCAATGCCGGCGTATTGATTTGCGCGGATGCGAATCTGGAGTATGCCGCGGATCGCTGCGTCATCGGCGGATATGGATATGCCGGTCAGTCCTGTATCTCCGTGCAGCGGATCCTTGTGGAAGAGAGCGCGTACGACAAATTTCTCTCGGCGCTGGTTGCGCGCTCACAGAAATTGAAAGTCGGCAATGTCCTGGACGAAAGCACCGACGTCGGTCCGCTTATCAACGAGGCCGCTGCGCAGCGCGTAATGGATTGGATCGAGCAAGCTGTTCGTGGCGGCGCGAAAGTTGTTTGCGGAGGCCACCGCAATGGAGCGATGGTCACACCAACCGTCCTGACCAATACAAAGCCGGACATGCGCGTGAACTGCATGGAAATTTTCGGCCCGGTGATTACGGTGGAAAAGTTTTCCGACTACAACGAATCGCTGAACGCGCTGAATCGCTCGGAATTTGGCTTGCAAGCGGGCGTTTTCACGCGCGATTTCAAGCGTATCACCCAGGCCTTTGAAACACTCGAAGTGGGCGGCGTAATGATCGGCGAAGTTCCAACCTTCCGGATTGACCACATGCCCTACGGCGGCACGAAAGAATCCGGGGTAGGACGCGAAGGTCTCCGCTACGCCATCGAAGAAATGACCGAGCCCCGCCTCCTGGCCGTCAACCCCGCTGGCCTATAGGCGAAGCGCAAACCTAAGCGGCCAAGCTCAGATCCGCCTTTTGGACACTTTCCGAGTTCCTCGCGCGATTGTGTCCCATTGACCGTCAAATCGGAAATGAAGAGAAAACTCATTTCAACTACCGCTTAGCCGACTATCCTCCAAGAGTTGGCCAGATCACTCACGCGTTGGTCGGTACTAAATCTGACGGACGACGAATAAGTTCCGGATTGCCCGTCACTCAGGCGCAATCCCAAGAGAGGTCGCTAAAGCTGCTGTGATGAGGTCACTCCGACGAGCATACGACTTGAACCGATTGTGCGTGCTGCTCAGCGTTTCTCAATGCTCTCGTTTTTTCATTTTCGAGAAATCAACTCCTCTAACGCGTCGGCAACTCGGACCGCTGGTTGGGCAGGAACCTTGACGCTGGCCGTCAGCATGCGCAGGCGCTTTTCCGCCGCCGTAGTTGTTTCTGTCAACTTATTTAGTTTCGCGATTTGACTCTGATACTCCTGGAGGGAAGCCGATGGCTCGCAAGTGCTGCAACCTCCTTCGGTAAATATGCCGGGACGGTTGATCGCTACGCAAGCTTGACATTTTCTTCCGTCTGCATCCATGGCCAAAACACAAATTTGGCCGATAATATCCACTCCCATAGGCGCTGTTAACTCAAGGAATGGACTCGTGGCGTCATATTTTACTTGCACATTTTGGATAACAGTGGATCCGTGCCCCGATCCAAGTGGCACGCCTAGGACGGTCCAGTCGTAGGAAATGGGCACGACCAAGATCTGTGGTAGTGCATGCACTTTAATCCGCTGCGACCTCTTTACCTGGAATACGAACACTTCGTCGTGTATGCGGATAATTTCGATTCCCGGACAGTGACAGGCGCCGTTCGGAACGGGTTCGGCTTCAGAGCCATAACAGTCCTCTTCATACTGACGTACGATGTCAATGTCCGTGGTTTCGATGAAAACGTCCAGCGAGAATGAGACAGCGGTTCCTACGTAAGTTTCAAACTGAATGTAGAGGCGGGTTCCGTTCAGTTCCCTCCAAACTGCGCATTTGGCGTAGAGGCCTTCTGTTGTTCTTGCCCCGATCACTAAGGGCGGTCCAAGAAAGATAGGAGACAGAGGGAGTCCGGGCAACCACCACCAGGGAAGAATGAAGAGCGGAATTTGTGACGTGGGAATGCTGGCTATGCCGAAGGACATTTGTTCCAAGTCTGTCAAGGTGAGAGTTTCGAAGGCGGTATTAGCTACCTCGATCCGGCAGCCGTTTTGCGAGTCGATGCTGCTTCCGGTCCAGATTAAGTCAGTGTTTGTCGGGATTGGGCCGGCGATTGTCGAAACTGCCGCGGTGTCCAGGTCGAATGCCGTTCCCGGAAAGGCTAGAGCATCGCCGCTGCTCAAGCGCGGCGCCAAATCAATGTAAAGCGGCGTTCCCCGGACTCCCAGGTCATCGAACTGACAACTGCTGACAATCAAGCCCGGTGACCCGACTGGGAAGGGTAGCGGTAGCCCTGGTCCCGTAAAGAGGCCGGGGATGTTGGAAATAGAGGGCAGATTGGGCAATCCAGGGTTTATGCTGGCAAGGATGATAGCGACGATCACGCCGACAATCAGTCCGATGATCCAATTTGTAAGGGCGCCAACGATGAGCCCGACGACAACGGCCGCAACCAGTATGCAGTACCAGGGGATGCTGACATTGGGTGTTACAGTGAGCGGTGATGATAATGACGCCACGACGCCGTTGACTGCATTGCAAGTAAAGCTCATTGTCCCCATGAATGTGAACGTCGCGCTGTAGCAGAATCCGCTCATAGACCCACTGCCACGGATGTCAATGCCCCCCGGAACGCCCGGGTTCACAGTGACAGACATACTGTTAAGCGTAAAAGCGTTACCGCTCGGTGGATTAATCTGCACAGAGCCTGCAAAATTCCCAGCCGGCGGATTCGAAGTAATCGTAAAGGAAACCCCCTGGAAACCGGGACTCTGCTGGATAGTTCGACAGACAAGCTCAACCAACCAGAAGTTTGCGACGTCTACCGTTCCTCCAACCAATCCTGCCGGTTGTACTACGCCCGCAATATTTTCAGGTCCCAGGCCTTGGCCTTGACTTTGGGCGCTGTTCGACTGCTCGGTTAGTAAGCCCAATGCCAGTGCCGGTCGATCCGTACCAGGTGGTGTCAGGATCGTAGCCTGCAAATCCTGAAGGCTTTGCGTCGGATTTGGCCCGCTGTGTAAGGGAATGGGAGTGGTCAACGGCAAATCGCTGATCTGTGACGGGAAGTCGGTGAAAGCCCCCAACAGGGCGGCCTGCAGCGACGCAACCGGCAAGTTAACTGCAGCCCCCCCCACTATGATCGTGCCAAGAATCGCTGGCAGCACGTTGAATGTCGTTGTGGTGTTGGCAGCGGTCAACACGGCAAGCACGGCTTGGCCGCTGACTGGACCAGTTGGCCACGGAGTTGTGGTGAATGCGACACCAGGTGGACCAGGAATCGGACAATCGAACTGCACACTTCCGTGTAGGGGCACTTGTGAAAGAAGAGCCAGTGAATTCGCACCCGCTGGCACCGGGGGCACCAACGTTAACTCGGAACTCGGCCCAAAATTGCAAATCACCAATACTTTATTTGTCGCGGGCTCAAGTTGGATTTGCGGCCGTTCGAGTTCCAACGTCACATCGTAGAGTACATTGACGGTCGGCGGGTTTGCTGCTGTTGTCAGCGGAACCGGCAAGTTTACTTGCTGCACCTCGCTTAAAGGAAATGCTCCCGGCGGCGTCCCTGTCGGCCCCGGCAGCATTTTCAGGCCATCGTTGATCGTTTTTTCCGTCAACCGTACAATGACGTCGAAACCGTTGGTATTCGTTCCGCTCATAGCTCACTCCAATGGCAAGGCTCTTACTTCCGGCCCTTCGCGCGCGAATGCCGCAGACTGCCTTGGGATTCCTTGGCTTGACCCTTGGGAACTGGCTTGCTGTCTTTGCCTACGCTGGTACTAAGCGAGGCAAGCTTGACGCCTGGTGGCAAAACGTTGGCCGCTGCTTTGTCCTCGTGGAGGCGTCGCAAAGTTGCTAGGGCCTCCAGGGGAAGTTTGATTCCAGCCTTCGCGAGAGATCCCACCGGATCGGCGATAAAACCGACTTGATGATTATGGTTTGACGCCAACCATTTTAATAGCTTCGGCTCTTGAGCCATCAGGCTTTCGATTGTTGCGGTAGGAAGGCCATGAGACTCCTGACCGTCATGGCCCGGGGTGATCTGCACGATGAGGTTTACATGGACGGGCGGGATAACGCCGGCCAACATCTCGATCCCAGTTGTTCCGTTATCTTTGGTTTCTTTCGTGGATTGTTTGGACATCGTTCACCTCTCCGGTGAGGCATTCCAGAGTGGGGCACCATTGTGGGAGAGTTAATAGATATGAAAGAATATGTACGAAGTCAAGTTTATTTATCGATGAAAAACCGATGCTGCTAGGACGCGCAACCTAATCAGCCGGCAGCTTCGGCGAGTGATGGCGGTTCCACGGAAAGTAACAAGACGATGAAGGACGAGATTATCCATTTATAGTAGACAGCCAACCGCCCGTGCGCCCATTAACGCGCTATCCGCAGAACTGTTCACACTGGCGTCTCGATTCGCGCTATCACGCAAGATAGCTCCCGGATTTTGGCTAATCGGAGGTAATCCAGATCGGGACATGCGGATAGGTAACGAGAAGTCGGCTTGCAGGAAGCGATTTCCGCGCTTGGATCGATTCACGGCGGATTACGGGCAAACCGGCACCAGTTCTTAGTTCGCTGATCGGTTTTGCCGCAAAACTCTAGGAGCGAAGCTACGTTTGTGTCGGGCTAACGGAACACCTTGAAGCCGATGCTCAAGGAGCCGACGTTTCGTTTTGGGCGACGCCGCCCTTATAATCCGCGTTTCGATTTTGTGAAGACCTGAGATCTTCGAGTGAGGAGAAATCATGTCCGGCGCACGCGAAAACCCGAGCACCATGATGTTCAATGACAACAAGCTGAAGCTGGGCATTTTCTCTCCTAATTGCTCCGGTGGCATGGCTGTCACCAAGGTGCCGGAACGCTGGGACGCTTCCTGGGAAAACAACCTGAAGCTGGCGCAGATGGCCGACGATGCCGGCATCGAATTTCTGCTCCCGATTGCGCGATGGAAAGGCTACGGCGGCGAAACCGACTTTGAGGGAAGCACGCTGGAAACAATTACCTGGGCCTGTGGATTGCTTGCCAAGACCAGGCAAATCACTGTCTTTGGAACGGTGCACGCCCCTCTGGTGCATCCGATTTTTGCTGCCAAACAGATGGTCACCGTTTCTCACGTGAGCGAGGGAAGATTCGGATTAAATATCGTTTGCGGCTGGAACCAGGATGAATTTGAGATGTTCGGAATCGCGCAGCGCGAGCACGACACCCGTTACGAGTACGGGCAGGAGTGGTGGGATGTAGTGCAGAAAATTTGGCAGGAGAAAACTCCGTTTGATTACGATGGGCGTTTCATCAAGCTGAAAGGCGTTGTCGGAAAACCAAAACCGTACAAGTGGCGGCCGGTGGTAATGAATGCGGGCTCCAGCGGTGCAGGACGCAGCTTCGGCGCAAAGAACTGCGATTTCCTGTTCACCGTGCTGATCGATCTCGAAAAAGGCAAGCAGGACGTGCAAAGAACAAAGGAGATCGCCGCAGGATTCGGGCGCGGTATCGACATATTCACGACTTCGTATGTGGTGCTACGGCCGACACGGAAAGAGGCTCAGGAATACCACGAATATTACACGACGAAGATGGGCGACACTGCCGCAGCCGATCACCTCATGGAATTGCAAGGACTGCACGCGCAATCTTTTCCGCCGGAGGCGTTCAAATCAATCCGGCAGCGATTTTTTGGCGGCCACGGCGTCTATCCGTTGATTGGCGATCCGGACGATGTGGCTGCGGAGCTGGCGAAAATCAGCGCTGCCGGATTCATCGGCACGACGATCACTTTCGTCAACTATGTCGATGAATTCCCGTATTTCCGCGATGAGGTGCTTCCGCGCCTGGAAAGGTTAGGCCTGAGGCAATCGGTAAAGGCAGGTCAAGTTATCACGCCTCCTGCCAGTTCCCTCTGATATACTCCCCCACATTCGGAGCTGTTTCCTCGGTTTGGGGGGTGTGTTATGAACCGAAGCAAGCCGTTTTGTGTGTCTTCTGTTGTTTCCCTTCTCTTCTTGTTTATAGCCGTTTGCATCTCTGCGCCAGCGGCGAAGAGTCAAGCCATCAACGCCACGCTGTCTGGAAGAATCACAGATACGTCCGGCGGCACTGTCTCCAAAGCCAGGGTGACCATCATCAGCACAGCCACTGGATTCACGAGAACGGCTCAAAGCTCGGAAACTGGGGAATACACCATTCCCGCTTTGCCGGCTGGTGAATATACCGTCTCTGTGGAATTCACAGGTTTCGGGAAGCAGAGCAAGAACGTGATTTTGCAAGTGGGGCAGTCCGCGGAATTGGACTTCACTTTGACGCCGGGCGGCGTGGAAGAAAAGGTGGAAGTTGCCGTCACCTCGGAGTTGGTGGAACCCACGCGCACGGAAGTCAGTACCGTAATTACCGAGCGGCAAATTATAAATCTGCCGGTGAACGGCCGGGAATTTATCAATTTCGCGCTGCTCTCGCCGGCAGTAACGGTTGGCGATACCACTTCCGGAAATACGGACGTTATCGTCGAGCCGGTCACGAAGCTCTCCTTCGCGGGACAGAATATTCACTACAACTTTATTGCGGTCGACGGCGCCGATGACATCTCCACCGCCTCCGGGATTCAACGCGGCACTCCGCCGCAGGAATCCGTGCAGGAATTTCGCGTCATCAACACGGATTATTCCGCGGAATTCGGCCGCGCCACAGCCGGAATCGTGAACATCATTACGCGCAGCGGCACCAATGAATGGCACGGCTCGCTGTACGAATATTTCCGCAACGACGCGATGGATGCGGTCAATCTCTTGCAAGCCACCGGGGCGCATGTGCTTCGGCAAAATCAATTCGGCGCCGCGATTGGCGGGCCGCTGCAGAAAGACAAGACCTTTATTTACGGAAATTACGAAGCGCAACGCCGCGGCGAATCGCCTTTTTACAATTCGGCCGTGCTGGCGAACATCAAGGCGATCAATGAAGTGAAAGCGATTTATGGACTCACGCCGGAACCTAATCTCGGGAGCGTGCTGCGGACCAATGATAGCGACAACGGATTTGTCCGCATGGACCATCGCTTCAGCGACAGCGAAAATATGTTCGTGCGGTATTTCATCAACGATGGCCGCCTGCTGAATCAGTCTCCGCTAAACGATGGCTTCGACCTGCCTTCCGCGTTCAAAAACAATTTTTACCGCGATCAATCCGTCGCAGGCACTTTTGCCTCGGTCATCAATCCACAGCTGGTGAACGAGTTGCGCATGCAGTTTGCGCGCCGGTCATTTGATTTCCCGACCGTTTCCACGCAGCCGCACCTCGAGCTCTCGAACACGTTCACAACCGGAGTCAATCGCGGCAACCCTGACTTCTATCGCGAATCCCGCTTTGAATTGGTCGACAACGTTACGCGCACCTTCGATCGGCACACTCTGAGCTTTGGCGGCAACTTCAACTTTGTCGATACCACCGAATCTTTTCCACTCTTCTATCCGTTTGAAGCGGATTTTCCAAACCTCGGCGCATTTCTGGGCAACGACGGCGCTAACGGCGCGCAGTGCGTCTCCGCTCCGGGCGATCCCGGTGGACCCGGACCTGCCGGTTGCCAGCACCCCAACGTGATTTTCTTCGAGCGCTTCCAGGCTCCAAACTTCAATGAGCAGAGCCTGAATACAGCGGTCTACAAGGGCACGAGTTTTGCGCCGGCCATCCGCAACACCGCGGAAGGCACAATGAACCATACGTATAACGGTCTCTACATCCAGGACAAGTGGCGAGCGACGACACGGCTCACGATGAATGCGGGCCTTCGATGGGAATGGGAAACGTGGCCTTCCAACGTACTGAACACGCAATGGAAAAATGTTGATCCGCGACTAGGCCTCGCATACAACATTGGCACGAAGCGCAACGTCGTCGTGCGCGCCGGCTTTGGGCTATTTCACGGAATTATTCCGGCACCTTTGCTGGCGTGCCAGGAGCCTTCCTGCGGCGGGACCATCGGCAGGTATCCGGGGCGACCGTTTGAAAATGGGCTGAATGCGAAGACCGAACTCTTCGCGTTTGCGAGCTCTCCGGCAATCACTTCTCTTGCCTTGCAGGGGCTTGTGAATGACGGCGCTTACCCGGACAACACTACGGATCCCTTCACGAATCCGTTTCCCGGATGCAAGCCGATCTCCAACTGCGGATTCTTCGGGCCTTCGGTGGTAGTGCGCTTCGATCAGAATCATAAGAACCCTTACGGCGTGCAAGCCAGCCTAGCCGTCGAGTTCGAGCCTCTGCCTGACACGACGGTGAGCATCAGCGGCTTGCATGTTCGCGGCGTTCACCTGGGCAGCTTTTTCAACGTGAACCAGCCTGATGTGCAGCAAGTCGTCACGCTGCATGATTCGCAGGGCCGCACTGGGCCGAAGAATGAATATTGCGCGCCGGGGCCGGTGCCTTGTACGTTCAACCCGGGAGTGCGCACATTCCCCATCGCTATCTATTTTGAGGCGACCTCGCGTTGGGATTCGCAGTATGACGGGTTGCTTCTCAACGTGAACAGGCGGCTGGCGCACAATTTCTCCTTCGGTCTCAGCTACACGTGGTCGAAGTCCATCGACGATGGGCCGAACCCCAGCTTCGTGCTGATTCCCCAGGACAGCCAGAATTTCCGGGCGGAACGGGCGCTTTCCTCGGACGATGTGCGGAACCGCATCGTGGTGAACGGTACGGTGACGACTCCGAAGACGTGGAATCCGTTTGCTCGCGACTTTCTCTTCAGCCTGATCGCTACGGTCCAGTCGCCCATGCGCTTCACCAAGTTCGCGGGCTTCGACGCCAATGGCGACATTTTCGGGAACAACGATCGGGTTGGAATTGAGCCGCGCAACACGTTTGTGGGCGACAACTTCCGGACGGTGGATTTGCGCATCGGCCGGACGATTCCGTTCCGCGAAAAGAGAAGCTTTGAAGTGATCGCGGAAGCTTTCAACCTCTTCAACACCACGAACATACGGTTCTTTAACACGGTGTACGGCGCTTCGGATTTTTGTCCTGTGGATCCCACGGCATTTGGGTGTTCCGGGCCAACCAACAACCTCGAAGGATCCCCGAACCCGCTTTATGGGACGCCGCGAGCGGTATTCAATCCCCGACAGATACAGCTGGCGTTGAAGTTCAACTTCTAACTGGGCGCGGGAGGCCCCCCCTCCCCCCCGGTTTTTCGTAAGTGCTGATTCTGAAGGGGTTAGTTCCGGCCGGTCTTGTAAGTGCGGAAAACAAAGGAGTTACGGGCGGACAATTTCGGCTAAAAACCGGCAAAACGCGGCGTTGGCTCGTAAGTGCGTATTCTAAAGGAGTTAAACGCGCGCTGGGTTATCTATGTGGGAATACCAGACGCGAGTATAACATATGATAACAATATGTCAAGAGGGATTTACGTGCCCACGGCGCAAACAATGATAGATACCTCTGTACCGAGGGAGTCCGAGCGTGTCGTGTTTGCGCCGTTGAGCGCACGCCGCCTGCTACTTTTGGGCGGCATCGGATTGATTCTCACCGGGATGATCTTCGGGGATATCTTTGCCGTGTTTACGTTGCACCAGAACGCGGCGCAGGTCGGCGCGAATCTGGCGGCCGCGGCGAATGGCGCTCTCGCGGGCAATCGTCACATCGTGCTGGCCAATTTTCAGAATGTTGGCGCTTTCCTGGAAAATCGAGGCACGAAGGTCGATACGCACGTGCATATGATCGACTTCGGTTATTTGGCGCTTCTGCTGGCGATTCTGCAGCCCTGGGTGGCGTTCGCGGAAAGCGTAAAGAAGAAACTTGCCTGGATCTTTCTTGCTGGAGCTTGGCTGCTGCCCGTTGGCGTGTATCTGATTCACTACGTCGGACTGGCGCACAGTCCGGTGAGGACTATTGGCTGGGCGAGCATCGCAGCGGATTTTGGCGGTTTGCTCGTTCTGATTGTCACATTCGGTTGTCTGTTGGGTTTATGGATGCATTTCCGCGGAGAGCGGGTTAGTCCGGCAGACAGGCTGCTTGCAGATCGCAGCAGTGCAGGGCGCGTATTATTTGCAGGAGGAGTTGCCCTCGTCCTCCTGGGATTTTTTCATGGCGCCTACTATGCGGCGGCGGACCTCTACAAGCATGAGGCCGAGGATTATTCGCTGTTGGCGCAAATGAGCGCGGGGGCTGCGGCAGGGGCGCGACCGGTTGTTAATAATGCGTTAACGGAGTATGGGCAACTGCAAGGCGCGAAGGCCGTGAATATCGCCGCGCACGCGCACAGCGTTGAATTCGGTTTGTTGGCCATCATGCTGGCCTTTTTTCAGCCTTATGTGAGATTGCGCGCAAGCTGGAAACGCCGCTGGGCTGGGGTGCTTTTGCTCGGGTCACTCTTGCTTCCGGTGTGCGTGCTATTGGAAATGAAGTACGGGCTGGTTGCCGGTGGCATAGCGGATTTCGCGGGCCTGTTGATCATTTTCGCGCTTCTGGCTATGTGGATTGGCATCTTGCGGTATACCGGAGAACTGGACGCTTCGGTGGCATGCTCGTCAGAATCGAGAGTTCCGCAATGAGCGGCTCGCGCCGGGTTCTGATAATCGGAGGGATTGCGCTCGCCGTTTGGGGCATGAGCTATGGCCTGTGGTATGCGGTTTTCGCGGAGCACCAGGCTCTCGACACTATTGGGTCTTCACTGGCGGGAAGCTTCGCGGCCGCCGCGGACCGCAATCCCGCGGTCATGGAGAGTTCGCTCGAGCAATACCGTGAAGCGAAATATGTTTACGATCGGCAAGTGGATGTTCACGGGCATTGGATTGGGCTGGCGATGTTGCTGATTGTGCTGGGGATCGGCTTCGATCGCGTGAGTTTCCCTGAGCGTTTGAGGCTGTTCCTCGCGATGGGCCTCTTAGTGGGCGCCGTGGTTTTTCCGCTGGGGGTATTGCTGGAGACGATCAGTCATGGCCCGTTGCCACGGGCGATAGCGATTACGGGGTCGGCATTTGTCGTTGCTTCTCTGCTCGGCTCCGCGGCGGGTGTTGTGGCGCGTGGTTCTTCCGCTATCAATGCGGACTGATGCCTTACTTAGGTTTGCTTAGCCGGTCTTCTTCTACTTCGCGCCTTGAATTTTCTGAGGCATGCTTCGTACGACTCCGTCGTATCGAAGTCTTCCAAAATCGAAGTGGTCCTCACGTTCAGCAGGCGAATCCTCTTCGGATTCTTGTAGATGACCTCTCGAGCGGTGGCAGCCTGAAAAAATTCTGATCGAACGGCCGCGGAGACGATCACAGGGTGACCATCTGTGCCCTTGTGGCGCGGCATCACGATTTCTTCGGACGGTGAGCGAGTGCGGAAGGTGCGCACCAACTGCTCTACTATTTTTCGCGTGATGAGCGCGTGGTCTACGGGATAAAGCAGAAAGGCGGCGTCAGGCTCGATATTTTTCAAGGCAGCCTGCAAGGAGCTGAGCTGCCCCTGGTGCCATTTGCGATTGATTACAACTTGCGATGATTTGGGTACGGCGGACAAGATGCGTTGCGCGTCTGCGCCCAAAACCACGAGAACCTTGCGAGAAAACGAGCAATTCTCAACTGCTATGTCCAGAGCAGTTTTCGTTCCGAAAAGGGCGAGTGCTTTTGGAAAGGGCAGGGACTGCGAACTTCCCGCAGCCAGAATGACAGGGATGATTTTTTCGCGTTGGCGCATCCGGAGGCCGAGGCAGAATAAACGAACCGGGCGGCAAACTCCAGCGCAGCAATTCCGCGCTCTGTTACCCTCTGTACACGTTTGCAGCACTGTCCGATGTGCGTTTCGCCTTGCCACTGCAGGGCAATCGCAATAAAATGCGCGCGACGACACAACACCTTCGTTCGCTGCCGCGGACCAGCCACTGTAGAGACGAGCCGACCAACTGTGTACGCACATCCCTTTTCCTACCATCGCGCACAATCGCTCGGAGAAGCCATAAAACTACTGCACCAGCTGGGAGAGGAATCGCGCGTGATTGCCGGAGGGCAGAGCCTGATTCCGCTGATGAAGATGCGGTTGGCCCGCCCGACGGCGCTGATCGACATCAACTTTATTCCGGGCCTTAGCGAGATTAAGAACCACAATGGAGAGGTTCGATTTGGAGCGCTGGCACGGCACTCGGACATTGAAACCTCGGAGCACGTGGCGGCAATTCCGATCTTGCACGATTGCGCCGGGGGCATCGCGGACGTGCAGGTGCGAAATCTAGGAACGATTGGCGGGTCGCTGGCCGAGGCCGATCCTAGCGGGGATTGGGCCACCACGCTGTTGACGCTGGAAACTTCTCTGGTTTGTGCCGGTTCGCAGGGCGAGCGTTCTGTTCCATTGGACGAGTTCTTCAAGGATGCTTACACGACCGTACTTGGGCGAGAAGAGTTAGTGCGCGAAGTTATTGTAAAAAAACCGGCGAAGAACAGCGGCGGCGCGTATTTGGCTTTTAAGCGCAGCGCGTGTGTGTACGCCACAGGCAGCGCTGCCGTGCAGCTAACGCTGGATGCGAAGGACACGTGCAAGGATGCGCGCATCGTGCTTGGCTGCGTGGGGCTTACTGCAATTCGCGCCAAGGAAGCCGAAGCTGAGCTGCGAGGCAAGATAATTGATGAGCGGACACTCGCTCGCGCCGCGGAGGCCGCGCGTGTTGCCGCTGAGCCCCAGAGTGACATGCGCGGCTCGGCGGAGTACAAGCGCACCTTAGTGGCGGCCCTCGTGAAACGCGCGATCGGAATTGCGGTACGGCGCGCTCGCGGTGAACACGTGGAGGCGGGACACGAATATGTCGGACGTTGAGAAAATAAACGTGCGCATTCGTGTGAACGGCGAGGCGCGGGAAGCGTTGGTCGAGCCGCGAACTTTGCTTGTGGATTTTCTGCGCGAGAGTTTGAATCTGACCGGAACGCATATCGGCTGCGACACTACTTATTGCGGCGCTTGCACGGTGCTGCTCAACGGGCGAACCGTAAAATCTTGCACGCTATTTGCGCCGATGGCGGATGGGGCCGAAATCACTACAGTTGAGGGCCTTTCCACTGATGGCGCGCTCCATCCGGTACAGAATGCGTTTGCGGAATGCCACGGATTGCAGTGCGGATACTGCACGCCCGGGCTTCTGCTCTCGACGATTTACCTGCTCAAGAAGAACCCGAAGCCTAGCGACAAGGAGATTCGGAAAGCGATTGCGGGAAACACTTGCCGTTGTACCGGCTACCAAAACATTCTGAAGGCTATACGCATGGCTGCCGGCGAGATGGGGAAGCGTTAGGCAATGGAGATCAAGTTCAGCGGGGACTTCACGGTGAAAAAAACGCCGGAGGAAGTTTACGATTTTCTTGTGGACCCAAATCGGTTTTGCCCGCTGCTGCCCGATTATCAGAGCATGGAGATTATTGACCCCAGGAATTTCCTTGTGAAACTTAGCGTGGGAATTTCACATATTCGCGGCACCGCGGCTGTGAAGATGTCGTTAGTGGAGGCGGAGAGGGCGACTCGCGCGGTTTATGAGGGAAAGGGCGACGTGCCGGGAGGGTCGGCGAGCTTACGGGCGGGTTTTGACTTGCAAGCCTTGCCGGGCGGAGAGACCAAGGTGAGTTGGCTGGGGCAATCCAACGTGGTTGGGCGGATTGCTTCACTTGCCGGCGGAATGCTTGAGCCGCTGGCCAAGAAAAACGTGCAGAAATTGATTGATGGATTGCAGAAGGCTTTGGGGTAGCGCTGGCGATTATGGCAACCAGGTTGCGCACGAAAACCAAGAAAGCGAAAGCTGCGGCGGCGAGCAGTCCGGCAAAGTGGGTGGGCCAGCCTATTCGCCGCAAGGAAGAAGACCGGCTGGTGCGCGGCAAGGGAATTTTTGTCGACGATCAGAAATTGATGGGGATGCTGCACATTCGGTTTGTGCGCTCGTCTTACGGGCACGCCAAGATTACGCGTTTGGATCTTTCGAAAGCGGCGGCGCTGCCGGGCGTAGTGTGCACGCTGACCGGCGCTGAAGTTAAGGGAATGGTGAAGCCGTTCATCGAGATCGGTCCGGATGCGGGGCAGAAGATTGCGGATTATCCGATGGCTGTCGACAAAGTTGTGTTTCAGGGGGAACCCGTAGCGGCTGTTGTGGCAGAAACGCGCCTGATTGCCGAGGACGCCGCTGAGCTCGTCGAAGTGGAATATGACTCATTGCCGCCGGTTCTGACGGCTGAAGAGGCGCTGAAGGATGCGAGCCTGGTGCATCCGGAGATGGGTACGAATCGCAACTGGCATGGGGTATTCGAGTACGGCGACATAGAGAAAGCTTTCAAGCAGGCGGCGCATGTTGTGAACATTGGCCGGCTACATTTTCATCGCTTCTCGAGCACGCCGCTGGAAAATAATGCGGTGATTGCGGTGTGGGATTCACGCTCGGAGCGGATCGAATACTGGTCGAATAATTCATTTCCTTCGTTCGCGGCGCAATTTCTTTCTCCTGCGCTGGGCGTGGGCATCGATCAGATTCTGATGAAGAGTTTTGATATCGGCGGCGGCTTCGGGATCAAGATCACGAACTATCCGTACATGGCGGTTTGCGCTTTGGCGTCCCGCAAGACGGGCGGGCGCCCGATTAAATGGGCGGAAACGCGCACCGAGCACATGCAAGCCAGCGCGCATGGAAATGAGCGGACGTTTTTCGACACGCGCGTGGCGCTGGACAAGAACGGCGTGATCACGGCAATCGATTCGCGGCATGTGGATGATTGCGGCGCTTACCCGAGGTACGAGCCGCTGGGGTGCGTGATCTGGGCGCAGGTGCTGCCGGGAGCGTATCGCGTCAAGAACGTGCGCATCGACATGAATCAAGTGGTCACGAACAAGTGCCCGGTTGGCCCGAACCGCGGTTATTCGCGCATGCAGCAACTGTGGTTTATCGAGCGCGTCCTTGATATCTGCGGGCACACGCTGGGTATTTCGAATGACGAGATGCGGCTGCGCAACTACATCCGCAAAGAAGAAATGCCGTACACCACGCCGAACGGGTGTGTGTATGATTCCGGCGACTACGCAGGGATGCTTGCGCTCGCGAAGAAACTGATCGGCTGGGATGAATGGAAGAAAAAACAAGCCGCTGCGCGAAAGGAAGGACGTTGGATCGGCATTGGCATCGGGTCCACGCTTGATTCCGGCACGAATGATTTTGGCCAAGCGCAGATCATCAATAATTTCGCGCCATTTTCCGGGCAGTCCAAGGCGGCAAACGTAAAGCTGGATATTTACGGCGAAGTTGTCGTTAGCCTCGGGTCGGTGCCGCAGGGGCAGGGACACGAGACGACCGCGGCGCAAGTTGTTGCCGACGTGCTGGGAATTTCTCCGGACCTCGTTAAGGTGAAGCCGGGATTTGATACAGAGCAAAATGTCTACACGGGGCATACCGGGACTTACGCGAGCCAGTTCGCGGTCACGGGACTTTCGGCGATTCACGGCGCGGCGGTCAAGCTTCGCGGGGAACTTTCGCGGCTGGCGGCTTGGTCGTTGAAGGGCAAGGAAAAGGACCTGGAGTTTGCCATTGGCGCGCAAGGACCGGAGGTTCGCGATCGCCGTACAAAGAAATCGATAAATTATTGGGGACTCGCAAATCTCGTTAACGTGAACAATGCGGGCATGCCAGAAAATTTGTGGGACGTCACGCTGAATTGCCGCCACGTCTATCACGCGCCGTTCCAGGTGCCGGATGTAAAACGCAAGTATGGAAATTTGACGCTGACGTACGCGGCGCAAATCCACTTGGCTGTGATTGAGGTTGACCGCGAAACCTTCCAGCCCAAAATTCTGGCTTACGCTTGCGTCGATGACTGCGGCCGCACCATCAATCCGCGCATCGTTGAGGGCCAAGTCCACGGCTGCACTGCGCACGGTATTGGCGCCGCGCTGATGGAAAATTGCGCTTACGACTCCGACGGCAATCTTCTAGCGTCCACATTCAGCGATTACACGCCAATCACCGCTGTGAATATGCCCGATCTGCTTTACGGGCACATGGAGTCGCCCTCGCCCTTTTCTTATAACGGCGCGAAGGGCATGGGTGAGGGCGGGGCGGCGCCGGTTCACACCGTCTGCGCGGCGCTGCAGGACGCGCTCTATTCGAGCGGCGTGATCATCGACGATTCGCACAACACGGGTGACTCTATTTTTCGGGCGCTGCAACGGGCAGGATCGGGCGGATTTGCGTCGATGGTCCGCGTGGAACATTCGCGCGGTGGAAGATAAAAGCGCCGCGAGTTTAGATAATTTTGATCAAGCGAATCTGCATCATCGGCTGCGGTTCCATCGGGAGCTTGTACGCGGCGCATTTGGCGAAAGTCGCGGAGGTGTGGGCGTTTGTGCGACGGCCTGAACACGCGGAAGCGCTGAACAAGACTGGCTTACGCGTCTCCGGAACGCACGAATTTCATGTCAAGCTCAGTGCATCGCACGATCCCTCGAAATTGCCGCAGTTCGATCTCGGCATCGTGTCCACCAAAGCTACCCAAACCGCGGAGGCTGTACGACCCGTTGCGCATCTCTTCAAGGATGGCGCTGTGTTGTCATCGCAAAATGGGTTGGGCGGCGAAGAGATTATCGTCGAACTGACGAAGACGTTCGTGATTCGCGGCACGACTTTTATGAGCGGCACGCGGCACAGCGATACGCACGTTCAGTATGAGCTGGACACCGCAACGTGGATGGGCCCGTTCGAACCAACGCAGACGCCTTTTGCCATGGTGCAGGAAGCTGCCGATCTGATCTGCGCGTCGGGACTAAAAGCGGTTGCGTTGCAGGACGCGCGGCCGGCGCAATGGTCGAAACTTATTTTCAACGCTTCGGTCAACGCGGTGTCTGCGCTTACCGAATTGCCGCACAGCTTTCACTTCGCGCTGGAAAAGGAATTCACGGACTTGGGCTATCTGCTCCACGCGCTGATCGATGAAGGGAAGCAAGTCGCCGCGGGCCTGGGCGTTAAGCTCCACGAAGATCCTTGGGAGATGAACAAAATCGGCGCGCGAACGGATCATCCGCCTTCGATGCTTTATGACGTTCGCCACAAATTTAAAACGGAAGTCGACTTTCTTGGGGGCGCGATCGCACGCGAAGCGCAGCGCGCCGGAATTCCGGCGCCGCTGCACACTGCGCTCTATCGATTGATCAAGGGCAAAGAGATTTCGTGGAGCTATCAGGGTAAGGAACACGCAACGGCAAAGTGACCGGCAAAATGGGATACCCACTCGACAAGGAGAAATGGCGGCGCGTTCGCGAAATGATGGAGCGCAACGACCTTGATGCCATCGTCGCGCGGGCGCCGGACAACGTTCTCTACCTGACGAATTACTGGACGATGAAAGGTTACGATCTGGCGATTTTTCCTCGCGAAGGCGACCCTACGCTGCTGGTTATCGAACCGCAATTTCGCGAGGCGCAGCGGACGGCCTGGAACAAAGACGTTCGCTTCTTTCCTTTTTATCATGCGAAGGATCCTCGGCCGCCGATGATTCGCGCGGTGGAGATGGCGGTTGAAGTCTTGAAGGAGCGCAATCTGACGCGCCGCCTGGGTATCGAGCTTTCGCAAATGTCACAAATCTGCGATCGGATGGTCGGTGAGCCCACGGTTTACTGGCAGGGCTTTTATGATTCGTTTCGCGCCGCCTGCAAGGAAACGATCGATGCCGCGCCGCTTCTCGCGCAGGTGCGTATGCTCAAGACTTCGCAAGAAATCGAGCGCATGCGTCTTGCTAACGAACTCGCCGCCATTGGGATGACGCACGCGCGCGACAACATCAAGCCCGGCATGAAGGAGAGCGAAGTGGCGGCCATGATCGAAGGGCACATCCACCAAGTTGGCGTGGGCTATAAAGGCAAGGTCGAAATGGCTCGCGCGTTCACGCTGGTGTGGTCGGGGCCGGGCATCGCGACCTTTACCGCTACAAGTCATCGACCCGTGATCGAAAATGAGCCAACGCTTGTCGAAATCTGGGTCTGCGCCGATGGCTATTGGACTGACCTCACAAAGAATCTGTGCCCTGGTTCGCTCACGGCAAAATACAACCTGCTGCTCGATCAGCTGCTGAACATTTTCAACGATGCTATCGCGTGCGTCCGGGACGGCGCCGCCATGGGCGATATCGATCGCATCATTCGCAGGGGAATCGACGCTGCGGGCTATCCTGGCCAGCCCTCGCACCCGGTTGGCCATGGAGTCGGCGCTCGCGCGCATGAGCCGCCGTATTCGCACCAAGCCGTCCCCGGAACGATGCAATCTGGAATGGTATGGGCCATCGAGCCCGGCGTTTACTGGGATGGCGGGGGCGGTTTGCGGCTCGAAGACAATTTCTTGGTGACAGCGAACGGGTGTGAGAAGCTTTGCTCATATCCTGACGATTTTCGTAGCTGAACACAGAACAAATATGACGCCACACGCAGCGGAGGCTCTGGGTTCAATGAGAGAGGACCTGGCCAAAACCATCCTTGCGGAGATTCGCGAGGACGAAATCGTGTCCATGTGCTGCGATGTCGTGAACATCCCCAGCGCAACGGGTGAAGAGCTGGAGATGGGCCGCTACATGCGCAAGGTTTTCGAAGAGATGGGGCTCGCTGTCTCCTGGCAAGAAGTGGAAGACGGGCGCGCAAATGTGGTTGGCTTGTGGGAAGGTGCCGGCAACGGGAAAAGCCTGATGTTCAACGGGCATATGGACACGTCCAACACGGGCCGCGAAACGTTTCTTACCGGGCTTGGTTACAAACCGAAAGCCGTGATTCGCGACAAAATGATTTACGGCCTGGGCATCTACAACATGAAAGGCGCCCTGGTCTGCTACACGCAAGCGGTGAAGGCGCTGATGCGCGCCGGGGTAAAGCTCGAAGGCGACGTCACGGTCGCAGCGGTGGTCGGCGAAATCGAAAAGACACAGTGGAGCGACGAATTTATTGGCAAGGAATTTCGCGGCTACGGCGTGGGGACGCATCACCTGGTTAATCATGGCGTCTTGCCGGACATGTGCATTCTCGGCGAGCCCACGGATATGCAGCTTGTGCTTGGTCACTACGGCACTGTTTGGGTGCGCATCTCAACGCGCGGTCACTACGTGCACACGGCGTTCACGCGCGGAAAACAAGACCACAGCTCCATCTTTCGCATGAAACAAATACTGGATCCTGTGTACAACTGGGTTTCCGCATGGGAGAAAAAAGCTTCCTACGACGGTCAGCCGGGCGTCGTGAACGTGGGCTGCATTCGTGCCGGCTTCCCGTGGCGCGTGAGCCGCACGCCCGACCGCGCTGACATTTTTCTGGATGTGCGCGTGCCTCCGACGATGCCGCTGAAAGAAGTTCGCACGTCTATCAAACAGCTCGTTCTTGATCTGCGAAAGAAACATCCCGACTACGGAATCGAATCGGAAACATTTGTGTCTGTGCCCGGCGCGGAAATTTCCAAGGACCATCCACTCGTCAAGACAATCGAGTCTTGCCATCAGCGCGTGCTAGGAACCGCGCCGAAGCACGCTACTGTTCTGTGGGACTCTGATGCTTCGGTGATGACGCGCTTCGGCATTGAAACGCTAAATTACGGGCCGTCCAGCGGGCCGCGCGACGCCGAAGGGGAAAAAGTCGCCATCGAGACACTGGTCAACACTACGAAGGTGTATGCTCTCGCCGCCGCCGAAATCTGCAGAGCGCATTAGCCGGGGGTTATTCGCCAATGCCGAGTCAAAAAGAGATCGATCGCCGCTTCCAGAATATCCGCAGCGCGATGGAAGGGGAAAAGGTCGATGCCCTGATCGTTTGCGGCAATCAATACGCCGGCTTCGAAGGCGCCGTTCGGTATACCTCCGGATTCGAAATCGTTCATCGCTACGTTTACGTTCTGATTCCACTTTCCGGCGATCCGGTCCTTGTTTTTCCACGCGAGGCGCGCTGGATTGGCGATAAGAAAGCTTCTTTCGTTCAGGAAAAAGTCTGGGCGGAAATTCCGGGAAAATGGCTGCGCGAGGAAGCGGAGAAGCGGCATTGGAAGCGCGTTGCGGTTTACGGCATGGACTTCATCATGGCGGTCCGCGATTATCGCGAGCTTGAAGGCCAATCCTTCGAGCTAGTCCCTTTCGACTTTCATTTCGATATGGCCCGCGCCGTAAAAAGCGAGGAAGAGCTCGAAGGCTTCCGCGACAGCATGGATATCATTCTCGACGGCTTCCACGCGCTGCTGGCCGCGTATGAACCCGGAAAGAGCGAAGCCGAAATCATGGCGCCGGCTGTCGAGCGCTTTTTCGCTCGCGGCGCAGGCCCGCGCATGATGAACATCGTCTTAAGCGGCACCAATGGGGAAGCGGAGGCATTTTTCAAGGTGCCCTCGCTTCGCAAGGTCGGCTCTGACGACTTGCTGCTTTATTCGTTGGAAGTCACCGGCGCTGAAGGTTACTGGATCGAATTTTCGCGCGCGCTCATCCGAGGCAAAATCAGCGCGCGCACACAAGCGATGAGTGAAGTCTATCCGCACGCGATGGAGGCCGCGCGGGTCAGAATGCGAGACGGCATGCTGGCCAGCGAAGTCCATAAAGCCGCCGCCGACATTTTCAGCAAGGCGGGCTTTTCGTTGGGGCACCTGACGGGGCATTCCATTGGTATGACCATGATCGAATATCCGGCAATCGGCGCGAACACGCAGATTGAATTGAAAGAAAACATGGTGGTGAGTTTTCATCCGCAGGTGGTCGATCAGGACGGCCAGGTCTGTCTCTACACGCAGGACACGTACCGCGTCGGCAAAAATGAAGGCGAGTGCCTGGCTAACGTGCCTTGGCGTTTCTATACGGGGCTGGAGGCGCGGAAGACGGCATGAGCTTGAAAATTTGCATTGTCGGATGTGGCGCGATCGGTAGCATTTTCGGCGCACACCTCGCGCGCCTCTCTGATGTGGAGGTTCACGCATACGACGTCTCCGAGGAGCATACTCGCGCCATCAACGAGCGTGGACTACGCATCAGTGGCGCCGCGGACTTCACTGCGCGCCTCCACGCGACTACCAATGCGAAAGAAATTCCTGTGTGCGAATTCGGAATTGTAGCTACCAAAAGCACGCACACGCGACCTGCGATTGAGCAGACTGCTCATCTCTTTAGCGATTCCAGCGCTGTCTGTTCGGTGCAGAACGGTGTCGGCAATGAGGAGATTCTTGCCAAGCACGTTCGCTACGTAATTCGCGGCACCACATTTCCTGCCGGTCACGTAATTGAGCTTGGTCACGTTGGCTTCGACATTAACGGCGACACCTGGATCGGTCCGTTTGAGCCGACGAACACTCCCTATTCGCGCGTCGAAAAGTTGGCTGAGCTGCTGAATCGCGCCGGGCTGAAAGTCGTTCCGCTGCAAGACGCTCGCGGCGCGCAGTGGACCAAACTTATTTTCAACGCTTCGACCAATCCGGTCGGCGCGCTCACGCTGCTCCATCACGGCGCCGCTACTCGCTTTCCGCCAACCGGAGCACTGTTCAACGCGCTTATCTCGGAAGGCGAGGCCGTTGCCAAAGCGCTCGGTATTGCGCTACACGGCGATCCACGTGCGCTAGTGCAAAAGGGCGCGAACGCTCCGGGCAAGCACAAAGCCAGCATGCTGCAAGACATTCTTGCTAAGCGCCAAACGGAAGTCGATTTCATGAATGGTGCGATCGCCGACAGCGGAGAAAAACTCGGCGTGCCAACACCACTCAATCGTGCGCTCTGGCAGCTTGTCAAAGGTTTGGAGCATTCCTGGAGCGATCCCGCTTAAAGGCAGCGAGCGGCGTGTGGAAATTCACGAACGGAGAAAAACCGAACCGATGAGCATGCCCTTCAAAATCGGTGTGTTGCAGCTCAGCATGGAGCCGCTGCAGGAGACGGTTAGCATGGCGCAAGCGTGTGACACCGCCGGCTTTGACACCTTCTGGCTCGCCGAAGCGTACCCATGGTGGCGCAAGCATTCGATGGAGGCGCGATCGTCCACGGCGGTAACGGCGATTGTTGCGCGTGAAACAAAGCGCATCATCATTGGCTGGGGCATCATCTCTCCTTACACACGGCATCCGGTGCAAATTGCGATGGAGGCGCGTGTGCTGCAAGAGGCCGCCGGCAAAGATCGCTTCCTCCTTGGCCTCGGCGCCTCGAAAATCTTTATGAAGGAAATCGGCGAAGGGGAAAAAGGGAAAGAAGTTGGTCCCGCTACCGTGATGCGCGAAAGCATCGAGATCATCGAAGCCATGCTCGCCGGCAACGAAGTGAAATATGAAGGCAAGGCCTTTCAGGCTTTTGCGCCTGCCCTAAAACCCGATACGCACGCGCCCCGCTGGCGCGTGCCCATTTACGTCGGCGCTACAGGCCCCGTGCTGCAGCGATTGGCGGGCTCGCATTCAGACGGTTTGCTCACCGCGAGCATCACTACACCCAAATTTGTTCAGTATTCCCGCAAGATGATGGAGGAAGGGGCACGCAAGGTCGGCAAAGACCCGGCTAAGCTTGATCTTGGATCGGTAATCGTTGGCAGCGTGGGCGAAGATGCGAAGACGGCCCGCGAAGGCGCGCGAGAAATGGCCGCGATGTATCTGGCCAACAAAGTACAAAACATTCGCGGCTCCGCCGATACCCTGCTGGAGTGCGCCGGTCTGAGCTTCGACGAAATTCGGCCCATCGCGGAAGCTATGGAGCAAGGCGGACGTAAAGCGGCGGCGCGCGCCGTTACCGACGCCGTTCTGCACAAAGTTTGCCCGATTGCTGGGACGCCGTCGCAATGCATCGAGCGACTGGAGGAATATCGCGCGTCAGGTTGCACGCATATTATGTTGGAGTTATGGGGAGACGACCGACTGGAGCAGGCACGGCTTTTCGGAGAAAAGGTGTTGCCGCACTTCAAAGGACGATGATGACGCGAAGCTCTAAGCTGACGCGGCTCTTTTTACGCGCTCGGTGATTGCACGAAACTCATTGTCGGTAACCAGTCCGCGCTTCTCGGTTCCGGCCCGCTTCACGGCTGCCAGCGTGGCTTGCTGCTCTTCAGCGCTCAGCGCAATGCCAAGCTCTTTCGCCTTAATCGCGATGCTGTCGATACCGCTCTTTTTGCCAAGGACAATCGCGCGAGTCGCCCCCACCAAATCGGCTGAGAACGGCTCAATCGCTTCCGGGATATGAAACTGGCTTGCTACCGCACCGCTTTCTCGCATAAATAAATTTTCGCCGACCACTGGTTTCCATGGCTCGAGCTGATGCCCCGCAGTACGGCGGACCAAGCCAGACACTTCTCGAATCTTCGTCAAGTCCAATTGCACCGGCACACCATAGAGTCCTGTAAGCGCCATGGCCACTTCACCGATATCCGCGTTGCCCGCGCGCTCGCCCATACCGTTGACTGTGCCCTGAATCCATTCCACGCCGCCGCGCACGGCCGCCACTGCGCATGCCGTCGCCATGCCAAAATCGTTGTGTCCGTGAAAATGCAACGGTACATTCACGCCGACCCAATCTCGCACCTGCCGCACGAGAAACTCCACCGCTTCGGGTCCGCACGCCCCGATCGTATCGACCACTACGAGCTCTTCCGCGCCTGCCTCCAGCGCAGAGCGATAAAACTTCCTCAGCGTTTCTAACTCCGTGCGCGTGCCATCCACTGTGAAAAACGCGACGGTGACTCCATTCTTTCGCGCATACCCGATCGCCTCCGCCGCGCGCCGCATCGCCTCGTCTACGCTCAAGCCGTATGCCCTCAGCTTGATCGCGCTGGTCGGAGTCTCAATCACGGTTGCATGAGCGCCTAACCGCAGCAATTCGTCGATGTCCGCCTTGAGCGCGCGCCCAAATCCCCAGATCTCTGCCTTCAGCCCCGCTTTCGCAATCAGCCCAAAAGCCTCTGCATCTTCAGCCGAAACTCGCGGGAAACCGGCCTCGATCCGCCCGACGCCCAGGCCGTCGAGCGCACGGGCGATCTCCAGCTTTTGCTGCGGCGTCAGCACCACACCGACGCTTTGCTCGCCATCTCGGAGCGTCGTGTCATAAAACCGCACGGCGCGTCCAAAATCGAACGGCTTCCGCACCTCGGGCCGGCGATTCAGCTCGCTGACCCATATGCCGTTTTGCCCTGTGCTACTCATTGAGTCGATTTACTCACGCCGCCGCAACGGACTTTCCGCCGTGCTTTTCCTTATACGAAACCACCGGATTCCGCAGCACGCCGATCTTCTCGATCTCGCATTCCACCACGTCGCCTGGCTTCAGGTACAAAGATTTTGGGTCGCCGCTGAACGCCGCCACTCCAGAAACGGTTCCGGTCGACAGTACATCGCCCGCCGAATATCCCATCGGCGAATAATGCGCAACGATGTCCGGCACTGTCACGGACATCTTGCTCGAATGCGACTCCTGCCGAACTTTCCCATTTACTCGGAGTTGCATCGCCAGATTATTTGGGTTTGCAATCTCATCCGCGGTCACGATGTGCGGGCCGAGCGGGCAAAACGTATCGATACCCTTGCAAAAGCTGAACACGCCCGACTTCATTTCCCTCCGCTGAATATCGCGCGCGGTGATGTCGTTGAAAATCACATACCCGCCAATGTAATCGCCGGCGCGGTCCGCCGAAAAATGCTTGCCGCTCTTCTTCATCACGACCGCGAGCTCGAGTTCATAGTCCAGCTCTTCGGTAAGATGTTCCGGGTAGACAATCTCCTCATCCGGCCCGATAATCGCGTCGACATTCTGAAAAAATACGATCCACGGCAGCACCGGGTGCGAGAATCCCGCCTTCTGCGCTTCGGTATGGTGCTCTCGAAAATTACCCGCGGTGTGAAAAAACTTCTTGGGAATAATCGGCGCCTTGATTCGAACCGCATCTCTACGGAATAAAATCGTTTCCCCGCTTGGTCCTTCTGTTCCCGGCCCTTCTTTCAGCGCATATTCCAGCGCCGCCCGAGCCGCGTCCAACCCGCGATCCCCATTCTCGAAGAGGCCGCGCATGTCCGCAGGAACCCGCGCATCCGCCAGCGCATAAAACGCACCCTCACACTCGACATTTCGCAAATACAGCGCGTAAGCCGAGTTCAAATCCACAAAGCTTCCGTCCGCCGCCACGGCGCCGACGCGATCGCCGCGTCCCGAGTGATGGAACGTAATCAGTTTCATGGGGTGCCTCGCTTGGTTCTCGCCGACGGATGTTACCAAAGCCGACAGTTTCCGTCACGACCGCCGCGGTCGACGGTCATAGTCGACGCAACCCTGCACCTATACTAAACTCATTGGAGCACGCACCGAACGGGCCTGTAGCTCAGCGGTTAGAGCAGCGGACTCATAATCCGTTGGTCGTAGGTTCAAATCCTACCGGGCCCACCACAACGCCGCGCACGCCAATAAGCGACTCCGTTCCGACTAGGGAGGGAGCTGTTTGTCTGCCGCTTGGCACCGCTTGTCAGCCTGCCGACTGACGCGTGGTGAACCGCTGCCTGAAACTTGATAACTGGAGATCCGCGAAATTTAGCGCTTTGGGGAACTTGCGGCGCAACCAATCCAACATGCCCTGCGCCCAAACATAGTGCGAAGAAAGAATTACAAGCCCTAGGACAATAAGCACCACTCCGGGAACAAATGGCAGTGCCAATCCTGCGATGCCCAAACACATTATTATCCAGCCGCTAACGGTAAACCCGACCTTCTTCATGGCTCTCGGTCCCAACCCTTCACCCTCATTTGATGCAATCGATTGGCCAAACACTGCGTTGAAAATTAATTTCGCGCCGACGGCAATCTTGCGCCGCTCACGAACGCCCAAACTCCTTCTACTCTCCTTCATATGCTACGCATCTCAGCCCGCAAACTTTTCATGTAAAGCACAATCCAAATGGCAGGAGGTTTCACATGGCAGCCAGACAATCTGGTTCACGGCGCAGGTACAGTAAAGGAGCGAGCAAAACCGTCGCCAGCGCAATGCGGAGAAGAAAGCGTGGCACGCTGCGCTCAGGCAAGGCCGGCAAAGGTGGCCGCGTGAAGAGCCGCAAGCAAGCCATCGCCATCGGGCTCTCCGAAGCCCGCAAAAAGGGCGCCAGGGTGCCGGCCAAGAAAAAGTCCCGCTAACCAAGCCGAATAGCTGCACAGCACCTTCCACAAACCTCGCCAGCGTAGGTGCTGGCGGGACCCTTAGCTGGCGGTGAACACTCCGTCTTTCCCGAGCTGTCGTACGTAGATCTGAAGCAGCAATCCCTCATTCGTACTGTCGTCCCGCGAGGTCTGGCCCCAACGTTCGCACATCGGCCGCTCCGTCCTTCCTGTACGTCCGGCTATTCGTAACGAAGCGCCACGATAGGATCTGCGCGCATCGCTCGACGCGCAGGAACATAGCTGGCTGCGAGAGCTACGACAGCGAGCAGCGCCACCACCGCGAGATATGTAACGGGATCAGTAGCCTTGACGCCGAAGAGCATGCCGGTGAGAAGCTGCGTCATCGCAGCGGCGCAAGCCAAGCCAACAGCGATGCCCAGAAAAGTGAGGCAAAGGGCCTGGCTTAAGATTAGGCGAAGTACGTCGCGCGGATTCGCGCCGAGCGCCATGCGCAAGCCGATTTCGTTCGCGCGCTGGCCCACAACATAGGACATCAGGCCGTAAACTCCGGCCATTGCTAAAGACACCGCCAGACCTGCAAAAATTCCAAGGAGCAGTGTGCGGAAACGCGGCGCCGCTATGTTCTCGCTAAGCGACGCATCCACTGTTGTGAACTTTACCGGCACGTCGGGGGAAAGTGCGTGTACCTTGCTGCGTAACGTTTCCATCAGCGCAGTCGGCTCGATTGCCGTGCGCACCAGGACGCTCATGCCCGCGGCAGCTTGTGGGTGCTGCTGATACGGCATGTAGATTTCCGCGGAGGATGGTTTAGCCGGACCATACTGATGCACATCGCCTACTACGCCAACGATTCTCATGGGATTTAGCGAATCGAGGCCGCAATAAATCACGTGACCTAAGGGATCCTGGCCGGGAAATGCCTCGCGGGCGAGTTTTTGGTTGATGATCGCGGAGAACGGCGCGTTATACGTGTCACCGGCATTGAAGTCGCGGCCGCTTACGAGGGGGATGCCTAAGGTCGCGAATGTGCCTGGCGCGGCAAGGGAAAAAACCGCTTGCGGCGCGCTCACGTTCAGTTCTTTCGGCAGGTGATCGATCCAGTAGCCGCCGTCAGAGGAAACATGGCCCGGCGTAGCCCCGGCCGCACCTGAGTATAGGACGCCAGGTATCGTGGCGATCTGGGCCAGCAAATCTTGGTAAAAGCGCGTGCCGCGTCGCGCGCTCTCCAGATCAGAAGCAGGCACGTCTGCTTCCATCACCAGCACCCGGTCGGGACGAAATCCGAGCGCGACATTCTGCAGTGCCACGAAACTCTTGAGAAGCAGGCCTGCTCCGGTGAGCAACATCATGGACAGCGCGATCTCCGCGATAACCAAAGCGCCGCGCATGCGATCAGCAATGCTGCCACCCATGACGCGAGCTGTGCCCTGTTTAAGTGAGCTATTCAAATCCACGCGCAATGTTTGCATTGCGGGGGCGAGTCCGAATAAGACACTGGCCAGCACACAAATTCCAAGCGCAAACGCCAGCACGCCAATATCGATGTGACTTTCAGAAAGCCGCGGAACATCGCCGGGCGCGAGGGCTACGAGGGCACGCTCCCCCCAAAACGCCAACAGTACGCCTAAGATCCCCGCGAACAGACCCAGCAGCAAACTTTCCGTGATTAACTGACGCAGGATTCGACCCCGGCCAGCACCAAGTGCAACGCGAATGGCAATTTCCCTGGTCCGCGCGACAGACTTCGCGAGCAGCATGTTGGCCAGGTTGGCGCAGGCAATGAGCAGCACGATTCCCACAGCGGCCAGCATGACCCAAAGCGTGAGACGGAAATTGCTGACCATGTCATCGCGCATGCGCGCGACTGCCACATTTTTGCCGCTATTGCTGTCGGGATACTTTTGCTCGAGGCGCGTGCCGATCGTGGTCATTTGCGCTTGCGCCTGCTCCAGGCTTACTTCCGGCTTCAGACGAGCGACAACACGATAGTTATGCGCGGAACGTGATTCGGTGTCAGGGAAAATCGTGTTTGCGGGAAACCAGATGTCCGTTTTATCGGGGAATCGGAAGCCCGTGGGCATCACTCCTACAACGTTCAGCGCTTTTCCGAACATTCGCAGAGTTTGCCCGAGCGCTTTTGCAGGATCGCCAAAATGAGCGAAGCCATACGCATTGCTCACGATCACCGCTGCCGCTCCCCCTTTCGTCTGTTCTTCGAGCGAAAACTCGCGCCCCACGCCCGGTTCCACGTGGAACACTTGAAAAAAGCCGGGAGAGACCATGGCGACACGGGCGTATTCCGCCGACGAGCCAACGATCACAGAGGTCTCGTCGCTTGTGTATCCGTAATAGGCCACGTTGGCGAATGCTGTGCTTTGATCGCGCCAATCGCGAAAGTCGGGCGCGGAGACCTGCCCGTGCCCACCGTCTCTTTTCCATAAAGAGGAAAGGGTCACAATGCGGTCTGGATCGCTGAAGGCCAGCGGCTTCAGCAGGACGGCGTTAACGACGCTAAACATCGCGGTATTGGCACCGATTCCGAGAGCCATTATCAGCACAGCGACAGAAGTGAATCCCGCATTCTTCCGCAGCATGCGCGCCGCAAAGCGCAAATCCTGTAGAAGAGTCTCCAGCATGGGTAGGCCTCGCTGCTCGCGATAACTCTCTTGAGTCTGCGCCAGCCCTCCCAATTTCATAAGTGCCTCCCTGCGTGCTTCTTGCACACTTATGCCACGCCGCAAACCATCCTCAACGTGCATCTGCACGTGGGCTTCGAGTTCCTCGCGAAGCTCCTTGTCGCTTGAACTTCTGCGGAACATTGCGGCCAACCGCAGCAGCCACGAGCGGAACGTTCTCATCGCTTCTCCTTGCAGATGACCAAGGCCACCTGTACATACCTGGCGTCCTATGGGTAACCTTATCGCACGGCCCTATGGGTTGCCAATAGAAGGACGACAATCATCTCTGATTTGTTCCCTGAGATCTCTCGTTTTTCCGCGTAGCGAATGAGGGCTCACCGACGCTGCTTTTCCACCCTAGCTCCTTGACTCTTCGGCAAGTTCCCACTAGCCTCGTCCATTTGCAGGAAGGTCGGGGGCTTGGTCGCGGTTTTCGCCCTTTCAAAGCTAAGGAGTCGTGAATGCGCTTTTCGTTTCAAAGCTTGAGGTTCGTGCTAGGCGTCGGCATAGTGGGGTGCGCCGCCATGTTGGGGGCCGGGCGCGCCGCCGCGCAGGGAGGCGAGCCGCAATACTTCGCCATTCGCGGGGCCACAGTCGTTCCCGTCTCGGGACCGCGCCTGGAAAATGCCACGGTAATCATCTCGCGCGGCGTCATCAAGGCAGTGAGCAAAGACGCCACTGTCCCGGACGAGGCATGGGTGATTGAAGGTAAAGGGCTCATCGTCTACCCAGGATTTATCGACTCCTTTACGGACGTTGGCATCCCACCGGCACCAACTGCGGTCGGCGGCGAAGGCGGTGCGCATCCACAACCGCCCGTCTCGCACGGCCCGGAAGATCGGCCAGGCGCGAGTCCGTGGCGCAATGCAGCCGATGAGGCGAGTCTGAGCGACAAGCGCGTCGAGACTTGGCGCTCCGCCGGATTCACCAGTGTGATTTCGGCTCCCAAGGGCGGAATGTTTCCCGGTCAGGCGGCTTTGCTGAATCTCGGCGGGGAGCGCAATGGCGACATGGTGGTGAAATCGCCGGTTGCGGTTCCCATTTCCTTGCAGCCCGTAGGCAACTTTGCGAGCTTCCCGGGATCGCTGATGGGCTCGCTTGCTTATGTGAGACAAGTCTGGCTGGACACCGACTGGAGCACGAAATCCCAAGCCATCTATGAGAAAAATCCGCGTGGTGTTGCACGACCCCGCTATGACCGCACGGACGAGGCTCTCGCCGATGCGCTGGAAGGCCACGCGCTGGTGCTTATTCCGGCAAACAACGCGACGCAGATACGCCGCGCGTTTGAGCTTGCTGACCGCTGGCACGTGAACGCAGTGCTATACGGCGGGCAAATGAGCTACGAGGTGGCGAACGAGATTGCCGCGAAGAAACTCCCCGTTTTGGTCGACCTAAAATGGCCCGAAGCTGAAAAAGACGGCGACCCGGACGAGGTACCTTCGCTGAACACGCTGCACTTTCGCGACCGCGCTCCCTCTTCTCCCGCGGCGCTCGCCAAGGCGGGAGTGAAGTTCGCGTTTTATTCCGGCCCGATCACTGTGCCGAAAGACATGCTGAAGGCGGCGAAAAAATCAATCGACGCCGGCCTCTCCCCGGACGCCGCTATTCGCGCGTTTACGCTGACTCCTGCGGAGATTTTTGGGGTGGCGGACCGGCTCGGGTCCATCGAAAGCGGCAAAATCGCCAACCTGATTGTTACCGATGGCGATATCTTCGAAGAAAAGACAAAAATTAAGTTTGTATTTGTCGACGGGCGCAAATTCACGGTCCGGGAGCCGGAAAAGCCCAAAGACCCTCCCAAAGGCGACCTAACCGGCAAGTGGAACCTCGCATACACGACGCCGCAAGGCGCGGAGGACGCCACCGCAGACATCGTGATGGCCGGCGACGGGTCGCTCTCCGGCACGATCACGAGCACGCGCGGCACCGCCAACATTATCAGTGGCTATCTGAGCGTCGATAAATTCAGCTTCACGGTCAACATTCCCATCGAGGGTTCGCCGGCAGACGTGCTCTTCACCGGGACATTCGATGGCACAACGATGAAGGGATCGATCAGCGTGCAAGGATTTGAGACGGACTTTACCGGCACCAAGCCCGGCGTTCGCGCGAGTACCGCCGGAGGTGCGCAATGAAAGCGGCAACATTGATCTGTGGCGCAACCCTCCTCGCTTGTTCCGCTCTGCTCACCTTGCCTGCGGCGCTTTTGGCCGACGCTCCAAAATCTCCAGCGGTCGCGCCCGAAGCCTCGCCGGTGATCTTGATTCAAAACGCCACCATCTTGACGGTCAGCCACGGCACTATTGAGCGTGGCTCGATTTTGATCAAAGACGGAAAAATCGCGGAGGTCGGCGTGTCCGTAAAAGCCCCGAAGGATGCGCAGGTGATCGACGCCGCTGGACAGTTCGTCATGCCCGGAATTATCGATTGCCACTCGCACATCGCGGTGGATGGAAACGTGAACGAGGGCAGTATCTCGGTCTCTTCGATCGTGAATATCGCCGACGTGCTGAACCCCGATGATGTGGATATTTATCGCGATCTTGCCGGCGGCGTCACCGTC
>Ga0210410_10000762_pt1 | contig 33037 bp, 34 predicted proteins | sample IncBWC4MmetaG_FD_161058 | JGI IMG/M metagenome (GOLD analysis project Ga0210410, IMG submission 161058) | Forest soil microbial communities from Barre Woods Harvard Forest LTER site, Petersham, Massachusetts, United States - Inc-BW-C-4-M | ecosystem: Environmental > Terrestrial > Soil >...
TGCTGAGAACCTCGGCCAGGGCGCGCACTCGCAACGCCATATTTCGCAACTTGCGCAGTCGCGCTACTTCCGCGTCAATCATGATCAGCCCCCTGCCCTGCCCCTAGATCTTTGATACGTGGCCAAGGATCTTCTTCACTGTCCCTTGCTCGGGGCGACGTGACAATTTTCAACGCAAATACGGACGATTTCTGTAGGACGTTGGGCCATGCGGCCGTGGGCAAAGTTCCAGGTTGGGTTTAATGTCGAATACCCGCGAGCCTTATGTTCAATCGACCGCACTGGCGAGCGCCGCAGCGCGCTGGTCCGCGGAAAATCGCCTCCCGAGGGCGACGCCCCTGGCCTAGCTGAGATTGATCCAGACCGATTTTGTTTGAGTGTAGGAAATGAGGCTCTCCAAGCATTTGTCGCGGCCCTGCCCCGACTGCTTGTAGCCTCCGAATGGTTGGGTCATATCGCCGTTGTCGAAACAGTTCACCCAAATGACGCCCGCCTCCAGATCGCGGGCAGTTTGATGTGCGACATTCAAATCGCGAGTCCAAACGGAAGCCGCCAGTCCATAAATGGAATCGTTGGCTACCTTCAGCGCATCGGCAAGGCCGTCCACTTCAATGGCGGCGGCCACCGGGCCGAAGATTTCTTCTTGCGCAATGGTCATGCGATTGTCGACGCCCGAGAACAATGTCGGATTGACGAATGCGCCCGGCAGATCGGGTGTGTTGCCGCCAAACTCCAATCGTGCCCCCTCGCTCTTGCCGCGCGCGATGTAGCTCATGACGCGCGCACGATGTTGCGCCGTGACCATGGGACCCAAGTTTGTGGTCGGATCGAGCGGGTCGCCGGCGCGATAGGCGCTTTTGCCGCGTTCGACGAACCGCGCGAGAAACGCCTGCGCGATGGGTTTATCGATCAATAGCCGAGAGCCGGCATTGCAGACCTCGCCCATATTGCCGAAGATTCCATTGATGGCATAAGTCACGGCGCTGTCGAGGTCAGGCAGGTCGGCCAGGAATATCTGCGGGGTCTTGCCGCCGCACTCCAGGCTGACGCGCTTCATATTTGACTGTCCCGCGTAGATCAGCATTTGCTTGCCGATTTCCGTCGATCCGGTAAAGGCGATCTTGGCCACATCCATATGCAAGGCCAGTGCGGCGCCGGCGACTTCGCCGAGACCGTTGACGACGTTGAACACCCCCGGTGGTCCGCCCGCCTCGACGAACAACTGTGCCAACAGCAAACCCGACAACGGCGATTGTTCCGCGGGTTTCAGCACCACCGAATTTCCGGCGGCGAGCGCCGGCGCAACCTTCCAGGCGGCCATCAACAGCGGATAGTTCCACGGCACGACGCAGCCTACGACGCCGAGCGGTTCGCGCAGAATGTAGTGAAACGCGTCGAAAGCGGTAGCCGTGACGGATCCGTCGATCTTGTCGATCAATTCGCCGAAGTATTCGAAATTCCTCGCCGCCGCCGGGACGTCGATGGTCACCATGTCGGTGATGGGTTTACCCATGCAGAGCGTGTCGAGCAGCGAAAATTTATCCGTGTTCTCCAGGATCAGCCGGCTCATTGCCGCCATGATGGCCATGCGATCGCGCGGCGCCTTACGGCTCCAGACCCGCGCAGCGAAGCTGCGTTTGGCGGCAGCCACCGCCAAATCGATATCTGCGGCAGCGCCGGCGCTGACTTCGCATAAAGGCTTTCCAGTCGCCGGATTGACCACGGCGAACCGCTGCCGCGCCACCGAGTCGGTGAACTCGCCGTCGATGAAGTGACGAGTTTCGTAGCGCATACGCGCGGCGTGCGCGTGCCAATCCTGCGTGTTGAACGAACTAAGGTTCATGCATGTCTCCCAATCCAATGCCGCGTTCGGCTGCCGTATAGTATGGCGCATGATCGTTGTCGCGCGCTCCCCGCTGCTTGGTTTTTGGATGTGCGTGGCGTTGGTGGTGGGCAATTCGATCGGTTCCGGTGTGTTTCTGCTTCCCGCGTCACTGGCTCCTTACGGCCTTAATAGTGTGGTCGCATGGGGATTCACTGCCAGCGGCGCCATCTTGCTGGCCGTCGTATTTGCGCGCTTGAGCCGCGCCTACCCCGCCGCGGGGGGACCCTATGCCTATGTTCACCTGGCCTTCGGTCCGCTCACCGCATTCATCGTCGCATGGGGCTATTGGATTTCAATCTGGGTGGGAAACGCGGCGATCGCCACCGGAGCCGTGAGCTATTTGAGTCCGCTGCTGCCCTGGATCGCCGATGCTCCGGGCGCATCCGCGGCCGTGACATTGATATTTCTATGGTTGCTGACCTTCGTGAATTGGTACGGCATTCGTGTCTCCGGGTGGGTGCAAAGCGTTACGACGGTGCTGAAGTTGCTGCCGCTTCTGGCAGTGGCCTTGCTGGGCTTGCGGGTTCTGCGCGGCAGCGACGTTTCCGCGGCAACGGCTGTGCCTATCTCGGTGAGCGGCGTCACCGCTGCCGCCACGTTGACGCTATGGGCGATGCTGGGTTTGGAGTCGGCGACGATTCCGGCCGATAAGGTCGCGAATCCGGGCCGCACCATTCCGGTGGCTACACTGCTGGGTACCGTCATTACCGCCCTTGTGTGCGCCTTTGCGTGCACGACAGTGCTGCTGTTGGTGCCGCCGGCCACTCTGGCGGAGTCCAACGCGCCATTCGTGGATCTGGCCGCTCAATTTTGGGGCACCGGCGCCGGCAAACTGGTCGCCGTTTTTGCCTCGATCAGCGCATTCGGCGCATTGAACGGCTGGATCCTTCTGCAGGGCGAATTGCCCAGCGCCATGGCGAAGCGCGGCGAGTTTCCGAGTATTTTTGCACGCGAATCATCGCGACGAACGCCGGGATTTGCGCTGTGCTTCGGCAGTGTTTTGGTCACCCTGTTGATCTTGGCCAATTATCAAAAATCCATGGTGAAGATCTTTACGTTCATGATTTTGCTTTCCACCACCGCTTGCCTGGTGCTGTACGCCGTGTGTTCGCTGGCGCTTCTGCGTCTGCAGTGGAAGGGGCAATTACGCGCGGCGCGCCCGGGTACCCTGCCGCTGGCCATTGTCGGCATCCTCGCTACCGCATATTCTCTTTGGGCGATCGTCGGTGCTGGAGCGCAGGCAGTCCTGTGGGGCGCCGGGCTTCTTGTGCTGGGTCTGCCGCTGTATTTCTGGTTCACACGGAGTGCGCGTTGATTCCCATGTGGCGTTCTTTCACTGCGGTCGCGGTGGGCGGTGCCTTAGGCTGCCTGTTTCGATGGTATCTGGCCATCTACCTGAATCGTTATTTTCCTGCCATCCCACCGGGCACATTGGCTGCCAATCTGATCGGTTGCTACATCATAGGAGCGGCGCTCGCTTTCTTCGCCAGCTATCCTTCATTCGCCCCCGAATGGCGGCTGCTCTTGACCACGGGATTCTGCGGCGGCCTTACCACGTTCTCGACATTCTCCGCCGAGGTGGTCTTGTTGCTGCAATCGGGGCGATCGATCTTCGCCTTGGGGGCGGTGGCGGCGCACTTATTGGGTTCTCTTGCGATGACATTCGCCGGCATCGCCACCGTGACGTGGCTAAAAGGATAGGCCCCCGCTAGGCCGCCACTAGGCCCCCGCTAGCCCCCAGGCCAACCCGCGCTACGTCCGCATTGTTCGCCTGATCGCGACGGTTCGACGCCCCCCAGAGACTGTGATATATTACTTAGATAGCTAACGATTAGAGTACTTGTCAATGACCGATCTAGAAGAGCGATTCAGCAATGCGCTGCACAGCACGTCCAGGGTCTGGCGCCAGGCCGTGGATCGCAGACTGAAGTATCTGGGCGTCAGTCAGGCCAGCTGGATGACCATCGCCCTTGCCGCCAAAGCGCGCTCGCCTCTCTCGCAGTCCGAACTGGCCGACCGGCTGGGCGTCGAAGGCGCGACCATGGTGGCCATGGTCGATCGCTTGGTGAAAGCGGGCTTGGTAATTCGTGAGGCGTCGACCACGGATCGGCGCATCAAGCGGGTGGTCCTGACGGCTGCCGGCCTGCAGATCTACGAAAAAGTCAAAGCGGAAGGCGCCGCGTTGCGCCGTGAATTGTTGGCGAACATCGATCCGAAAAAATTACTGGCGGCGACCGAGCTTCTCGAAGGCTTGCAAGGAATCATCGACGCCAAGCCATGACTCGACCGCTCAATCGGCCCATGATCACGCTGTCCATCATGTTGGCGACGATCATGCAGACGCTCGACAGCACCATCGCCAACGTCGCGTTGCCTCACATGCAAGGCACTCTATCGGCCTCGCAGGACCAGATTGCTTGGGTATTGACCGCATATATCGTGGCCGCCGCCATCGCCACGCCGCTGACCGGCTGGCTGTGCGATCGGTTCGGACAAAAATTCGTATTCATGGCATCCATTTCCGGATTCACCTTGGCGTCGGTGCTGTGCGGCGTTTCGAATTCACTCGCGGAAATCGTCGCGGCGCGGCTTCTGCAAGGCGTCTTCGGCGCCGCACTGGTGCCATTGGCACAGGTGGTCGTGCTGGATATCAACCCGCGCGAGAAGCAAGGCTCCGCGATGGCCGTGTGGGGTATTGGCGTCATGGTGGGACCCATCCTGGGGCCGACTTTGGGCGGTTGGCTGACGGATAGTTACAACTGGCGCTGGGTGTTTTTCATCAATGTCCCCATCGGGGCCATCGCTCTTTATGGCATGTGGAAGTACATACGCCCTGATCAGGGCCGCAAGAGCATGCGCTTCGACATGTTTGGATTCGTCAGTTTGAGCTTATGCGTAGGCGCGCTGCAGTTGGTCCTCGACCGCGGCCAACAGAACGACTGGTTTTCCTCGGCGGAGACTTGGATCGAAGCCGTGATCTTGGTCGTGACGTTCACATTTTTCATTGCGCATACCTTGCTGACGCCGGCGGATAAGTCCTTCCTGGATTACCGTTTGCTCAAGAATCAGAACTACGTCACCGGACTGGTTTTCATCTTCATCGTCGGCCTGGTTATGTACGCCACACGCGCCCTGATCCCGACCATGCTGGAGCTGCTGCTCGATTATCCGGTCGCCACTGCCGGTCTAGTCACGGCGCCGTCCGGCATCGGCACCATGCTGGCGATGCTCATTGCCGGACGCATCATCGGCAAGGTCGACCTGCGCCTGACATTGCTCGTGGGATTTTTGGTCACCGCGTTTGCGCTCTGGCAAATGACCGGCTACTCGCTCGAGCTATCGGAAGCCGACATCGTTTGGCCCGGCGTGATACAGGGATTTGGAGTCGGGTTGGTGTTCGTGCCGCTGGCCGCAGCGACCTTCGCTACATTGGGTCCCGAAATGCGGGCACAGGGAACGTCCCTCTACAGCCTGATTCGCAATATCGGCAGCAGCATCGGCATTTCATTGGTGCAAACCCTGCTGACGCGCAACACCGTGCGTGCGCACGCCGCCCTGACCGAGCACCTGACCTTGAGCAACCCTGCCTGGAATAACCCCGCCGTCGCCGCGGCCTTTGATGTCCGAACTCGCGGTGGCGCCGCATTGCTGGACGCTGCGGTAACGCAGCAGGCGGCGATGATCGCCTATATCGATGACTTCTGGTTCATGTTGTTGCTCACGTTGCTCGTGCTTCCGCTGCTCTTGCTCATCCGAGCGCCAAAACGCGGACCGTCGAGCGGTATCGAAGCGCGTGCGGCCATGGATTGAGGATTGACGCGCCGAACGGCGTAAATTCCGTCCTTAAACGATGGGTTCGGGATTGGGATTGCCTTGCGACGGGCCGAGCTTGGGCTGATCGCTCGCCAACACGGGCGAACTGCCGCCCAACACTTGGGTACCGGCGAGCAATGCAGTGGCCTTCGGTCCCACCCAACGCTCGATGTCGTCAAATAACGTGAATACCGCGGGTACGATGACCAGCGTCAGCATGGTGGAGGTGATGAGTCCGCCGATGACGGCAATCGCCATGGGCGCGCGAAAATCGGCGTCGCCTCCCCAGCCTAAGGCGATTGGCATCATTCCGGCGACCATGGCCACCGTGGTCATGACGATGGGCCGCGCCCGTTTGTGTCCGGCCTGCAGGATCGCTTCAAGGCGCGGTTTGCCGGCGCGCATCTCCTCGATGGCGAAATCCACCAGCAAAATCGAATTTTTGGCGACGATTCCCATGAGCATCAGAATCCCGATCATGACGGGAAGAGAAAACGGGATGCCGGTCAGCAGCAGCGCGAGAACAGCGCCGCCCAGCGATAGCGGCAGCGCCGACAGAATGGTAATAGGCTGAAAAACACGGACGAACAACAGCACCAACACGGCCAGCACCATGAGTATGCCCGCGCCGATGGCCAGCACGAACCCATCGACCAATTCGGTCATGAACTCGGTGTTGCCGGTTTCCACCAAGTGCACACCCTGAGGCAGATTCTTAAGAGCGGGCAGTGCATGCACTTTGGAATTTGCCGCGCCGAGTTCGACGCCTGGACTCATGTCGGCATCAAGATAGACGCGCCGACTCATGTTGTAGCGGCGCACGGCGGAAGGGCCCTGCCCAAAGCTCAAGTCGGCGACGGTCTTTAATGGCACGCTGGCGCCATTGGCAGTGGGCACGGGTAGATTCTCCAATGTGGTCAGATCGTGCCGCGCATTCTCCGGCAAGCTGACGCGAATTGGGATCTGGCGGTCGGCCAAGGAAAACTTGGCGCCGTTTTGCGGCAAGTCTCCCAATGTCGCGATTCGAATCGTCTCGCTGATGCTGCGAACGCTGACTCCCAACTCGGCCGCGATATCGAGCCGCGGGTGCACGACAATTTCCGGGCGCGGCAGGTCGCCATTGATTCGCGCGTCGCGCAGCTCCGGCAGAGCGCGCATTTCATCGAGAACTTTGTGCCCCGCGGTTTCCACCAATTCCGGGTCATCGCCGATCAAGAACAGCGAAATATCGCGGCCGCCGAAGGTTTGACCGTTAAAGTTCAAATGCCCGTCGGGTACCTGCGAGAGCAGGGGCTGCATTTTCTGCTCCCATTCTTTCTCGCTCAAGCTGCGCTGATCGCGCGGCACGAGTGTGACAAACATAAACGCGGTGCGCAGACTGTCGCCATCGCCGCCGACGAATTCGACCGTGTCGGTCACCTCCGGCGACTTTCTTATCAACGCCGCCGCTGCCGCCGAGACGCGCTCGGTATCTTCCAGGGTGCCGCCGGGCGGAATTTCAACATTGACGATGGAAGTGGAAAAATCCTCCGCCGGCACGAAGGCTTTTGGAATGGCTGCCAGGCCGCCCAGCGACAGCAAAAAAATGACCGCACCGGCAGCGATGGTTTTCCAGCGGTTGGCAACCGACCAATTGAGCGCAGCCAGATAGCGCGTCATGATGGGCCCGTCGCTGTTATGAACGACCAGCGAGTCGCTGTGCAGCCCATAGGCTGCAAGCACCGGTGTGATCATGCGCGCCACCAGCAGCGAGATGAATACCGCCGTGGCCACCGTCAGGCCAAACTGCTTGAAGTACTGGCCGCTGATGCCGCTCATGAAACTCACGGGCAGAAACACCGCAATGATCGTAAACGATGTCGCGACCACGGCGAGACCGATTTCATCCGCCGCATCCAGCGCCGCCTGAAAACCGCTCTTGCCCATGCGCATGTGCCTGACGATGTTTTCGATTTCCACGATGGCATCGTCTACGAGAACGCCGGCGACCAAGGACAGTCCGAGCAGAGTGATCGTATTGAGCGTAAATCCCAGGAACTGCATGACGGCAAAAGTCGGAATGGCCGACAGCGGAATCGCCAGTGCGGAGATCAAGGTCGCGCGCCAGCTGCGCAAGAAAAACCAAACGACCACCACCGCCAGTATCGAGCCTTCGACCAGGGCTTCGAGCGACGAGTGATAGGTCGCGATGGTGTGGTCTACCGTCGTGAATATGATTTGTAGATGCAGCGCGGGATTTTCAAGCAGGATTTTATCGAGCTCGGCCTGCACCGCTTTTGCCGTGCTGACATCCGAAGCGCCTTTGCCTTTAAAGACGCCGAATGCCGTAGCGGGACGGCCGTTGAGGCGTGCGATGCTGCGCAGCTCGGCGATGCCGTCGCGCACGTCGGCGATTTCGCGCAGGCGAACGAATTTCCCGCCCGGCACGATGATCTCGGCGTCGGCCAGCGCCGCTGCGCTCTTGGCGCCGCCCAGCACACGAATGGCTTGCTCGCCGCCGCCGATCTGCGCGCGCCCGCCTGCCGCATCCATGTTGAGTTCGCGCAGCTGTGCATTGACCTGCACGGCCGTGAGCCCCATGGCTTGCATGCGGCCGGGATCCAGCTCAACGCGTATTTCGCGGTCCACGCCGCCCATTCGTTGTACTTGGGCAACGCCCGTGATTGCCAGCAATCGTTTGGTAATGGTGTTGTCGATCGCCCAACTGAGTTCTTCCGGCGTCAGGGTGGTGGTGCTGAGCGCGTAATAAATAAACGCGCCGCCATCCACATTTTGGCGCTGCACTTGCGGCTCCAAAATGGTCTGCGGCAGATCGGCGCGAACTCTTGCGACCGCATCGCGAACGTCGGTAACCGCGCGATCGACCGGCGTGCCGATCTGGAACTCAATCTCGATATGCACCAGCCCTTCGGTAATGAATGTCTGTACATGGCGCACATTGCCAATGCTGGATATGGAACCTTCGACCTTTTGGGCAATCTGCGTTTCCATTTCGGTGGGCGCTGCCCCCGGTTGGGAGATCTCGACGACCACCAGGGGAAAAGAAATGTCCGGATTCAGGTTGACCGGCAAGCGGACGAACGCCACCACACCCATGAAGAACAGCACGACGAACACCACGATCGGCGTGACCGGATGACGGATCGCCCAGGCAGAGATATTTTTCATGACTTGCCCGAGGGGATCGAAACGGGTTTGACCAATTCGCCTTCCTGCAAGAACGCGCCGGCGGTGGCGATCACTTGATCCGTGCCGGCCAGCCCTTCGGCGATGGTCACGCCGCCATGGACTATCCCGGACACGCGCACCGCGCGGCGTTCCACTTTGTTCTGCGCATTGACGATCAGCACATAGCTGCCCCTATCATCGGTCAGTACCGCCGTTTGCGGTAAGACCGCGCGCTCGGCATTGCTGACCGTGACGTCGGCGCGCGCAAAGGCGCCCGGGCGAAGATTCGGATCGGGGGTCAACGCGATGCGGGCCATGCCCAGGCGGGTGGCGGGGTCGATAATGGCACCCAGCAGCCGGATTTTGCCCGGATAGATTTTTGCCGTGCCGGTAAGCCGCACATTGACTTCCTGGCCCACGACCAACAGCGGCAGATCCTGTTCGGCCACCTGTCCCCGCATTTCAACCTCGCCGCCCTTGGACAGCCGGAACAACGGATCGCCGCCCGGCACCGCGGTCTGGCCCACCTCAGCGGTGCGCGTCAATATGATGCCGTCCTCCGGCGCCCGAATGTCTGCGCGCGCTAGCCTGGCCTTGGATTCCGCAAGCTGCGCCTGGGCAAATTTAACCTTGGCCGCCGCGGTGGCCGCCGTCGACTTGCGCCGTTGCGTCTCTTCCGCCGATAGCGCGCCGGACGCGCCGACCGCTTCGGCGCGACGGTATTCCGCATCGGCAAGGTCCTGTTCAGCGCGCGCTTGCTCGAGTGCGGCCTCGAGATTGGCGACCTGCGGCTCGAGCACCGACACGTTGAGACGCGCCAACACCTGACCACGCTTTACATGATCGCCGGCCTCGACGTAAATTCCCGCGACGCGCCCGGCGTCGCCTTCGACGCCAATGGGCATGTCATAGCGCGCGCCGATGGTACCGATGATGCTCACGGTAGTCGGCACCTTGCTGATCCCCACTTCGGTTACCGAGACCGTGGGTATCGGCCTGTTGAAATCAGGCTTGACGGTCAATGCCTTTGTCAGGCGCACGGCCAGGAACGCGACCAGCGCCACCGCGACGATTGCGAACAACCACACACCGGCGCGTCCGGTAATCCAGGTGCCCACGGTCATTCGATGCTCAGTCGCCGTGATATTCATATCAACACATCCCAGGGATAACGTCCTTTGTCAATGATGAATCCCGCCAGGGTGTTCATCTCCTCATCTTCGTTGCGCTCGACCCGCCGTATATTATTCGCCATGCGGCGCTTCGCCTGTTGCGCGAATACCCGCGCGATCCTTACCGCCTGCCTGCCATCCTCGCCCACTGTGCCGGCGAGCGTCGCGGCGCGCGACAAGACACAAAGTCCGACGAAAAGATCAATGGCAATGTCGGCGATGCGCTTGAGTGCATGCTGACGATCGGTGATCGATTTACCAAACTTGCGCAGCAGGAAGTCCGCGGCCTTGGCGAATTCACCAGTATACCTTTCATAGATGCCCGCCGCCGCGCGCAGCGATTGCGGCAATTGCGCCAGAATTTTGTCGCGCCCCACTCCGGTTGCCTGCGCCAGGCGTCTCTCGGCGTAATCAGTCAGCACGCCAAATCCTTTGATCGGATTGTTGAAGATGTCGTCGACCGCCGCTTTCATTTCGCCCAAGGACTTGCCCAGATCCTTGAGAGCCGACAATGCGATATACAGCCGCAACACCTCATTAGTTCCCTCGAATATGGATAAAATGCGGCAATCTCGTGTGATCTGTTCATACGGATACTCGCGCATGAAGCCGCTGCCGCCGGCAATCTGCAAGGCTTCATAAGCGCTGCGCTGCAGCGCTTCGCTGGCGAACACCTTGCTCATCGCCGCTTCCACGGAGTAATCCGGTACCCCCGAATCGATGTAGTGGGCGACCATCCAGACCACGCTTTCGGCGGCAAAACAGTCCACTGTCATTTGCGATATTTTTTCGCGCACCAAGCCGAACTCTGCGATAGGCCGATTGAACTGCTTGCGCGTTTGGGCTTGATTGACCGCCAGAGCGAGAAGCGCCTTCATGCCGCCGACTGCGCCGCCCCCCAAACCAGTGCGACCGTTGTTCAAAATCGCCATGGCCACCTTGAAGCCCTTGCCTTCCACATCGAGCACGTTTTCCGCCGGTACCTGCACATCCGCAAAACTCACGGTAGTGGTCGATGAAGCGCGGATTCCCATTTTGTCTTCGTGAGGCCCGTGGCTCACTCCCCGCCATGCCGCCTCCACCACGAATGCCGAAATCTTTCCGGCTGCGGAAGAGGTCCGCGCGAACACCGTGTACAGGTCGGCTATGCCGCCGTTGGTGATCCATATCTTCTCGCCGTTCAAGGTCCACGAGCCGTTGGGGTTTTTAACGGCTTGCGCGCGGATGGACGCGGCATCGGAGCCCGCGCCCGACTCGGTCAGACAGAACGCCGCAATCATTTCGCCGCTGGCGAGCTTCGGCAAATAGCGAGCCTTCTGTGCGGCAGTGCCGAACAATAAAATACCTTTCATACCGATGGAGCTGTGCGCACCGATGGTGAGCGACACCGAGCTATCGTGCGAGCTGCTCTGGCTCAACACTCGCGCATAACCGGCGTTCGACAGGCCCAGTCCGCCGTACTCCTCCGGCACGATGAGACCGAACAGACCCAAATCCCGCAAGCCCTGGATGAATTCTGCCGGTTGCTGCGCTTCGCGGTCCCAACTCTTGAAGTCCCGATGCTTGGGGCTCAAGAATTGATCGATTGCATCCACCATCATGCGCAGGACCTCTTGATCCTTGTCGCGCAAACGCGGATAGGGAAACAGCTGGTCCTCGAGGATCCTTCCGGCAGCGAGATTTAGCGCAACACTCATCTATTTCCCTATTCGGCCACGCGATCAATCAGAAGATTGAGCGCGCCGTCGCGGCCTACATCGGCCGACACTTCGCCATACAAATCACCGGCGGCCGGGATGGGTTGTCCACTGAAGGATATTCGCGCCGTGATGGAAACCCGCTTGCCAGCCGCGAGAAAGCGTCCCGGTATCATGGAATCCGCCGCTGATAGATGAACCTGTGTGCCGATGGCGGCGCTCGTCAGGCGCTTCGCCGCCAGCGGCGGTCCCTGGCCACCGGGCTCACGGGCAAATACGAACATGGGAGCCTCCGATTTTAGGCGCGATTTTAACGCGGGCGCTATCTGGATATTGACAGCCACGTCTGCCGGCGCCGACCCCTCACCGCTCGTGTTCGTCCCGGCCGGCGACGAACTCGTCCCTGCGGCCGCCTGAGCGCCGCCCATGGGGCCGAGCTCCGCGATTCGCGCATCCAGCATCTGCACGATCTGCGGCGGCGGGTGCAGATCTTTCAGCGCCAGCCAGCGGCCGCGCGCCAGCGCCCGGTCACCGCGAATCGCGGCGGCAAAACCGCCGTAGAGCAGTGCCTTCGGATTGTTCGGGGCGATTGCCAGCGCCTCTTCGAACAAATTCGCCGCGTCGGGGGTGATTTCTCCGCCGGCGCGCATGCTCAGGGCTTCGCCCAACCCCAGGGCGGATTCGGCGTTCTTGCCCAAGTGATGCGCGCGATCGTAGGCGCTCACGGCATCATCCAGCCGCTGCAGCGCCAGATATGAACGGCCGAGCATCAGCCAACCCTGCAAATCATCGGGCGCATCCTGCAAATGCTTCTCGAGTTTGCCGACCATGGCCGCGACATCGGGTCCAGCCGCCCCCGGCGCGGCCGCCGGCGCGTGCCAGTTCCAATTCGACCACAGCGGGTAAAGACCGGCTGCGGCGCCAATGACCAGCACTGCGGCGATCGCTCCCACAGCGCGGCTGTGCCGATCGCGCAGCAGCGGTACGGCGACCGCTGTCGCGGCGATCGCAGCCATAAAGGCTGCGACGACGAGGAAGGTGATCATTCGTCCAACGGCTGGCGCGAACGCTGGCGCACAACTCTATAAATGATGGAGACACCCAGCAGCAGCGCGATGAACGGTGCACCCCAAATCAACAGAGTCTTGGTCTCGAGCGGCGGCGCGAAGCGGACGAACTCGCCATAACGATCGGTCATGAATTTGAATATCGCCTCATCGCTGTTGCCGGCGATGAGCATTTCGCGCACCTGCCGGCGAAGATCGATGGCAAGGTCGGCATTCGAATCGGCAATGGTCTCGTTTTGACAGACGAGACAGCGCAGCTCCTTGGCTATTTGTTCGAAGCGCATTTGCAATTGCCGATCTGCGAGCTGGCCATTGGCGTCGACCGGCTGTTCCGCCGCGAAGGCGCTGAATGCTCCCATGACGCCTGCCAGCGCGACGACGAGCACCGCAATACCTAAGCTACCCCGTGCCAGCCGGTTCAAGCGCCTGCTCGACTGGCCGCGGCGATACGCGGCAAAAATTCGTGATCCCATACCTTCTGCGTGATGGGCGAAATGAACTTGTATATCACCCGGCCTTGCCGGTCCACCAGGTAGGTCTCCGGGGCTCCATAAACACCCCACTCTATGGCCGTGCGCCCGTCGCTGTCGAATGCCACCGCCTGATATGGATTGCCGAGTTGCTCCAGCCACTGCCTGGCTCGAGCGCGCTCGTCCTTCCAGTCCAGTCCGATGATCGGCACCGCGTGCTGCTGCGCGATCTCGAGCAGCGCTTCATGCTCCTCTCGGCATGCGACGCACCACGTACCCCAGACATTCAATATATAAACCTGGCCCTTCAGCGTTGCGTTGCTGACGACCCGCGATGCGTCCAGTACGTCCGTCAGGGCGAACTCCGGCGCAGGTTTGCCGATCAGCGGCGAGGGCAAAGCGTGGATGTCCCTTTTGGGATTGAGCCCAAACGCAAACAGCACGACGAGCGCGACAAACGCCGCAAACGGGAGCAGGAACTTCCACATCAGGCCGAACCCAGTTCCGCTTGCGGATCGGGCGGCACAGCATCCGGCGCGGCGGCCGGAACTTTCATCCGATAGCGGCGATCGGTTGCCGCAATAAAACCGCCGAGCGCCATGACGATGGCGCCGAGCCAGATATAGCGCACCAGCGGCTTGTATTGAACGCGCATGCTCCAGGCGTTGTCACCCAATGGATCGCCCATTGCTACGAATAGATCGCGCGACCAGTTCACGGAGATGGCGGCTTTGCTGTTGAAAGTCTGCTGCACCCAGAAATGGCGCTTCTGCGGTTGCAACAAGGTGACCGGCTTGCCGCCGCGAGTCACTTCCACCTCGGCCTGCACCGCGTCGTAGTTCGGTCCGCGCACGTCAGCGGCGCTGACAAATTTGAAATCGTAGCCGGCGATCCGAAAGCTGCCGCCCGGCTTCAGCGAGACATCCTTTTCGATTTTGTAGCTTTCGACGCCGCTGGCGCCGATCGCAAACATGCCGACACCGAAGTGCGCGATAGACATGCCCAAGAGCGCTGCGGTCAAGGTTTGCTTTTGACGCAAGCGCCGCAGCGGCTCCAGCACCGCGGAGAAAATAATCCAGAAGCCGAAACTGAAGCCGATCAGGCCCACCCAGTGCAGCTCGCCAAACACCAGGCCCTGAATAGCCGCCGACAGCAGCACCGCGGCGCCAGCCAACCACCACAGCGGCTTCGCGGTTACCGTGAGCTTGCCGCGGCGCCACGCCGAGTGCATGCCGATCGCCATAAACACCATGAGCGGCAGCATGGGTACCAAGAACATCACTGCGAACACCGGCGGACCGACCGAAATCTTGCCTACGCCCAGCACTTCGTAAACCAGGGGTGACAAAGTGCCCCACAACACCAGTGCGGCGACAGCTACCAGAACCACATTGTTCACCAGGAGAAAGAACTCGCGCGAATACAGCTCGAAACCGCCCGGTACATAGAGCTTTGGAGCCCGCCAGGCGTACAGAGTCAGCGAACCTCCGATGGTCAGCACCAGAAACGCGAGGATGTATAAACCACGCGTGGGATCGGATGCGAACGAGTGCACCGATACCAGAACGCCGGAGCGGACCAGGAAGGTTCCTACCAAGCTCAGTGAAAACGCGAATATGGCCAGCAGCAATGTCCAGCTCTTGAAGATGCCGCGCTTTTCCGTGACGCTGAGCGAATGAATCAAAGCGGTTCCCACCAACCACGGCATGAATGAGGCGTTTTCGACCGGATCCCAGAACCACCATCCGCCCCAGCCCAATTCGTAGTAGGCCCACCAGCTGCCAAGCGCAATTCCAATGGTTTGAAACAGCCAGGCAAAGATAGTCCAGGGGCGTGTCCACTTGGCCCAGGTTTGATCCAGGCGTCCCTCCAACATGGCCGCGCAGGCAAATGCGAATGCCACCGAGAAGCCCACATAGCCCGTGTACAACATGGGCGGATGAATCGCGAGCGCAAAGTCTTGCAAGACGGGATTGAGATCCGCGCCGTCCTGCGCGGCGGGAATCAAGCGCTGGAAAGGACTCGAGGTCCATAGCGTAAACAACATGAAGCCGGAACTGACCAAACCCATGACGCCGAGCACGCGGCTCGAAAAGGTCAACGGCAGCGCGCGACTAAAGGCAGCGACCGCGACGCTCCAGATCGACAGAATCAAAATCCACAGCAGCAGCGAACCCTCATGCGCACCCCAGAGCGCCGCCACCTTATAAAAGAGAGGCAGCTGCGAGTTCGAATTGCGCGCCACATACAGCACGGAAAAGTCGTTGTTCACGAACGAATAAACCAGGCAGGCAAAGGCCATTACGACAAAGACGAATTGCCCGGTGACCGCCGGACGCGCCACCGCCATCCAAACGGGCTTGCCGCGCCAGGCGCCGGTCAGGCCGAAAAAAGCCTGCGACAAGCTCAGCACGAACGCGAGGATGAGTGCAAAAATTCCCAATTCTGGTGCCATAAAGATTCTCGGGCTTAGCCGGTGGGTCGAACTGATGCCGGACCGGCCGCCGGCTTGTTTTTGAGCGAGGCGGCAACTTCGGGAGGCATGTACTTCTCGTCATGCTTGGCGAGCACTTCGTCGGCGACAAAGGCGCCACGCGAATTCATCGTGCCGTGCGCAATGATACCTTGCCCTTCGCGAAACAAATCCGGCAACACGCCGGTATATTCCACCGGCACTTGATGTGCAAAGTCGGTCAATACGAAGCGAACTTCCAGGTCGCCGGGCCGGCGCGCCACGCTGCCCTTCACCACCATGCCGCCGATGCGAAATCTCTTGGCAAGCGGCGCCTTGCCCTCGACCACTTGCGAGGGATCGTAATAGAACATGATGTTCTCGCGCGACGCCATGACCGCGAGCGACACCGATGCGGCGACGCCGCCCAAGATGGCGAGTACCACGAACAAGCGTTTACGGCGCGGCGTCATCGCGACTCACCGCTGGTCATCGCCAGGGCGCGCCCCGCCCGCAAGCGCGCTGCACGCAGAGAGCGGCGCGCCGACCACAGATTCCAGCCCAGCACCGCACACGCAAAACCAATGCAGGGCCATACGTAACGCGCGTACCCGCCCATGGACCAAAAGCCGCCGCTGTTCATGATTTGATCGCCTCCCGCACCCACACCGACTGCCGCTCCCGATTGAGTACTTCTCCTTGCAGCCGCAGGCACAGCACCGCGCCGTAAAACAACATGAAACCCAGAAACATGGATAACAACGGCCACAGCATGCTGCCGGCGATGGAGGGTTTGCCTAGTTTAGCAACCGTCGCGGCCTGATGCAGCGAGTTCCACCAGACAACGGAATAGTGAATGATGGGAACATTGACCGCACCGACGATGGACAAGAGCGCCGCCGCCCGGTCGCCGCGTGCCGGGTCCTCGAAGGCCGAACGCAACGACATCACGCCTACGTATAGAAACAACAAGATCAGTTCGGATGTCAGTCGCGGATCCCACGCCCAGTACGTGCCCCACATCGGCTTGCCCCACATAGATCCGGTGACCAGCGCGAGCAACGTCATAGAGGCCCCGATGGGCGCCGAGGCTGCGGCGACGGCATGACCCATCTTGATGCGCCAAATCAGCGCGATGGCGCCCGCTACGGCCATGGTTGTATAGACGAACTCGGACATCCAGGCGCTCGGCACGTGCACGTAGATAATTCGAAACGCGTCACCTTGCTGGTAATCGGCGGGCGCCCAAACCAGTCCGCCAATCAGGCCATAACCGATGGTGAGCAGCGCAAGCCCTAAGAACCAAGGCATGAGCGCTGCCGCGACCCTGTACACATAGGGCGGAGAGGCGAGCTTATAAAACCAGGTCCACATGAATTCGCTCATTATTCCAGTGTGATGCGCAACGCCGCCGTCGCCGCAAGCGGCGCCAAGGTGCAGGTAAACACGCACAGCGCCGCCAGAAAATACAACGGCCCCACAGCGCTAGTGCCCGAAACCGCCCGCTCGGTTGCCGCGGCGCCAAATATCAACAATGGCGTCGCCAGCGGCAGCACGATCAGCGAGAGCAGCACATTGCCGCGGCGCAGTCCAATCGTCAGTCCAGCACCAATGGCGCCAAGCCAGCTCAAGGTGATGGTTCCCAAGGCCAAGCTGAGCATCATGGTCGCAAATGCGGCCACCGGAATCGCCAACGCAATCGCCACAATCGGAGAAACCACGACCAACGCCGCCCCGGTTACCAGCCAGTGCGCGCAGGTCTTTGCCACCACAATGAGTGTAAGACCCTGCCCGCTGAGACTAAGTTGCTCCAAAGTGCCGTCGTCGGCGTCGCTCTTGAACAGCGAGTCCAAGGACAGCAGCGAAGATAACAGCGCAGCGGTCCAAAGCACACCCGGGGATATGTCTCGCAGCAGCGACAACTGCAAGCTTAGTCCCAAGGGAAACAGCGTCGTTACGATGAGGAAGAACACCAATGGCTGCAATAATTGCTCTGGGCGCCGAAAACTGAGACTCAATTCACGGTGCAGGATCAGCAAAAACGCTTGCCGGGCGCCCACCTGCATTAATTGAGCTCCAGGCGCCGCACGTCGCAATCGAGCTCGAGGGAGTGATGCGCGACCACTACAGCCACACCCCCGCCTTGCACATGCGCCTGCAACAATTCAGACATGAGTTCACTGCCCGCCGCGTCCAGGTTCGAATAGGGCTCATCGAGCAGCCACAGGGTGGCGTTCATCGCCAAAACTCGCGCCAGAGCGACGCGCCGGCGCTGGCCGGCCGACAGCACGCGGGTCGGTAAATCTGCAACAGGCCCGACTCCTGTGCGATCCAAGACGATGCGAAGTTCTGGGATCGTGACCCGGCGTTTCAGTGCCACGGCGAAACGCAGATTCTCCAACGCCGTCAAGTCGCCTTTCAGGGCCGGTTCGTGCGAGGAGTAGGCCATTTGAGCCTGGTATTGCACAGGGGACTGTCGTATCTGCTGGCCCAACCAGCTAACCGAGCCCTGCTCCGGGCGCAATAGTCCGCTCGCGACTCGCAGTAGCGTGGTCTTGCCGGTGCCATTGGGGCCCGAGATATGCAGCAATTCGCGCGCCCGCACCGCGATGCTCAATCCTTTGAGCACATGACGCTCACCGCGCCAAACATGGACCTTTTCTACGCTAAGACCGTCTGATGCAGAATTCATTGCCGCGAGCTTAGCGAAATCAAGGGGTTGAAGCTACCTATTCACATCCATCTTGCAATGTATATTGCGGGAACGCCGCGCGGTGCTCGCGTGCCCTAAGCGCTGGGTACGCACGGTCATTCATTCAAGATTCTAGTTTCGTCGCGCAATTGCAAGTTCGGCGATTCGCGCCCGCACATCCGTGCCTTCGACCATCAGCTCGCCGACGGAGATCGGCAGCTTGAATCGTTTGGGTCCGCAACTGCCGGGATTGACGTAAAGGATTCCCGCCCGCTCCTCGATCAGCGGCTTGTGCGAATGACCGGAGATAACCGCCCGAACGCCAAGCGCGCCAGGATCGATATCGAGTTGCGATAGATCGTGGATGACGTAGACGAACACCCCGCCCACGCGGATCAATTCGGTCTCGCGCAGATTTTTCGCCCAGGGTTGATTGTCGTTATTTCCTCTGACCGCGGTGAGAGGAGCCAGCGCCTCGAGCTCATCAAGCACCGCGGCCTCCCCGACGTCTCCGCCATGGATGATGTAGTCGCAGCCGGCGAGGAATGCACGTGCTTCGGCTCTGAGGAGCCCGTGAGTATCGGAGACAATTCCTACGCGCAGTTCTTTTTTGGCGCCCATTCCGCTCGCACTATAAGGCACTCGCGGAATGGGCGTTGCACGCTATCGCTCCCAGTGTCCCCGTTCATGGTGCCATCGCGTTCCGCGCTGTTCCCAATGGTCCGGCGCCCAGTGATAGCCTCTGCGCTCGCCGATCCAGCGGCCTGCAACCCAAACATGCTCATGGCCGCGCCAATCCCAGTAGCCCGGCGCCCATACGTAACCAACGCGCGCCGGCGGCACGACCTCAATGCGCGCCGCGGGCGGCGCCACATCGATGTCGACGAATACTCCTGCCGATGCAATCGTGGGCACGGTTATCCCACTCGCAGCCATGCACAACCCCAAAAATAGCGCATTACGATAAGCTTTCATTCCACACTCCTTCATCTGTCGCCTAACGGTACGGTGGTATTTTCCGTTGACCGCAACGACCGGTATGTAGGACGGCGCCGCAATTCCGAAACCCATCCGCCGCTTAAGTCATTGAGTCTGAAGAATATGGCGTGACCGCCTCTGCCTTAAGAGTTGGTAATGTTTTAACGCTGCGAATCACCGGCAGCCGCCATGCAACGAATGCCAGCAGCAGCGCTGTCACACCCGAAAATCCAAGTGCGGAACGCAATCCAATGTGCTCGCCCAACCATCCACCGAGCAATGCGCCCGGACCGGCGGGGAGAAGTATCAGCCAGCGCATGGTGCTGGTCATGCGGCCGAGCATGGGCGCGGGCGTCACCGACTGACGCAGCGAAAGAAAATTTATGAAAATGAAAATCGCGCCGGCGCCGTACATCAGCAGCATCATCGCGTAGGCAAGAATGCCTAGGGTATTGATCGGCGCGATGGCAAGCAGCAGCCACCCCGCGCCGGAGACTGCGAAGCCAAGTACCAGCGTCGGGCCTGGTCCCAACCGGCGCACCACGCGATGTCCGTTGGCGCTCGCAAACACCGTGCCTACGCCGAGCGCGACGTAGCTCAAGCCCACGCCGCGTTCCGACAGTCCGAGCTGGTGTATGGCAAAGAGAATCTGCACCACCATCGCCCCCTGGCTGCACATTTGCCAGGTGCCCACGCAGGCCGCCATTGTCACCAACAGCTTGTGGCTGCGCACGAAGTCGAGGCCCTCGCGCATCGCCGCCCAGAATGCGGCGTGCTGCGTGCTGCGCTTTTCCTTGAGCGGCACGCCGCGCAGAATGGATGCCGAGATCATCAACAAGCAGGCGTCCGCCAGCAGTGCAATTGGCGCTCCGGTTACTTTGATCAGCGCACCCGCCGCGGCAGGCCCGGTGACTTCCGCCGCAGCCGAGGCGAGGGAGTTTTTCGCATGCGCCTCCACCAAGCGTTCGCGCGGCACAATCTGCGTCAATACGATTTGCGCAGCGCTGCCCGCCGTGGTGTTCACCGCGCCGATCATGAATCCGACGATGTAAAGCCATGGCATCGACAGCCAGCCAAGCCACCAAGCCACCGGAATCGTCGTCACGCCGACGGCGATCGATAGTTCGCCGATCATATACACCGGCAACTTTCGCACCCGGTCCAGCCAGACGCCGGTGGGCAGCGAAAACAATACGAAAGGCACGATTTCCATTGCGGTCAATAGGCCCATTTGCGTTGGCGCGGCGTGCATCAGCACGGCTGCGGTCAGCGGCACAGCCAGCAACGTCACCTGTCCGCCGAAGGAGGAAATCAGTATCGATGTCCACAGGCGGCGATAGGTCCGATCGCGCAAAAGATCGGTGGGCGAGAGAGAAAATGCGCTCGACCACCGAGCCGGCAGCAACGCGCTAAGAGTTCGCCTATTCAAGCAGCGATACGCTGTGCATCAAAGCGGCTCAAAATCCACAGCGCGCCCGGCAATGCAGTGAAATCGGCGAGCAGCGCGAGGCCAAAAGCCGACGCGGCAACAATACCGAACTCGCGCATCGGCGGTAAGTCGGAAAGCACCAGTGCCAGAAATCCGCTGGCGTTGATGAGAGTTGCGAATAGAATCGGGCGGCCCGCCACCAGCAAGGCGTGCTGGAGAGCGCCGGCTGTCGTGCCGGTCGAGCGGCCTTCCTGAAAATGGTAGAAGAAATGAATCTGGTCATTCTCGGTCGCGCCCAAGACGGTCGAACCGATGAGGATCGTCGCGATATTGAGCGGAATGCCGGTCAGGCGCATCACGAGAAACACGGATAGAATTGCGAACAACGACGGAATCATCGTCATCAAGCGTGCCGACGGACTGCGAAACACCAGCAGGAAGGCGAGAAAAATCACGCTGGCCGTGAGCGCGAAACTTTCGGTGAGAGTGGGAAGCAGTCGCTCTGAGATTTCCGCGTCCAGCACTCCTTTACCGACCACTCTGCCAAGCACGGGGCGCAGTGCCGGCTCATGGCCTTGCGCCGCGGCCCATTGCCGCTCCACAAACGTGCGCATCGCACCGACTCGGCCGAAGAGCTTCGCGCGGCCTCGGATGCTTATACGTACATTGGCGAGATCCGTCACATCGACATAGGCGCGCGCTGCAGGCTCTGTCAGCATGATCTGCTCGAGATCCGCGGCGAGCTTTGGCCAGGCGGACGCCGACTCCGGCAGTTGATCGGATCCGTTTTCAACATAGCGCGCCCATCGCAGCAGCGAAGTCGGGCCGTCGACGGCGGTGATGCGTGGATCGCTCTCCAGTTGGCGGGTCAACTGCTCCAGAGCGCGCAAAAAATCCGGGTCCAGTGCATGGCCGGCCGGCGTCTGCAGCCACAGCTCCACGACATCGAGGGCATTCGACTTCTCGAAGTAGCGGGTATCCTGGGCCGCGCGCTCGCTGGGATTGACGTAGGTCAATACGTCCATCTCGAGATCGAGGGATGGGAGTACGCCGGGAATACCGAACAATGCAGCCGCTCCGCACAGCATCAGCAGCAGGGCGCCGCCGACCAATCGCCAGCGCCAGCGCCGGCTCGCCGGGACCAGCCACTCAACGAAGCCGGGAAACCACTTGCCGACCGGAACTTTCTCGGAGCGCAGCGGAGTGCGCAACAGCGACTGCAACGCCGGAAACAGCGTGAAGCAGCCTATCCACGCCACGATGAGCCCGCACGCAGTCCATAGGCCCATGTCGCGCACGGGACGTATGTCCGAGACCGCAAGCGCGCCAAAGCCCACCGCGGTCGCGAACATTGAGGCCGTGCATGGCAAGAATTTATTCGCGATCGCACGCGCGTGGTGCTCGAGGCGGGTCGGCGAGTCGTCCGGCTCGATGAATCGTGAATGAACATACACCAGCGTGGCGGTCGTCGTGACCATCACGGTCAGTGGAACAAGGGTGGAAATCACCGTTTGCGACCAGCCGAACAGATCAGCCAGCCCCATCGCCATCGCGACAAGGGCGCCCAGCGTGAGAACGATGGCCGCCAACGCGCGCCAGGAGCGGTAGATGACCAGCACCAGGGTCATCAGAAAAATACCGAACAGCGGCATGAAGCGCGTCGTCGCCGCACCGGTTTGTCGCTCGAGCCAGGCGTCGAGCCAGGGAGATCCGACGCGTCTGACCTGGGTGAACGGTCCGCCGGAAGCCTCTAGGGGCAGGGCGAGAGAATCGATCGCCGTCAATATCCGGTCTCGTTCGGCGGGCGAATTTACGCGCAGCTCGAGCGCTATCCCGAGGTAGTGCTCGCCCAAGAGTCCCGCGCGACGGAACAGCGGCGTCCCGGCCGCGAACCTGTGCAGACGCCCGGCATCGACGGCGCTCAGTTCTCCTGCCGGGCCCGCGCGGCGGTAGAAATCAAGAAGGCTGTGCGCCGCGACGTTTGGAATCCCGGCCAATTGTTTCTCGAGTCGGTCGGCGGCGCGCAGCGCGTCGAGGCTCAACGGATCCGGCGCTTCAAGCATGATGAGCGCCTGCTCGCCCTCCGGAAACAGGCGATCGAATTCTGATGTGGCGCGCGCGATGGGATCGCCGGGTACGATCAGCCGCTCGATTGCAGAATCACTGGGCACCCGCATGGCGCCGTAGACGCCCGCGGCGGCGAGGATCAGGAATACGCCCGCGATCCAGACTCGCGCTCGCAGCAGACGAAGAAAGATTTGAACGAGCTTGGGCGAAGCGGGCACACTCATGGAGACAGCGCGCTCCTTTCGTCGGGGGCAGGCCCCTTAAGCGCCGGAGAATGATAGCCTAAACCTATGACTGCACTGTTAGCAGCATCGCTGGCAACCCTCGTGTTCTGCGCGCCCGGATATCCCGGCGCAGCCGGCGACGCGCAGCCGCTGGTGGACGACTTCGCGACCGCCGTTGCGGCTGCCGCCGGCTGGCCAGCCGGAAGTCTTGCGGCCGTCTACGACCCGACTGAGGAAGGCGGAATCAAAAAACTCAATGGCGCTGACGCGGTGCTCGCCTTCGTGCCGTACCCCTTCTTTGTCGAACATGCGGCTCAACTGCATCTGACGCCCCTGGTTCAAGCAGTGGTGGCGGATGTCGGCGCGCAGCAGCGGTGGACGCTGGTTGCAAAGGCCGGCCGCGTCGCCTCGCCGCAGTCGATGGCGGGATACACGGTACTCAGCATTGCGGGCTACGCCCCGGATTTCGTGCGGCATAGCGCCCTCGAAGGCTGGGCGCTTCCGGCAGACGTCAAGATCGAGCCGACGGGACAAATACTCAGCGCTTTAAGAAGGGCGAGCAGCGGCGAACCAGTCGCGGTATTGCTCGATCAGACTCAAGCCGCGGCGCTTCCCACCCTGCCGTTCGCGACCGAGCTCAACGCCGTGATGCGATCTTCGGAACTACCCGTCGCCATGATTGTGGTGGTCGACTCCCGGGTGGCCGCCGGCCGCGCACGGGCCCTGCAGGCGGCGCTGCTCAAGATGGGGCAGGTACCCGGGAGCGCCGACTCCTTGGGACCGCTGCGTTTGCGCGGCTTCGTGCTGCCCAAGCTGCCCTCCCCCACGGCGGTCCGGTGACCCAGCGGTTCTACTGCGGGATTCTGCTGCTCGCAGTTGCCGCATGCGCGGCGCGGCCATCGGGCCCCCCGGTGCGGACCGCAATGCAATCCTCCGTGGCTGCACTGGCCGCGGCAATCGAGTCGGACGCACAGCGCAGCGATCATGAACCAAACTCGAAGGTTCGCCGCGAGCTGGCCGCAGAAGCCAGCGAAGATGCCGATGCGTGCCTTGCGCGCGAGCCACAAGCCGCGGCCTGTCTTTATGGGCGCGCAGTCGCGCTCGGACTCAATGCGCGCGTGCACCCCACGCGGGCGAACGAGTTATTAACCAGCATGCTCGATGCATTGACGCGTGCCGAATCTGCGGATCCCGCCTACGACGAGGCAGGACCCGCGCGCGTGCGGGCGCTGGTGTTGCTGCGGGCGCCGGGATGGCCCTTGGGTCCGGGCGACGCAGAAGCGGGGCTGGCTGCCGCGCGTCGAGCAGTCATGCTCCGCCCGCTTTACCCGCCTAATCTGCTGGCGCTGGCGGAGGCGTTGGGCAAAACCGGAGACAGCGGCGGTGCTGCGGAAACGTATGCGCGGGCTCGCGACGCGGCGCTGGCGATTCCCGCCTCGGCCGATCGGGACGAGTGGCTGCATCAAGCCGATCAGGAGCTGCGGCGCCACTAGCTGCATTCTTCGTTCGCCAGCGTACCGACCGATTGCAGGATAATTCCTACAATCCGAAACGGACCTACCCCAGCTGCGGAGACTCTCATGAGCGACGCGTACGTTTACTACTTCATGCGATCGAGCGAACTTGCTGGGCAGCCCGTCCTATCCAAGCGGCGAGCGACTCTTGAAGCGATCAAGGGCAGGGGCGAAGCCGTGATGGAGTCGCAAATAGTGGTCGATGAAAGCGAAATCGACGGCAACGGTTTCCTAATTGGCGGTGCGAACCACGGCGGACAGCCGATGGATGAGCTATGGGCGCAAATAAGATCGCTAGAACGAAGAGCAAAATCCAGGGACACCGAGGCGCTGATGCTAAGCGAAACCACCGATGGGGCTCGCAAATATATGCTCAGCCTGGAAAGTCGCGAGTTGCGGGATCAGGTTCAAAAGTTGAAGATGCATCGCACCGAATTGCTGATCGAGCAGCTGCATGAACGGCGCCAAAAAAGTATTCGTGTGAGCCGATCGCCCCTTGAAATATGATCGGAGTCGGGGACCTGATGGGCAACGGGTATCTTTGCTGGTGCCCTCGCCCGGACTCGAACCGGGATGGCTGTTAACCGACGGATTTTAAGTCCGTTGCGTCTACCGATTCCGCCACGAGGGCATGTGGCAAAAGTCTAGCAGCTTCGCCGCGTGCTTACAGAGCGAGGCGCTCCGCGGCGGGCACGCACCAGATGTCTATCGGGCGGCTGCGGCCCCGCAATTCGAATTGCGGCAGCTGCAAGAACGGCACCGCTCCCATGGCGCCCTGAGCATCTGCTGAGGCGCCTTCCAGGGCGGCAGCCACCGTACATGAGAACAGCACTTCACCGGCGCGCGCGCGGCTGCAGAGCCGCGACGCCACATTGACCGTATCGCCGACCAGCGTTGTTGTTTTGCGGCGGGCGGGACCCAGCACGCCAAAGGCGACCTCGCCGAAGTGCAAACCGACGCCGATTCCGGCTTCGACCGACAGTTCGCTGCGCCAGCGGTGAGCAATGGGTTCGAAATCCCGCAACATGGCGTACCCGGCGGCCAATGCCTCAAAGGCCCCGCCCCTGCTCTCTGCGTGGACGCCGAATCCGGCCATGATCCCGTCCCCTGCCATGTGGTAGATCTGACCTCCATAGGTCTCGATGGCGCCGGCGAGTACGCGAAGAAACTCGTCCAGCAGCGGGACAACCTGGACCGCCGGCAAGCGCTCCGCCATGGCCGTGTAGCCTCGCAAATCGGCAAAAAGCACTGTGATTTGAGCGGTCTGCACCGCAGAGCGCGGTCGGACACGCGACACGAGGATAGGACCCGTAGGGCGCAGCAGCGCCCGCCCGTTTTTTTTGTCGCTTTTCATTTTACTTCCAAATCCAATCGTAAGTTTTGGATTATGCGCCAAGTCTACTCGCATGTTCACCTGTACGCGGTATACGGTATAAATGCTCACCGCGATGCACTAGGAGCGACTCATGCCGGGCCCCAATCGATGTCTTTGCACATAGGCATCGTCGCCTGCTCTGCCGAGGGGGCGGCGCTTTGCTACAAGACGATTTGCGTCGAGGGCGCGCAATTCTTGGGTCCGCATGCCCATCCCGAAGTTTCGATCCACACCCATTCCTTGAGCGAGTACATGCAGCGCATCTACCGCGGTGATTGGCCGGGAGTAGCGCAGCTCATGCACGGCTCGGCGCATAAACTCAAAAGCATCGGGGCGGATTTTCTGATCTGCCCGGACAATACCATTCACCAAGCGCTGCCCTTCATCGAGGCACGGCTGCCGCTGCCCTGGCTGCACATCGCCGAAGTCGTCGCCGCCGAAGCAGTCGAGCGCGGTTTCAAGCGCCTCGGCCTGACCGGAACCCGGTGGCTGGTCGATAGCGCGGTCTACCCGCCAAAGCTCACAGAGCGGGGCCTTGAATTGGCCCGCCCCAACAGCGCCGAGCGCGACGAAACCAATCGCCTGATAATGGATGAATTGGTTTGCGGCGTGTTCACCGCCAAAACCGTCGGCTTTTTTCAGCAGCTCATCGCGCGGCTCAAGCACGATGAACACTGCGATGCCGTTATTCTCGGCTGCACCGAAATCCCGCTGATCATCAGCGACGCCAATTCCGTGCTGCCGACATTGGATTCGACCCGCCTGCTTGCGCGCGCCGCGCTGCGCCGCGCCGCCGCAGGCTAGCCTGCACAAGATCCAGCGTCCCCACAGCTGCTGCAGTTAAAAAGGATAGTTGAGCCCGGTGAACACGGCCAATCCCTCGCTGCCGTGTCCGATATCGACGTACCCGACCACGAATGGCCGCGCAATTCCGCGGAATCCTATGCCATACACCTGATGCAGCTCGTCGACGGGAACTGTGCCCGTCTTGCCGAAGACATTGCCGAGATCCACGAAGGGGGCAATTTCGATGTCGAGCTTGGTGGTGACCGCATCAAAAGTGAACACCTTGCGGCGCAGCTCGATGCTGGCGGAAAAAGAATCGCGATCGTAAAACCGGCCTTCGCCAAAGCCGCGCAACAGCTGCGCGCCCCCTATCTGACTCTCGCCGCCGCCGAGGCTGCTGAGCGCCCAAAAAGGCACCTGTCCGGAGCCGGGTAGATAGCGCAATGCCATGTGCGCGACCAGTTCGGTATCAGGTGCCACCGGCCAGATTCCGCGCCCATCCACGCCGAATTCGCTGTACCCGGAATTGTTCAACAGCCCGTTCTTCGCGGCCACGCCGGCGTAAACCACCCACTTCATGCCGCGGGTCGGTATGCTCAGGTCGTCGCGCGTGTCATACACGAGGGCAAGACGATTGAGCAGTTCTTTGTTCGTGCCCAGCCCGAAAACATTGGGAAACAAGGTCTGAATCGACGGGAAGTCGTTAATTGTGCCCGGCAGTACATCGACCGATTGAAATTGCAGGCTGTACTGCAGCTGCCAGGCGTGAGTCAGATTCAAGCCGATCTGCACCCGCGCAAATTCCTGTTGGTTGGTATAGTTCGTCTGCTTACTCGCCGGCGTATCGTTGCCGATTCCAAAGTAACGCGGAGTACCGTCCCTGTCGAAAATCAGACTGTAGTTGATCGACCAATGCTCTTCGCGCGATCGCCCGCGTTCATATTCGAAATCAAATTCCCGTTCTACTCGCTCCTTGATGCCCGTCACGATCGACCATTGTTCATCGGCCGATGAGTAGGCAAATACGCGCCCATGCACACCGACACCAAAATTCTCATTGACCAGGAAGTCCGGGGCGATGATGCGGCTGACGTTATGATTCTCGTCGGTTTTGACCCAGGTGGGAATCAATCCAAACGTCGAACCGCTGTTCGGATCGGTGGAAATCAGCGGCACCGGAATGAACGGCGCTGTCTCGGGATTGAACCAGCGCGACAAACCGCGGCTCGGCGCTGTCTCCGCGGGTACCGGGCCCTCCACGGGTATCGGCGCCGGCGGCACGTCCGCATCGCTGCTTGCGGCGTTTGACCAGCACGGCGCTGCCGCCGCGATGAGGGCGGCGACGCTGAGACCCAAGAGAAGTCTCATCGCAGCGATAACCTTTTAAGTTGCGGCAGCACTTCGCTAGTTGCGCGCACGACGTCCTCGGCATAGTCGATTTCGATCCATGGCAGTCCGGTGATATCGGCCACTTCGATGCGTTGCGTGCGCTCCATTAGCAGATCACGCACGGCTTCCTCATGCGGCATTTGCGTCCGTCCGCTCTCAACATAGCCGGCTACCAGTGCGGCAAGACGCCGCGATGCCGGTTGATCAAAACGGAAAAAACCCACCGACTCGCCGATGGTGTCGTAATCCAGTCCGGCTGCAACCTGCTTGCGCAGTTCCACAGGCACACCCCCTCGCAGACAGAGTTTGACCGGCTCATCGCCGGCTTCGAACTCGCGGTCGATCAACAAGCGATTGACAGAGGTCTGGCCGGCCAGCAGCGCGTCCAAGATGCGCTCGTCGTACAGCACGTCCGCATCCATCAATAAGACATCGCCGCCGCGGGTCATGGCGCCAGCCACGGTATGCAACGTCAGCACGCTGCCGAGATCAAAGCGCATATTGAGCACAATCTCCGGACGCGGCTGCCAGGCCAGCCGATCGAGTTCAGCCTCGACCAGCTCGTGTCGAAAACCGAGCGCGATCACGACCTGCTCGACGGCCGCGCTTCTCAGCATACGCAGATGGCGTTCGAGTAGGCTCATGCCGGCGAATTGCAACAGGCATTTGGGCAACTGGCTGTCTTCTGGTTGGACCAGACGCAAACCGCGTCCGGCTCCCAGAATGATGGCGCGCATGAAAATCCTTCTATAAACAAAGGGTCAGGGATATTACACAAATGCTCACCGCAGCGGCGGCATTCGCGTAGCCACGCGCGCGGCAAGCTGCAAGTAGAGCAATCCAGGCAGACCCAGCAGCAACTCACGTGTGCGTTTTGCAAGCGACAATGCCAGCGCGGCGCTTGGCGGCAGACCCGCCAGCGGGGCGAGCAGGAGATAGCCGCCCTCTTGTATTCCCAGCGCACCCGGTATGGCAAATCCGGCGCTCCGAATTGCCTGCCCCAAGCTCTCCAGCAGCAGCGACTCGCTCCAGCTCAACGGCGCGCCGATCAATAGTGCGATCAAATAAACTTCGCCGCTACCCGCGAGCCAGCCGGCCAAGCTCGAGGTAAAGCTCAAGGTAACCTGCCGTTTGCGCCGATAGATTCCTTGCACTGCCAGATCGATGGCATCCGCTTGGCTCATGAATTGCGCCCAGTCGCGCTTGTCAAAAAACCGCGTGATGGCCCGCATGAGCGTGCCAAAGAATCCGCGGCGCTGAACCAAATAAAATCCCCCCACTTGCACGGCGAGAAATCCGCTGGCAATCAACGCCGAGGTGCGCGTGGCGTGCGGCGACACAACGCTCGCTTGCGCGCCAAGCACTAGCACGCCGGTCAGCGCAAAAACGATCATCGCAAATGTCTGCAGAGTGGTGCTGACCGTAACCACCGCGGCTGCCTCAGGTAAGCGCATGGCGCGCTGTGCCAAATACCTCGCCATGACGACCGGACCGCCGATCTGCCCGGCCGGCATCAGGCTATTCGCCGACTCCCCTACCCAGCGTGCCAGCAATGAGTCGCGGATTGCGCCACCCGTACATCCCGAATCGAAGAGCACGCAGATCGCAATGGCGTCGAGCAACAGCGGCAACAGATGAAATAACGCGACCAGAATGAGGCCCCAGCCGGCGTTGCCGAGCGTAGCGGCTATCGCGGGAAGTCCTTGCGACACCATCACGCCGATGAATAGGAGGACTCCGATCGATAGGAGCCCGGTCGTGGTGCGGGTCATCCGTCCCTGCCGCGGATCAAGCCCTGAAAGACTTGCCGAAAGCCGAAATAGGCGAATGCGTCTTTCATGTTTGAGATGAGCCGCCACCAGGGGTGCATCTTAGGATCGGTCACGTATTCAAAGGTCAGGGACACGCGCATTTCGCCCTCAGCCGAAGGAGAAATACGGTGGCGCAATGCGTCGCCATCAAAGAATACCAAGCCGCCGGGAGGAATTTTAATCGAGCCCGGCACCACCGCCGCGCCTGTTTCGCGCGTATGCAACTCATAGTCCAGACGGCAGGATGACTCGTCGATTACGCCCAACAGCAATGTGTAGCGGCGGCCGGCGTAGTAGGAGGTGTCGTAATGCCAACCGATATGATCGCCCGAGCGCGTATAGAAATAGAGTGCATAGGCATGCGGATCGTCTGCCGGGGAGATCTGCAATCGATCGCCCGACAAACGGCCCAACCATTGGATCAGATCGGTGCAGCGATACAGGTCGGCAATGTACGGCGCCAATCGATCGATCGTATGGCGGCTGACGCTGCCGCCCTGTTTGTGGCCGGGCAAATAGTTGCGATTGATTGAGTGCTGTACAGCCGCCACTGCGGCCACAAGTCGCGCCGTGACTTCAGGCGGCAGGAAATCTTCGATAAAGAGAAACGCGCCTTGGCTTGAATACTCGCGTCGTAATCTTTCAAGATCAATGCGCGCGAGTCGCGACGTCATGAGTCGATCCGGCGCAGCGCCCACCAAGTGCAAGGGCCCTCCTTCGCCTGCCGTCGCGGCCATAATTATCCGGCGACCCCGCGCGGCACGCGCCGAATTCGACGCAGAGCACCCCAATAGTCAATCGCCACCCAGGCGGCGAACAGCGGGGCACAAATCGAGGCGGCCAGCAGGAAAGGCGCGATGCCGTTGCACAAAGTAACCAGCGGCAACAGGTAAAGAACGTCCTCAGTCTCGAAGCCCGCGAAATAAGCCTGTTGCGTAGCGGTCTTACCGAGCACCTCCTCCTTGCGCATGCGAAGCAAGAAAATCAGCGCGATCGCGGTCCCGGAAATCGCGCCCAGCAGCGCCGGCGATAGTTCAACATCGATTGACGGCGTGGCCGCCACGCCGACGCCCATGGCAATGAAAGTCAAGATGGTTACCGCGGCATCGCTGGCTATGTCATAGAGGTGCCCGATTCGACTGCTCTTGCCGCTGATGCGCGCCAACTCGCCGTCGGCGTGATCGAGAAAATTCGACAAGAACAGCAGCAGCGCCGCCACATTCGACCAACCGTAGGTGCCTGGTGCAAAAGCCGCCGCCGCAGCAAGGCCGACGAACAAGCGCATCGTGGTCAGATGATTCGGCGTGACCCAGCTGTCTTTGAGCGGTGTGACCAAATTGTGCGCGAGTCTCGCATCCCATGGTCGTTTCGCTGCCGCGATCGGATGCGGCAATTGCTCTGAGTTTCGCAGTCGGGCGCGTGAGGTGCGGCGCATAAACTCGCCGGTCACTTCATCGGAACGCCGCAGCGAGCAAGCACCACGCGCAAGTCTCGCAGGGGTTGAAATAGCTCGTTGTTCCAGTCGGCGCCCTGCGCCTCGTAAGCTCTCTGTTCATATTCCACGATTTCCTGGTCCTCGCGAAAGATGTTTTCCGTAAACCAAGTCACGAACGGCCACACGGCGTGAATGATTCCCGGGAAGCCCGGTTTTTTCACCGATAGATATCCGTACGTGCGATTGGTGCGCTGCTGCGCGTCCAGCGGCGTATAGGCGAGCCACACGTCCAGTACCGGGTCAGCCGTCGGTTGGATATCGCGTCCCAGCCACACTCTGAGACTCTGCGTCGGGTAGTCGGTGCGAATGCGCATATGATCCGAAAATCCCTTCTTGGGCTCGCCGCGCTTGCGCATCAAGTCCACGATCACCTGTTCCCCCATAGGGGATTTCCCCGCGGTTCGAATGAAGCTGTACTCCACCTGCGCCCAGTCGTCGCCGTGGTCGCGTCCGAGGCAGCTGGCCCGGATCGAACCCATCTGCTTGCGGTGCATGAATTGGTGATTCATGTCGAACAGGTTTTCGTGCATGAAGGTGTAGTGGCAAGCCACTTGGCGATTCAGCCGCCGGGTCTTGTAGTCCTTGCGTTGCGAGGATCCCAATCCTGCGGGGACGCGGCTATCGGCCAGCGCAGGATCGCCCGGGAAAATAAAAATCAGCCCGTCGACCTCGCGGGCCGGATAACTCTTGACTCCATTCGGCAGCCGGTCGAGGCGTTGATACGGCACGTTCACGCACTGGCCGGAGCAATTGTAGGTCCAGCCATGATAGTGGCACTTGAGTTCATCGCCGATAACCACGCCGAGATGCAGCGGCACTTGGCGATGAGCGCAGCGATCTTCCAGCGCGAACACCCGCTTGCTCGTTCCACGATAAAGCGCAATGGGCATGCCCGCGAATTGCCGCCCCAGCGTTTTCCCCACTTGCAACTCGTCGGACCAGGCAAGCGGGTACCAGTAGTCCGGGTGCGCGCCCACGCGGCGCAAGTCGGCATTGGGCGAGTTCGCCGTACGCAGGGTGATCAGGTTCGAAACATCTTCGGCCATCAAGACTCGCTGCGGCACGTCGAAATGGAGGCTAGGGTCGGAATCGAACCGGCGTACACGGCTTTGCAGGCCGCTGCATGACCACTCTGCCACCTAGCCCATACAAAAACAGCAAACCCCGGACTTGCCGGGGTTCTAGATCAGAAACTGGAGCGGAAAACGAGGCTCGAACTCGCGACCTCAACCTTGGCAAGATTGTGGCGCAGATCTTTTAACCCTTTGGTTTCCCAGTCAATTTTGGAGTTTAACAGCTCGCCCAGTAGCGCACAAGACGCGCCAATGGATTGCAGATGATCGGTCGGGAAACGAGGCTCGATCTCGCGACCGCCATGCAGGCTCATGTAGGATTCGCTACTCAAACGAGCTCAGGGAAGGATTATGCAGACGACTTGGATCGCCGCCGCCGCAGCACCGTCCCTCAACGTCGAGGAAAACTACGACACCAACGACGTTCGCAGCGCGCGCTTCACCAACGAGTTGGAATCGTACAAAGTCGCCAACTGATCG
>Ga0210410_10000763_pt1 | contig 33012 bp, 23 predicted proteins | sample IncBWC4MmetaG_FD_161058 | JGI IMG/M metagenome (GOLD analysis project Ga0210410, IMG submission 161058) | Forest soil microbial communities from Barre Woods Harvard Forest LTER site, Petersham, Massachusetts, United States - Inc-BW-C-4-M | ecosystem: Environmental > Terrestrial > Soil >...
AAAGAGAACCCCAAGAGCCTCCCGACATTACATGGGCTGGAGAGCCGGACAAAAATCTTTGCTCCTTCCAGTCGCCGGGGAAGTTTTTCTCTTGACTATCCCTTTTATAGAACGCCGTAAGCGGACCAGTTGGAAGCTGAGCTTGTAAAGGGCATCGACTTTGGTCTTGCTACTATCGCGCCATTTTCTGAAGCGTGTACAAAATTAGCTTGCGGTCTTGCTCGTTCGCCTTGCCCAGCAGACGGCGGAGTTGCTTTAGAAACTTCGCATCCTTGCCTGAACTACCCCAAGCAATGTCGTCGGAGGACTTCCGGGCGAGCAGATTGGGCACCTTGGGCGGCTTCGCACCGTCGTAGAAGAGTTGGTACATGGGAATCTCAAGCGCACGCGCTAGCTTTTCCAGCGTTGCAACGGCGGGAACGGTATGACCGTTCTCGACGCGGGAGATGTAGCACCGGAGCAAACCAGTACGCTTTTCGATGTCGCCTTGGCTAAAGTTCTTTTGTTCGCGAAGTTCGCGGAGTCTGTCGCCTATGACCATAGTGGCGGGATTATTCCACCAAGGCGAGTGGAAGGCAAGCTAAGGAACGTCTGCAAATAATCTCGATTCAATTTATGTTGGCAGCGCTTCGGTGCGACTGTCGGAAATCGGACACTACGCCTTTTGTGAAGATGCTTTCTTCTCGCACGCAGATTCCACTGTCATCTCCCTAACCTCTTCCACGCTATCTCCGCCTTGACACCGCTGTGCACCACGGACTACGCTGCCAGCGATTCCCCGAAGGCCCCCAAAAAAATTCCAAGGAGGTATACTCGTATGCATCGAATCCTTCTGGCCATCGCCCTAGTGTGCTTCGTTGCGACCACAGCCACAGCGCAAACCAAAGTCTCCGCAACCGCCCAATGTGGCCAACCCGATACGCAACACGTAATTCCCGTTGGCGACCTTCCCGACCACAGCCTGGGCCTCCTGCAAGTCAAGTGCACCTACACAAAACCCATGGAAATCGAGGGTGCCAAATCCGTGTCAACCGTGATTACGATAACGAATGAAGTCAGCGGAGACAGCATTCGTGCCCACGGTTGTCAGGTAGTAACAATGGACAGTGGGGATAAGGTTTTCGTCGCGCATGAAGGTGCGGGAACACCGGCGGGCCAGGACGGCACCTGGAGCATTAGCGGCGGGACCGGCAAACTCAAAGGCGTCAAGGGAAAAGGCACCTACAGCTGCTCGTCGTCAGGCTGTGACATCGCGGGCGAATACCAACTCACAAAATAACGACGCATTTTCAGTCGGCCCGCGAATCGCTGTCATCCTGACAGGAGCGGCCAGCATTTTCTTGCGCTCGTTCTTTGAGCGCTGGCCGCGCAGTGGAGTGCGCGGAGACTAACGTCCGAGCAGGTAAGCGTCGGAAGTCGCGGGCCACGGAGAGAAAAGCCGTTGTGGACCATGGAACTCATTAAAGTAAAACCCGACATGTTCGGCCTCACGCTTGGCTACCTGGACGACAACTGGATGCGCGTACGCGAGGAAGCCAAGCGTCAGGGTTCCGTCCTGAGCTATCGCCGCATCGCTCCAGGATTGGAGTTGGTAAGGTCCACGGCTGCGAGGCCAGCGGGGTCGGGAGTCATCCGGCGGTCGAACTCCAACGAGGACAATTGAAACCAAACAACGACGGCAGCTTTGACAGATTGACCATCGGGCAGTTTGTGGGCACTCTGCTGCTCATTGTGGTGGTTGAGACTCGCGCCGTCCCTCGTCCCGCCGTTTTTCTCTTAGGTCCGTTCGTGATTTGGCTATGTTTGTTATTAGCCTCTCCGCCAGCCATGCGCCGGAACAGATGGCGCAATAGCCTGCTCATCGCGACGATATGTTCAATATTGTTGGACCTCGTCGGTCAGTATATAAGTAGATAACTATACCAAGATTAATTCGTACTTGGCGGGCCTGGCGGTGGCGCAGATATCACGCCGAGTTCGCACATGACTGTCCCACGGACGGCGGGCGGGCGACCCCTAATGCAGGTCGCCGATAGGCATTTGCACCAGCGCAAGCTGTTGGAGCGCCTCAGGACGCACACAATTCCCGAACCGTGGCTTCCCGCGCTATAGGCCGTGAAGCTGGGCTTGCCCTTATGGTTGAGAATGGCTTCGGCCATGATAGATCGCGCCGAATTTGCCGGTGCAAAGAAAAAGCATGTTGTAGCGCCTTTGCATGCTTGGCACCCCTGCGGTTCCGAATCCTGAACTTAGGTCGTTACTTGCAACACACCGGGCCGCAACAAGCCTCCGTCGTTTTCGCGGCCAACGGTTTAGCGGCCCTAACGAACGCGCTCAAGAACTTGCCATCCACCTGTGGCGCAAGTGAGTCTACGTCCAACCCTTTTTCCGACAGAAACTCGCGAGCATCTTCGGCGCGATAGATCCGCGTGGGTTCGATTTCGATAGCCTCAAATCCTGCGGCGCCAAGCTTGGCGCGGTATTCGCCTTCTTCCAACGCCCCCGCGACGCACCCAACCCACAAAAGCATGCTCTGCCGAATCTCCCCAGAAATCTCACCTCGCGTAACCACATCCGATACCGCAAATCGCCCGCCCGGCTTCAAAACCCGAAACGCCTCACGCAACACGCTGTCTTTATCCGCGGAAAGATTGATCACACAATTTGCAATGATCACATCGACGGAATTATCAGGCAAAGGAATGTGTTCGATCTCGCCTCGCAAAAATTCCACATTCTCCGCTCCCACCTTGCGCTTGTTCTCGTTTGCCAGCGCCAGCATCTCGTCCGTCATATCCAAACCATAGTCCTTGCCAGTCGGTCCCACTCGCCGTGCCGAAAGCAAAACGTCGATCCCGCCTCCAGATCCAAGGTCGAGCACCACTTCTCCCGCATTCAATTTCGCGAGCGCCGTAGGATTGCCGCACCCCAGTGAGGCCTGTAGCGCCTGCTCTGGCACCTGCTCCATCTGCGCCGGGTGATAGAAGTTCGAAGTGATCGCGTCGCACGAAGCTTCTTTCCCGGGCGCCGCTCCGCAACACGAACTCCCGTCCGCGGTTGCCCGCAACGCCGCTTGCCCGTATTTCTCCCGCACAATTTCCTTAATGTTCGCGTCGTCGATTGTTGTGTCGCCCATTTCGACCTCCAAAGTGTTACGTCCCGGAAAAAGCTCCTCATCTCCCAATGCCAATCACAGGCCGTGTACGCTACCGGCAATCTCAACAATGTCCTGCGGCCGCAAAACGTTGTTCCGCGTGCAGCACTCCGAATAGAGAAACTGCATCAGTTCCTGAAGCGCTTCCGTGTTCGCCGTGTACCGCAGAAAAGTGCTCTCACGTTTCACCTGCACCAGATTTTCATTCTTCAATTTGTCCAAATGGTGGGAAAGCGTTGAATTCGGAATTTCCAACTCTTCTTGAATATTGCCTACTACGAGCCCTTCAGGATGTGCGGATAACAGCAGTTGCATAATGCGCAGTCGCGGCTCCGTACCCATAGCCGACAACATATCGGCATACTTCGTCACTTGCTGCGCGCTCTTTTTGTCTTGTCCGCTCGCCATATTTCGATATTTGCAGAAATACGGTTACTTGTCTATCCACAATAAACCGTCTATGCGCCTCCCTCCCCAGGCCCTTCTCCCGCTACCAGCTGGCTCGCGTGTCCTCTTCTCCTGCCTCGGTTCGCGGCCTCTTCCCGCTACATTTCCTGGCCGTTCCTGGCCCGCTTGCGATATTCTTGTCTTCTGAATAGACTTGGATTCTTTATCGCCTTGGAGGCTTTCCATGTTCAAACACGCGCTTTGTTTGCTCGCCTCTACTTCTCTGTTCCTCCTGCCCGCCCACGCGGACGAAGACGTCGTCACTGCCGTTCACGGCACAATCACCAAGGTCGATGAAGCATCCAAAACTATTCTCGTCAAAACCGCCGACGGCGCCGAACACACCTTTCATTTCGTCGCCAAGACCACTGTCCATGGCGCCCGAGCCACGGCCACAGGCGCCAAAGACTCCTTCCACGGACTTAAGGAAGGCTCTGAAGTTGTAGCTCACTACACTGCGAAAGGCGCGGAAGAAACCGCCGTCGAAGTCGATAAAGTGGGGAAGGGTGGCCTGCACGCTGTCGACGGCACGGTCAGTCACGTAAGTGAAGACGGCAAAACCGTTGTGGTCAAAGCCGCCGATGGAACGGAGCACACCTTTCAAGTCGTAGGCCACGACACCGCCGCCTCGGCAAAGGAGATCGGCAAAGGCGCCGATAAAACGGCCAAAGTCACCGTCTACTACACGGAATCGGCCGGCAAAAAGGTCGCGCACTTCTTCCAAAAACTCTAGCGCTTGCCGCCTTCACCAATCATTCCGCGCACAACACCTGAGTGGTATCATCCCGGGCATTATGAACTCAAAATCCGCCCTTTCCATAGCGCTCTTGATCGTTTTCCTGACTTGCGTTTTCCTCTCGCCCGTCTTCGGCCAATCGACGCCGTCCACCTCGAAGTACCCGATCGTACTCCACGCCGCGCGCCTCCTCGACATTGCATCCGGAAAAATAATCTCTCCCGGCGAAGTCCTCGTCGAAGATGAGCGCATCGTCGAAGTCGGTTCTTCCGTCAGGCACCCCGCTGCAGCCGAAGTCATCGACCTGGGCGACACCACTCTTCTCCCCGGCTTGATCGACGTTCACGTCCACCTCTTCCTCCATCCCGGCGCCGAAGACCTGCAAACCGTCGAAGAGTCTGTACCGGAGCGCACCATTTCCGCGCTTCTGGCCGCCCGCGATGACTTGATGGCTGGCTTCACCACCGAGCGTGACATGGGCACCGAAGGCGCAGGCTCCGCTGACACCGCCATCCGCAACGCCATCAATCACAGTTCAATCCCCGGCCCGCGCCTGCGTATCAGCGGCAACGCCGTCGACATTCTCGGCGGGCACGAAGACGCCATCCACTACAATCCCGACCAGCACGTCCTCTCCAACGCCACCTATGCCAACAACGCCGCCGAACTCGTCACCGTAATCCGTCAGCAATTTAAAGAAGGAGCCGATTTCATCAAGGTCTATGAAACAGGCCCCGACTCTCTCCGCGACGGCCACTTCTCCACGCCCTTCCAGTACACCGAAGCCGAACTCCACGCCGCCGTCGAAGAAGCCTTACGCAGTGGCAAACATGTTGCCGTCCACGCTACCGGTGAGCCCGGCACTCTCTACGCAGCCCGCGCAGGCGTAGTCTCGATCGACCACGCCTACCAACTCAGCGAAGAAACCATGCGCCTAATGCGCGAAAAACAGATCTTCGCCGTTCCCACTTTCGCCATCGCGGAATACTTCGCCGATCACGCCGCCACTCCTGCTCAATCCGAACGCGAACGCCGCATGCAGGACTTCCACGTCCAAGAATTTCGCAAGCAACTCGCCGCCGGCGTTCCGATGGCTGTGGGCTCTGATGTCGGCCCATTTCCCCACGGCACCCAAGCCCGCGAATTCAACCTCATGGTTAAATACGGCATGACCCCGCTCGCTGCCCTCCAGGCCGACCTGCTCAATGGCGCAAAGCTGCTCGGCTGGCAAGATCAAATCGGTGTTCTCAAACCAGGCTATCTCGCAGATATCATTGCTGTTCCGAGCGATCCGCTGAACGATATCAGCGTCCTAGAAAAAGTCAGCTTCGTGATGAAAGGCGGCACGGTCTACCGCCAGGATCACCGATAATGAACATCAACGAGCCTCCGGCCATTTGAACCAAAGCGGTGCACGAAACCCGCGGCAAGCTAGATCCGCAACATCGCTTTCTCATTTGCATCCTCCGGGGCATTTTGACGCTGCGCACGTCTCTCCCCTAAAGCGTGAACTCGCCCCCACACGCAGAGCTTTTCCAAAATGGTACAGCCTTTAGTACCTTGTCGTTTGCGCGCTAGCCAGCTCGAAATACTCGCGAAATCTAACCAGCGCCATGCTCGATTAAGCGTAAACTGAAATTGCTATGGAAAAACTCAAAGCATTCCAAGACCTGGCACGCAGCCATGGATTCGTTGACGTGGAAGAAACAGACGACGGAACCGTTCTCTGGCTGAAGAAGCCCACCGCTAACGCGGAAGACCGCATGTGTCTCGACAGCCTCACCAACAGTGTCACCGTCTTCTGGGCCACCATGCCCTGGAAGATAAACTCCAGGACTTTTCGCACGGTGTCCGCTCTAGAGGAATGGATTACGCAAACGTCGCGGCAAGCCGCAGCAATGACGAACCGCGACGCCCTCATCCGCCTCGCCACCGACAAGCACGACGCCCTCGCCTTGACATCCCTCTGCGCCACCAACGCCGAACTCATTCGCTCGGCCGTCGCACGTTATTTCGAACCCGCCGCCGTTTCCGAGAAGGTCCGCTCGGTGGTTATGCAGCGCGTCGCCGAACACGCTCGCTCCTACCACACCGATCAAGACCCTGATCAATGGCTCGCGAAATCCCTCAATTCCGAATGCGACCGCCTCCGCAATGAAGAAATTCAAGTCAAAGCCGGCAGAGCGTGATCCCGCATCTCCGCTGCACGATTAGCCACCTCGCGAATTCCTGCCTCCGAGGCGCAAATCCGTTGTCTTAAAGTCCTGCTGCACAGTCGAGTAAAAGCGCTCCCTCACGGAACGACGGACCCGGCATCTAATCTACCCCGACCTATCGCAATCGGTTATGCCACCACACAACCGCCCATGATATTGTGCGTCGCAGCGGATTCTCCGCCGGAAGGTGGCCGATGCAGAGACGTGCGTTCATGAATCTTACCGCCAGCGCCGCGACGGCCATGGCGTTTCATCCACTGGCGCGTGCCGCCGAGCAATCCCAGAAGACTCCCGTTCTCTATCCCGATCCTGCCGTCGAAGTCATTGATCCGCGCTTCGCAAAATACAAAGTTGGCAACGCGGCGGTCGAGCGCCTGTACACCGGCACGCGCTGGGCGGAAGGCCCTGTCTGGTTTGGCGATGGCCGCTATCTCCTCTTCAGCGATATCCCCAACAACCGCATGCTGCGATGGCTCGAGGACACCGCAGAAGTCACCGTCTTCCGCAACCCCTCGAACTACAGCAACGGCAACTTCCGCGATCGCCAGGGCCGCCTGCTCACCTGTGAGCACGATTCGCGGCGCCTGACGCGCACTGAATACGACGGCAGCATCACCGTGCTGATGGATCGTTTTCAAGAAAAGAAACTCAACGCCCCAAATGATCTCGCGGTGCATTCCGACGGCGCCATCTGGTTCACCGATCCCGGCTACGGCATCATGTCGAATTACGAAGGCCACAGAGCCCCCTTCGAACTTCCCGCCAACGTTTACCGCCTGGACCCGAAAACGCGCGAGGTCACCGTCGTTGCCACGGACATGGATAAGCCCAACGGCATCTGCTTCTCTCCCGACGAAAAACTTCTCTACATCGTCGACACCGGCGTTCCTCGGCATCCCACCGATCCGCACCAGATTCGCGTCTATGAAGTAGTCGATGGTGCCCGGCTCAAGAATGGCCGCATGTTTGTGGATATGTCCCCAGGCAATTCCGACGGCATTCGCTGCGATGTCGATGGCAACGTCTGGTCCGCCGCAGGATGGGCGGGAGAAAACTACAACGGCGTTCACGTCTTCGCTCCCGACGCCAAGCTCATTGGCAAAATTCATCTTCCGGAATCTTGCGCGAACCTCTGCTTCGGCGGAGCCAAGAAAAACCGCCTCTTCATGGCTGCGAGCCAGTCTCTCTACGCCGTTTACGTGGGGACCGAGGGAGCGCAGTTGCCCTGACAACGCGAATCTCCGTTGCAAGTCCTCGGCTTTTCGTTCCGTTATCGTGCTCGTCTTTAGGTTGGGGTTCCGCAGACAGCCGTCATTGCTCGCCGCCCTCGAAGATTGTCTGCGCGGGATTTTCAATCGTGGAAAACTCTACGGAATAAACGAATCGTCTCCGCGAACGCCAGGTCCGTCGCTTCCGGATCGAAGCGTGGCCCTTCATCCCGCGTGAAGGCGTGCTCTGCTGGGTACAAAAGCGTGTTATACCGCGTACCGGAGTTACGCAGTGCACCAGCAACCGTCTCACGTCCCGCATCGGGCACGTGCGGGTCCCTGGTCCCGAAGATCATCAGAAGTTCACCGCGTATTTCTTTTGCGCGCGCCAACGATCCCGCATCTGCGTCCTGGCCGAGCTTCCCGTCATGCACGCCCGTGGCGTAGTAACACACGGTTGCGCGCACGTCGGGCTGGAACGCAGCACGAAAAGCGAGGTGCCCGCCGATGCAGAAACCCACCACGCCGATTTTCCCGCGCCCCACTTTAGGGTGCTTGGAAAGCCAGTCCAGTCCAGCGCGGCAATCGGCATCAAAATGCGCGACCGGAGTCTTCGCGGCGTCTTGCTGCCCGCGAGTGCGCCCGGCGTCATCAAAGGGGATCACCGTTCCCGGCGGTTCGATGCGGCGATAAATTTCCGGCGCAGCGGCAACAAATCCATACCCGGCCAGCCGCACGCAAGTGCGCAGCAATGGCGGTGTGAGTTGAAAAATGTCGGAATAGCACCAAATGCCGGGATATTCACCCTCGGCCTTCGGCGCAGCGACGAAGGTTCGCATCGGCGAACCCGCCAGAGAAATGTCCGCGTATTCGGTACTCACAACCATTTGTTTGACCTCAACAAATTCTCGTGGAGACGCAAGACCAGAGTCAACTCCCCATCAGTGCACAAAGTGGCCATCTTCAGTTGCCTCGCGACAGCCACAGTTCGAGTACTACCGCAAGTCGAGGAGTTGGAAACGCGACCGAGAGCTCATCTTGCGTTCCGGCCATCCGCCCTTTAACCTCTTGACCTATGGTTGCGCCTCGCACTCCCGGCGTGTACATCGAAGAGTTCCATTTCGCGCCCACTCCAATCCAGGGAGTTCCTACCAGCACCGCGGGGTTCATTGCGGTGACCGGGCGCGGTCCACTGCTCGGTCCGCTTCTCTCTTTTGCGGATTTTGAACACCTGGCGACTCCCAATTTCGGCGTGAATCTTCCTCTAGCCGTACGCGGTTTCTTCGAAAACGGAGGCCAGACCCTGTACATCTCGCGAATCGCGCCCAGCGATCCCCTTGAATCGGGACTTGCTGCCCTGGACGCGCAAGCAATCTCAATCGTCTGTTGTCCCGACGATCCAACGATTCCAGATGCCGCCGCCTCTATGGCCGCCCACTGCGCCAGTCGCAAGGATCGCATCTGCATTCTTCAGTCTTCGCAGTCCGTCATCCCGGTCGCAACGCATCAACCCCCAGTGAATTCAACTTACGCAGCCTACTACTATCCTTGGATCACGGTTCGATCTCTAGACGGAAGCACTACGGTCTCCATGCCTCCCGGCGGCCACGTCGCCGGAATCTATGCCCAGACGGACACCAATCGCGGCGTTTGGAGCGCACCCGCTAACCTCGCGCTCCTCGGAGTAACCGCCATTTCTCAAAATGTCAATGACCTCGAGTCAGACCAACTGAATTCGCGCGGCATCGATCTCATCCGCAGTTTTCCCGCGCAGGGCATCAAGGTTTGGGGCGCGCGCACTACCGGTAGTGAGGACTCAGACTGGAAATACGTTCCGGTTCGCCGCCTTCTGGTTTTTATCGAGCAGTCCGTCTCGCAAGGGATCCAGTGGGCGGTCTTTGAGCCGAACGGCCCCGCACTCTGGGCAGCTGTTTCTTCCTCGGTCCAAAATTTTCTGGCAAGGCTTTGGAAATTAGGCGCCTTTCAGGGCACCACCCAGCAGGAAGCCTACTTTGTCCGCTGCGATCGCACCACCATGACGCAAAACGACCTCGATAACGGCCGCCTGGTGTGCGTCGTGGGCGTTGCCCCGGTGCGTCCTGCGGAATTCGTCATTTTCCAAATCGGTATCTGGACGCAGTGCCCGCCGAACCCGCCCGGCAAATAGGAATTATTCTGAGCCCGTGCGACACGGATTCCTTCCATCCGATCCAGCAGATTGACGTCATCAAATTTTAGGCGTGCTGAAGAAAACCATTAGAGGCCTGATTTATCACCGCTTGTGCACCAAACGCCTGATAGCCGCTCAAACCCAAAAGTGAAAGTCTCGCAACTTCCCAACGCCAGCTTCGTGTCACGACTTACTTCGGCGCTCCAGCCTTTCCAGATGAACTTGCCGCAGGAGCACGGGACTGTCTCCGTAGGAAGTTTCTTTTCCAACAGCTGCCGACAAACCGGACAATTTCTGCGCCACATATTCCTAGCTGGCTTTCTCGTACAAATGGGCCCGTTAATAGAATAACTTTACTAGGCCGGGTCCGCTTGGCTGTTCCAATGAGCACAAAAGCAAGTCTGTCGCCAATCCTTACTCTAGATACGTTCAGCGCCTTCGATCTGACCGCACGACGGTGAAACTGTAAAATGTCCGCAAGGCGACTGATCAGCTGTCAGCCCGGATCTTCCACGAAAGCTCCCGCCACGGCCTTGCCCGCTCTCGTCGTAGTGATCACCACCACGCTGATCAGAACAAACAGACTCCCCAGAATGGTTCGCAAGTTCAGCGCTTCGCCTCCCAGGAAATATCCAACCAGCACGGCCACAACCGGATTCACGTACGCATAGGTCCCGACCTTTGTCGGCGATTCATGATGAAGCAGCCAGACGTAAGCGGTGAACCCCATGATGGAACCCGCAACAATCAGGTAAAGCAACGAGAGCCACGCGCCGCGCGAAACGCTCGACGGATGAAAATTACGAAATTCGCCCAGCCCGACCGACGTGAGGCCCAGAAACACTCCGCCGGCAAACATCTGCGCTCCCGAGCTCATAACCTTGGAAGCGGGCAGCGGCAACTTGCGCATGAGCGCCGAAGCGACAGACCAGCTCATCGACGCAAAAATCAGCACCACCGCGCCCACCCTGTCCGTCGGCGTCCCGCCGAGGTTTAACGAGCTGCTTACCAGCACCAGCACTCCCCCGATGCCAATCAGCAGCGCCAAGGCCAAGCGGAGAGTCAGTCTCTGCGTTCGCAGAAAAACGATTTCCGACACCGCCATGAGCGCCGGGATCGTGGCCATCATGACCGCGGCAATGCCGGAAGGCACGCGCTGCTCGGCCCAAAACAAAAGTCCGTAGTCGAGCACAAAGATCAGCAGGGCGAGTAAAGCTAGCGACGCCCATTGGCGCCCGTTCGGTGATCGCTCGCCACGGGCGATCGTCCAGCCAAACAGAACGCCCCCTGCTATCAGGAACCGCATCGCTGCCAAAAGAAATGGCGGAACTTCTTGCACGCCAACGCGGATGGCGAGAAATGTGGAGCCCCACACAAAATAAATAATTGCGAACGCCAACAACGTCTTCCAAGTCGCGTGATGGCTGGCGGCTTCCATAACAGATTCCTACCGATAATCTACCAATTCTCCCCGCTTAATTGCTCCTATCCGCCGGGTCGGCCTGTATTCCTCTACAGACCAAATTGTCCGTATAAGAATGGCCCTCGAGAACCGCAGATAGATGTCCGGTCCCGACTGACCCCCCACTTGGACGCGGACCTAATCGAGGTAGGTCGGCTTGACCGATCACACACTGAGCCTTACTCTTCGGAAAGCGACCGGCTAGAGGAAAGAAGGGGACTGAACCTTGTGAAGGGCAAACCGCTCATCCTGATTCTCGCAGCCAGTCTGTCTTCGGCGGTACGCTCAGTGCGCAAGTACCCTCGGACAAGATCGCTAACTCTTCTGGCGACGACTCTAATGTTCGGCCGCCCGTAACGAAGGCCGATGTGAAGATTGTGCAGCGTGCGCGCGAGATCCTGAGCTCGCCATCAAAGTGGAACCGCGCCGATACGAGGGTCTGCCCGCCAGAGGCCAAGACTTTCAGTCTGTATTGCGCGTTGGAGAAGGCCACGGATGAAGTGAAGGGCAACTTCAAACACCGCGGGGCGGCGATGCAGGAGGCACGGTTCGTGATCGATGAGATTGCCCCCAAAGCAAAAAACTACGAACATCGCCTGAAGGATTACAACAATGACGCTACGACCACGTTCGCCGATATCCAAAAAGTGTTCGGGCTGTTGGAAGAGCGCATTGCCAAGCGGCTGACAGAGGAATCCCGGGGCAGTAAGAAGTGAAACGCAGAGAACCGGGATAGCGGACGGGTGGGTACCCTACCTTCTTCAATCCTAGAATTTCATCTCCCTCGTCTCAACGTGCGGTCCGCTGTTCTTCCACGCCATGGCAATGGGAAGGAAAACGCCGCAGGACTCTCCTCTCTTCCACGCGTCACCCGTTACAAGTCACCAATCAACCGCTCCTCCCTTGGCGGCTTCCCGCATCCAACTGGCAGGCGTATAGTGGCACTCGGAATGGTCACCTACCCTAGCGGCGGCAGCGCGGCGCCGGAAGCTCCCGCTCCCGGTTTTCTAGCCCGCACCATTTTCAACTCCGGTCACAAAGTGATCGGTCTCCGCTATCTGTGGCTGGCCTTGGGCAGCGTGCTTCTCGGGATGCTCCTCTCGCTGCTGATGCGCATTCACCTCGTGTGGCCAACCGCGCAAATCCCCTTTCTCTCCGGATTCGGCGGCACGCCGGAGCGCTACGCCGCTGTCACTATGCTTCACGGCTCGTTGATGGTTTTCCTGGTGCTCACCACAGCGCCGCAAGCCGGCTTCGGCAATTATTTCTTGCCCCTCGAAATCGGCGCTCGAGAAATGGCGTTTCCCGCGCTGAATCTGATTTCGTTTTGGGCCACCGTCGCCTCGCTCGCTGGCATGACCGCAGCTTTTTTCGTTCCGCCAGACGCCGGCCTCACACTCTGGACCACCAGCGTCGCACTCTTCTGCCTGGCTGCCTTGCTCACAGCGCTCAATTTTACCGTTACTACGCTCGACCTTCGCGCCAAGGGCATGACTTTGCCGCGAATGCCCCTGACCGTTTGGGCCTGGTTCATTAATGCCATTCTGAGCGTGTTGGTTTTCAGCATTCTCCTCGCCGCTTGTGTTTTTCTCCTTTCCGACCGCCTCCTGGCCTCGCAATTCTTCTCGCCGCTAACTTTTCTCTCGCAGCAGCCAGCGCCCCTCGCGCAATCCACGCTGTTTTCTCTCTGGCAGCGACTCTTCTGGTTTTTCGTCCAGGCCGAAGTGTACGTTGCCATGCTTCCGTGTTTCGGAATCGTCTCCCATCTGCTTTCGACTTTTTCGCGCAAGCCCGTTTGGGCCGAGCGCGCCGCGGTTCTCGCTCTTTGCGGTGTCGGCCTCTTCGGCTTTTTCGTTTGGGGCCAGCACATGTTTTCGAGCGGCCTCAATCCGTGGTCTCCGCTGGTTTTTTCGCTGCTGGCATCGTCACTCGGCTTGCCTGCCTGCGTACTCCTGCTCAGTTGGTTCGGCACACTTTGGAATGCAAGAATCCAGCTCAATACGGCGATGCTTTTTGCTCTCGGATTCGTTTCTCTTTTCCTGGCAGGCGGCGTCTCCGGACTCTCGCTCGCTCGCAAAGATCTCGCCGCCGTTTTCGTCAGCGACGACTTCGTCACCGGCCACTTTCATTTGGTAATGGGCGTCGCCGCGACATTCGCAATTCTCGGCGCCCTGTTTTTCTGGTTCCCAAAAATGTTCGCGCGCCGTCTCAACGAATCTCTCGGCAAGCTCCACTTCTGGCTCACCTTTGCTGGAGTCTATTGCGTGTTCATGCCCATGCATTGGCTGGGGCTGATAGCCCACGCACGCGCGGCGAGGAGCGGCCCTGCTGCGATCTCCATTCTCGGCCAATCGTTCGGCACTCCGTTTGACGCATCTCCATACACCTCGCTACGTACGTTTGTCACCGCCGCCACGATTCTCACCATCGCCGCGCAAGCTCTCTTTGTTTTCAATTTTGTCTGGAGCTTGTGGCGCGGCGAAAATACCGAGGATCGCAATCCGTGGCGCGCCACAACACTCGAGTGGACCGTTCCGTCACCTCCGGCTATCCACAACTTTGGTGCGACCGAACCAATGGTTTATCGCGGTGCATACGAATTCAGCGCGCAAGGTGCGCCGGAAGACTTCGCAGCGCAGAATGTTGCGCCCGCACCTGCAGAGCCTCCGCTCGAAACGAGCCAGGCTGCTAAAGCTGGCCGAGAGGAGAAATAAGGGAAGGTCTCATGCCAGGCACAACTATCGTCGAGGATATCGAACTCATCATCGAAGACATCGGTGGAGGCGGTGGAAGACTTCCGCCCGCAGGTGGAGATGACGGCGGCGATAGCGGCAAGCGCCGCGGACCTCAACGGCCTTCCTCCAGGCGATATGCCACGGCCATCGTGATCGCCATCGTCTCTATCGTCATGTTTTTCATGGCCATGGCCAGTGCCTACATCTATCTCCGCGCCAACAGCAACCGCTGGGTGCCCCTGCATCTTCCATGGATCATTTGGGTCAACACGGCGCTTCTCCTGCTAAGCAGCGGAGCAGTGGAGTTAGCGCGCCGGCGACTCGCGCTCGCGGACGTCGCTCAATTCAGGAAACTTTGGGCGGTGGCCACGACTCTCGGCGTACTTTTTCTGATCGGTCAACTAGTCGCTTGGCGCCAGTTCGTTCTGGCAGGCTTTTACGTATCCACCAATCAGGCCAGCAGCTTTTTTTATATTTTTACTGGGCTACACGGCTTGCATCTTCTCGGCGGAATTTGCGCGCTGCTCTACGTCTCCTTCCGCAAATTTGAAAAAGCTAAAGTGTCGCGCGCCGTCGCTGCCGAAGTCGCCTCCTATTACTGGCACTTCATGGACGGCCTTTGGATTTTTCTTCTCGCCCTGCTTTACTTGGGAAAATGAGATGCGGAGTTGTGAGAGGCGTTGACGCGTCAGAACGGATGCAGAGTGGTTAACACGGAAGAATTAGCGCGGATCTCTTGATGATGCATTGAGCCACAGGAACGGATGACCATCAATGGGTGACAAATTCAGAAACGGCTTCCGCGACGCGCGTAATCTGTTCAGAGCGCAGCTCCGGAAACATCGGTAGAGAAAGTACTTCGAGCGCGGCGTGCTCCGCATGAGGAAGATCGCCGGCCTTGTGGCCTAGGGAGGCGTAGAGCGGCTGCAAATGCAGTGGAACAGGATAATAAACCGCGCTCCCGATCTTTCGCTCCTTCAAAATCTGCACAAGCGCGTCGCGGCGTTCGACGCGAATCGTGTATTGATGAAACACATGCTCATACCCTTCCGGAATGAGGGGCGGCGCAACACCGGGAATCCCGAGCAAGAGTTTTGAGTACTCCGCCGCATGTGCCTGCCTTGCGCGTTGCCACTCGGGCAGATGGCGCAGTTTCACGCGCAGAATGGCAGCTTGAATTTCGTCGAGACGGCTGTTCCACCCGGGCTCGCTGCTGACGTATTTTGTGGATTGGCCGTGATTGCGCAGCGATTTTAACCGTGCGGCCATCTCGCCCGAATGGGTGACCACCATGCCCGCATCGCCGTACGCGCCAAGGTTTTTTGTAGGATAAAAACTCATGCACGCCACGTCACCCATCGAGCCGGTGCGCCGCCCTTTGTATTCCGCGCCAATCGATTGTGCATTGTCTTCAATCACACGGAAATTATGCACCCGCGCAAAACCCAAAATCGGATCCATGTCCGAAGCAAGCCCATAAAGATGCACAGCGATAATCGCGCGAGTCCGCGGAGTAACGCGCCGCGCGAGATCGGAAGGATCGATATTGTAAGTGTCCGGCCTGATGTCAACGAAAACAGGTTTTGCGCCGAGCGCGCTTACGGCGCTGCCTGTGGCGACAAAGGTGAACGGCGGGATCAGCACTTCGTCACCAGCTTCGACGCCGCAGGCGCGCAGCGCGAGGATCAGAGCGTCGGTTCCCGAGGCGACGCCAACGCCGTGAGCTGCGCCGCAGAGCTGGGCGATTTCTTGTTCGAGCGCGGCGCCTTCGCAGCCCAGGATAAATTGTTGAGACGCGAGAACCTTTTCGACAGCCGTTCGAATCTCGGCCCCAATTGCTGCGTATTGCGCCGCGAGATCAAGTTGCGGCACAGGATCGAGCAGGGAAGTGGTTTGCAGGTGTGTGCTCATTGCTTCGTTCAGACAAACTGTAATCAAGCTGGAAATCCCGGTCCGCTACGCGAATCAGGTGCCAATTCACATGAGATGCAATCGCGAACAAAGTGCAACCGAAATCATGTGAAAATCGGTTTGCTCGGAACTCGAATCAAGTACAAATGTGACCAGACGTGACTTGCTGAGTATACGCTATCGATCCGGAACAAGTGCCGTTCGCCTGTATGCCTATATAATGATGCGCCAAAGAAAATGTTTGCGAAACGGACAAATTGGAATCTTGAGACGAACCGCTTGAGCGCGGCGCTGGCGGCGCACCGCGCGGCGGGGAAGCCGTTGATCGATTTGATGGTTTCGAATCCGACGGAGTGCGGATTTCAGTATGACGAGGAGGCGATTTTAAGCGCGTTGCGGAACCCCGCAGCGCTTAAATATGAACCGAATCCGCGAGGTCTTCCCTTGGCGCGTGGCGCGGTGGCGCAGTATTACGCGGAGCGCGGCGCGGCTGTTTCTCATGACGACATATTTCTGACGACGAGCACCAGCGAAGCATATTCCTACGTGTTTCGAACGTTGTGCAATCCAGACGATGAGGTATTGATTCCGGAACCGAGCTATCCACTGTTCGAATTCCTCGCGGATATTCAGGACGTACAGCTGGCGCGCTACCCGCTAGTCTACGACTATGGATGGCAGATTGATTTTCACGCGCTGGAGCAGGCGATTACGCCGCGGACGCGTGCAGTGATCGTGGTGCACCCGAATAATCCGACAGGACACTTCTCGAAGCCGGAGGAGATGCGCAAGCTAAACAAGATTTGCGCTGAGCGCCAGAGCGCAGTCATTGCGGACGAGGTTTTTCTTGATTTTGCTCTCGGCGAGAAGCGCCAGGCCACATTTGCGGCCCATCCCGGCGCGCTCACATTTACGATGAGCGGGTTATCGAAGATTTGCGGTCTGCCGCAGATGAAGGCGGCTTGGCTGATCGTGAGCGGGCAGGAGCCGTTCAAAGCGCAGGCTCTTGCGAGGCTTGAGGTGATCGCGGATACGCATCTTTCGATGGGTGCGCCGATTCAGTGGGCAATGCCGGCGCTACTCGGGCAGCGAGCGGCGTTCCAGAAGCAATTGATGGCGCGCGTACGGGAAAACCTCGCTGAACTCGACAGGCAGTTGGCGGGGCAGAAATCTTGTAGCAGGCTAGAGGTCGAGGGCGGATGGAATGCCATCATTCGGGTGCCCACTGCTTCCTCGGATGAGGAACTTGCCCTCGAACTGCTCGCAACGAAGGGGGTTTACCTACACCCCGGGCACTTCTACGACTTTCCTTCTCGAGGAACTGTGGTTGTTAGCCTAATCACGCCCGAAAATGACTTATCCGAGGGGCTAAGGCAACTGCTCCTTCTCTTTTGACCCCGCGCGCGATGATCGTTCAGAGATACCGAAATATGTATAGTTATTCGCAAAACCGGATATCGACGGGTGGATCTTTTATATCCTTTATGTAAGACCAAGAAAACACAGATGTTAATTGATCTAAACTCTGGCAAACTGATTGCTTATTTCACTGTTAAATGGTTCATTTTATAGTTCGCGGCTCGTTCATGCTGGGCGTTGGACGGTCAGCTCTAAGACAACGCGCATTTTCGCGAGCGAATCGCTCGATGAACTCCTCGCGATTACAACAAGAAAAACACGAGAAGTAAACCGATTGCGCTTCTCGAAGTAAAAATTGATTGGAGGGGGAATGCATTCCTTTCGTTTTGTGAAGTTTTTTGCCCTGCTTATGTTGGTCGGTTTTTCCATCAACCAGGCATGGGCGCAGAGCGTGGTATCCGGCGAAATCGACGGAACCGTTACGGATCCCGCGGGTGCCGTCGTTCCGAATGCCCCAGTGAATCTGAGCAGCTCTGAAACAGGAACCAATGAATCGACAACTACCGGCTCGAACGGTGCCTTCCGGTTCGCGTTGGTGAAGCCGGGCAAATATACGCTGAGCGTGAGCGTCGCCGGTTTCAGAACAGAGAAACTCACTGTGGTTGCTTCTCTCGGTCAGGCTACTACCATTCCGGTCCAGCTTGAAGTGGGTGTGCAGTCCCAGACGATTGAAGTCACGGGGGAATCTCCGCTGCTCCATACGGAAAACGCGAACAACTCCACCACGATCGATTCCAAGATTCTGGATAACATGCCTAGTCCCGGCCAGGACATCACCAACTATGTGCTGCAGGCACCGGGCGTGACGGTAAGCACGGGCGGAGGTTACGGCAACCTCACGGCGAACGGACTGCCGGGCACCTCGAACCTTTATACTGTGAACGGCAACGACTATAACGATCCGTATCTTAATCTGAATAACTCCGGAGCGAGCAACCTCCTGCTCGGCGTGAACGAGCTTCAGGAAATCGCAGTCGTGACCAACGGGTACACCGGAGAATACGGTCGTGCTGCAGGGGCAAACGTCAACTACACCACCAAGTCCGGCTCCAACCAGTTCCATGGCAACGCGGGATGGTATTATAACGATGGCGCCTTTAATGCCAACGACTGGTTTAACAACTCTGGCGGCTTCCCCCGTCCGCATGCCGTCGCTAATCAGTGGGTAGGTTCCGTCGGCGGTCCCATCAAGAAGGATAAGCTCTTCTTCTTCTATGACAACGAGGGGATAAGGTATGTTTTGCCCGGAGGCGGAACTCCCGTATACATCCCGACTGCGGCGTTTGCGAGTGCTGTTCAGTCCAATATCGACGCAAACCAACCGAGCGAGAGTGCTTTCTACAAGAATATCCTCGCTCTCTACGCCGGTGCGCCTGGAGGCAGCGGAGCACCTGCCACTACTGGAGGAAGTTTGGGGTGCGGTACCGCATTGGCTGCCGCCGGTATAGCAGCACCAGGTGGTGGAACGTTTGGGGTAGATACAGCTTGTTCAAAGAAGTTTTTCAGCGGCGTCAACAACCTGAACACGGAGCGGTTGATGTCCGTCACAATCGACCTAAACGCTACGTCCAAGGACACGGTCCGGTGGCGCTATAAGCAAGACCGCGGCGTCCAAGCAACAGGTACCGATCCGATTAACAGCATTTTCAACGCTAACAGCGTACAGCCGGAGGACGATGGCCAGATGCTGTGGACACACGTCCTCAACAGCCACACTACCAACCAGTTAATTGCATCAGGGCTTTACTATAGCGCTTTGTTCGGCCCGCCAAACATCAGCGCATCACTGGCCAAGTTTCCAACGACGCTCATCTTTAGCGGTGGCGGCCAGCATATGACCAATATGGGAGGGACCGATTACAACTTTCCCCAGGGCCGCAACGTAGCCCAGTGGCAGATTGTTGATGACTTCTCTTGGACCAAAGGTTCGCATGGTATCAAGTTTGGCGTCAATTACCGCCGCAACAATATCGCAAGTTTTGCTACGGGGCCCCTCACCAGCGGCGAGGTCATCATCCGAAATATGAATGATTTCTACAACGGGGCCTATGGAGCCGGCAGTACAAGCACGTTGGTCCAGCGTTTTGCGAGTGCCAACGATCTGCCCATCCGCTACTACAGCGTGGGCCTGTATCTCCAAGATGAGTGGAAGGTGACGAGCAGACTAAAGCTGACCTTGGCGTTGCGCGCAGATCGCAATTCGGACGAGTATTGCCGGACTGCGTGCTTCAACGAACTCGCCAGCCCATTTAACCAGTTGAGCCACGACCAAACGATTCCTTACAACGTCGCAGTCCAGACCGGACTACACCAGGCTTTTCCGAGCCTGGAGAAAGTGGTCCTCGCGCCTCGCGGGGGATTCTCCTACAGCGCCAATAGTAAGGGCGACTTGGTAATCAGCGGAGGGATGGGATTGTTTTCCGATCTCTATCCGGGAACCTTGGCGGATCGCTTCATTCGCAATTTGCCAGGCGTCGCCAGCTTCACGATCAAGAATCCCTGCATTCCAGGTCCGGCACCTAATTGCGGCAGCACAGTAATGCCCATTCAGCCGGGCTTGCCCGGGGGCATCTTTCAAGCTGCTTCCGCCAGCAACGCGGCCCTGCGGAGCGGATTTGCCAACGGCGCGACGCTCGGCAGCCTAAAGGCGAACTTGGGGGCGCTTACCCCACCGGTCGCCTTCAACGCGCCGAATTTCAGCTCGGTGGATAGCAATATAAACAACCCCAAGTATTTAGAATGGAACCTGAAAATCGAGAAGGCCTTCGGATCCAAGACTGCCGTTTCTTTCAACTACGTCGGCAATCACGGCTATGACGAGCTCATCTTGAATCAAAATATGAACGCCTACTGCCTGGCGCCCTGCCCGTTTGGTTCAGTGACGGCGTCGTCTGCTCCTGATCCAAGGTTCAGCGTCGTCAACGAACTCAAGAACGCGGGCTGGTCCAACTACAACGGCGTAACCGCATCATTGCTGCGCCGGTTTAGCGCCGGCTTCCAGGGATCGATCAACTACACGTACAGCCACAGCTTGGATACGATCTCCAATGGCGGGCTCTTGCCTTACAGTTTCTCCGGCGATGGCGACAGCTTCCTGACGCAGATAGATCCGAGTAACCTCAGGAAACTGAACTATGGAAACTCGGACTATGACTTCCGGCAGGTCATCAGTGCCAACTACGTCTACCAACTGCCCTTCAAGTCGTCGAATCGAGGTCTCGACTATGTGATCGGAGGGTGGTCCGTCAGCGGGACGGTCTTCTACCGTACCGGCCAGCCCTTCAGCGTGTATGATTCGACTGGAGCTACCACATATCTGGGCAATGCAAGCGCGGGCATCGTCCTGGCCGACTATCTTGGCGGCCCCAGGACCTGCGCGTCGGCCCCGAATTGTCTGGATCCCGCTGCTAGCAACTTTGTTGCCTCTGGCAGCCAGACCAACTTTGGCAATCTGCCGCGTAACCAATTCCGTGGCCCGGGTTATTTCAACTCCGACTTCTCTGTTCAGAAGGACATAAAGCTCACAGAGAGATTCGTTTTCACACTGGGCGCCAATGCGTTCAACGTGTTCAATCATCCGAACTTTGCTAATCCGGATGCGGACATCTCTAACGCTACTTCCACCTTTGGACAAAGCCAAAGCACCGTGGTTCCACCAAACAGCCCCTACGGCAATTTCCAGGGTGCGGCCGTATCCGGCCGAGTTCTGCAGGTGGACTTAAAGTTTAAGTTCTAACCTCCATCGAAATAGGAGTGGTGGAAGGCGGCCTCTTTTGGGGCCGCCTTCTTTTTGTTGTCCGCTCGATATTTTCAGAAGCACCAAACCGATCGATTCTCCTAATAACGTGGCGGACAGAGCTGGGAACTAGGACAGCCCAGAAGACCTATGGCGGACCATTCTTGAGCTTCGCGATCTCCTCGCGCACGTCGTCGGCACGCGCTCCCGTCGGTTCTTCGATGAGAAAGATTTGAAGCTCGGCGCGTGCGTCCTGTAGACGATTCTCGTGTTCAAAAGCTCGCGCGGCAATGTAGTGGACCACCGCTAATTTCTGATGTGGAATCGCGTGCACATTACGCGCGCTGGTGATCGCGGCTTCGTAATGTTTGTTCAGCAGCTGAGCTTCCGCAAGCAGCGTCATATTTTCGGCGTTGCTGGGCTCTGCGCGAAGAGCGCTTTCCAATAGTGTCTCTGCCCGGACGGAGTCGCGCTCCCGGAGGGACAGCTTCGCCAAGTTAACGAAGGCGGGTACAAAGTGATCATTCAGGCTGATAGCTTTCTCCAGCGCCTCACGTTCCCGTGCAGAGTCATTCATGCGGCCATAAGCAACGCCCATATTGTTGTAGGCCGGTGCGTACTGAGGATAGATGGCGATGGCATGTTTGAGCCGGAGTATAGCTTTCGCCCATTCCTGACCGGCCATTGCTTTGCTAGCATCGTCGAACTCTCTCCGCGCGTTGTCGGGGACATTCAGGTCCACCGCTGCAACGGAGGAAGAAGCTGGCCCCATTTGGTTCGGATTGACTTCCTTGCTGCTGCGAACCGTGATGAACAGGTCCTGGCTCATTTTGCGCCGATCGACTTCGAACCCTCCGCTGTCTGTCTCCTCAATCCCTTCCCCTGTTACAATCATGTGGTACCGGCCGATGGGGACTCGAGAGAATTCCGCCCGACCTTGCTCATCTGTGAAGTTTTCAGTCACAGGTGTGCTGCCGGAGCCGCTCATCAAACGCACGCGCAATTGCAGGCCAGCGGCGCGGTTATCTGTGTAAATAACATGAACGTGGACGTTTCCAAATTGATCGGGATCCATGCCTGGTTGCCCAACCTGAGCGTGGGCATAAGTGACGATAAACGACAATATTGCGAAGCTAAGTAAATGGCGATACAGCATATTTGCCTCTCGAGAGGCGGTAAACTACTCGACGGCGCAACAGCGCGATCATCAATGGAAGGGCCAGTGGCTGTGCCGCGGGTTCGGACCAAGAACTTCCTCCCCAAGCAGCCGGTTCTTCAATGCCGGGATTCTACTGCTTTAGGTTTCGAATGACCAGAGGGCGGTTTCGAAACACGGTCGCTCCTCTCCTTCCCCGCGCCTTGGCGATGTGCCTGGACTCGGGTGTGCTTCCGCGGAGACAACACAAAATGAGAACTATCAGGCAATGTATTTTATGTAACCCTTCGTAAGAAAATCCAAACGAACATTCCTTATTTGTTTCGAGGAACTGATAGCTTACTTCTAGGAAGCGCTTTACGAAGATCCTTCCCTTGGGGTATCTCCGGCAACTGGCTTGCGCTCACATCATTAACTTTTAGCATGCGTTGCGGCCCCCCGTGGTATCTCGCTGTGCTTGAGTGTGTAATTTCTTGGAGGTTTTATGATGAAGTGGAGAGGCGTCGTTGCCGGCCTGTTGTTCTTGGTGCTGGGGTCATTTTTTTTCCTACGCGCACAGCAATTCTCTTCCGTGAATGGAGTGGTTTCCGATAAGAGCGGCGCGTCGATTTCCGGTGCAACCGTTACGCTTGAGAACTCCTCGATAGGCTTGCACGCGGTTGCTACTACAAACGACCTCGGCTATTACCAGTTTTTGCGAGTGACTCCCGCAGATGGCTACCAATTAAGCTTTTCAAAACAAGATTTTAGAACTGTTGTGCTGAGCAGCCTGAGTTTCGGGGTGAGCAGCGCCGAGACGCACAACGCCACGCTTGAATTGGGAAGCACCACCCAGACGATTGAAGTGAAGGAAGCTGGTGAATCGACGCTGGACACAACGGAGGCGACGATTGGCAACGTGATCAGCTCGCGCGAAGTAACCGATCTTCCCATCCAGGCTCGGCTCAACCCCGCGGCACTGATGCAGCTGCAACCCGGGGTAAATGACGCGGGTTCGGTTACCGGGGCACGATCTGACCAGGGAAACATTACCTTGGATGGGATCGACGTGAACGACCAGGAGACCGGGCAGGATTTTGTCTCAACCACTCTGATCTCGGTGGATTCGGTGCGGGAAATACGGACGATCACGGCAGGAGAAACGGCGGATTACGGGCGAAGCAGCGGCGGCATGATCAACCTGGAGACCAAAGGCGGCAGCAATGTGTTTCACGGGAATCTCCGTGAGTACAACCGCAATACGCTGCTGGAAGCGAACGATTGGTTTAACAATCGGGATGGAATCCCCCGCGCTCCTTTGGTGCGTAACCAGTTTGGCGGGAGTATTGGCGGACCCCTCAAGAGGGACAAGCTCTTCTTCTTTTTTGACTACGAAGGGCTGCGGCAGGCGGAGTCTGCGTCTTATAACCGTTCGGTTCCCACGAAGCAATTCCGAAGTGGGCAACTCGCCTACGTTAACAGCACGACCAACCCGGCCTCCGGACAGCCGTGCGACGGCACTGCTCGTTTGAACACCGCTCCGACGTGCATAAGCTTCCTGAGCGCGAGCCAGATTGCGGCTCTTGACCCACAAGGGACGGGTATCAATACGGCGCTGATGACTTACATGCTAGGCCGTTATCCGATGCCGAACGATCCGACCGGAGGAGATGGCATCAATTCCGAGGGCTTCCGGTTTACGGCACCAGCGCACAACAGCGTGAACCTTTACACTATACGCATCGATTACAATGTCTCGGAAAAGCACAACCTATTCTTCCGGGCCAACGTCGCGAGGCAAGGGGAAGACGATTTCTTCAATACCTCGATCGAGCAGTTCCCGGGTGACCCGGTGGTGCCGGTCCAGAAGGACAAATTCAACAGCTACACGGGGGTTCTAGGCTGGACATGGACCATTTCACCTAGAATGCTGAACGTCCTGACACTAGGATTCGTACGTCCCATCCTGGAGTTCAACAACGGTTTCCAGCCGACTTTCCCGGTCGAGGTAGGATTCTCTCCGACTCTTTCAAGTCCGTACGTAGGATACTCATCGCAATCCAGAAACGTGCCGGTACCAGAAATTCGCGACAGCTTTAACGTCACCAGAGGCAACCACACCATTGACGTGGGAGTGGATTTCAAGCTCACGCGAGTCATAAGCGGGCTAACGAATAGCTACGATTTTGTGAATTATGGATTGGGTGGCCAGCTGCAGAACTTGGATGCTTCGGTGCGGCCGACCGACCTTAGTGCAGATCCTTCGGCAACCACGAACTACGACAATTGGTTTCCGACAATCCTGGGGCGTTACGCCACCATTGCCGCCGACTTTAATTACGACAAGAGCCAGAATGTCTTGCCGAACGGCAGCGATAAGGCCCGCTACTATAACTACAACGAGTTTGAAATATATGCGCAGGACAGCTGGAAGATGCGCAGGGACTTGACGCTAACCTACGGGCTCCGTTGGGACTATCATACGGTGCCGTATGAGATTAACGGGTTTCAGTCGGTTCCGAGCATCAACGAGAACACCTACCTGGCGGACCGCGTCCAAGCCGGATCGGCAGGGCAGAGCGGGGCCAACACGATTCCTTTCGTAAGCTACAGCCTCGGAGGTCCGGCAAACAAGGGCAAGGGCTTCTATAACCCGGACTATAAAGACCTTGGCCCAAGATTCGCTCTCGCTTACAACCCCTCTTTCAAGGACGGTTTGATGCATGCGGTCTTGGGAGACGGGCGGACGACGATTCGGCTGGGCGGAGCGATCCTGTACGACCGGATCGCCGGTGGTGCCAGCTTTGGCCTCGATCAGAACACATTCCTCTTCGATTCGAACAGTAATAGGAATTGCGGTATGGCGGGAAATGCGGCCGGTTCGCTCCTGACGGACCCCCGGTTTACAGCCATTGGAGCCCTGCCACCGACCGGCGCAGCCTGCGTAGCCCCGACCGCTCCGGCGATTACTTTACCCAATACCCCCAACGTGTCGGGAGGAATACCGTTTGGGACGGCCAACGGAGGATTCCCGGCCTTCTTCCAATTCGACTCGAACACCAAGAATCCTTATTCGATCCTGGTCAATTTTGGCTTTCAGCGTGAACTGCCTGGCGGTGTCATCGTCGAAGTCAATGCCGTTAGCCGACTAGGCCGACGCTTGCTTGCAGTTGGGGACGCCGCCCAGATTGTGAACTTCAAGGACCTATCCTCCGGTACGTTTCTTAAGGAGCAGTTCGGAGAGCTAGAAAAGCAGGTCCATGCTGGGACTCGTTCCTCCCAAATCACAAACGCGCCATGGTTTGAAAACCAGATGGGAGGCACGGCTGGGTGCCAAAGTTTCGCTTTGGCGAATCTCGCCAGGAGTCTGACCTGCTCTCAACTCGCGGTCCGCTTTTTCGGACAGCTTATTCAGAAGGGCGATCTCTCCGACACGGTTCAGGGTCTGCTCTCCAGCGGGTTCCTGGATTTCAACGTCGGGCTACCTGCACAGACGGGAGCGAACGGCTATATCGGCAATTTCGCCAGCTCGAATTACAATGCGCTTTTGTTGAATGTGCGCAAGCGTTTCTCGCAGAGCTTCCAATTCAAGTTTAATTACACCTACTCGCATTCCATCGACAATGTCTCGGCGATCACAAACGACTACGTCACGTATACCAATAGCGGAACTGGCCTGGTGTGCGACTTGACAGATTTGCGGGCGTGCCGGGCAAGTTCCGATTTTGACGCGCGGCATGTTGTGTCCGGTGACTACATCTACGATTTGCCAGTCGGGCGAGGCCGATCAGTGTTGCAGAATTCACCGAAGTGGCTAGACGCCGTCATCGGCGGCTGGAGTTGGAGCGGAATCTTGACTTACCGCACGGGATACCCGTTCAGCGTCAATACGGGTGGGTTCCCCACGGACTTCACACTGGATGCTCCCGCGGTAGTTACCGGTCCGCTGAAGACCGGCATCCATACCGACATCAATGGGAATCTGCAGTACTTTGCCGATCCGACTGCGGCGCTCTCCAAGATAAACTTCCCATTCGCTGGCGCTGTGGGCAATCGCAATGCGGCCAGGGGGCCCGGATTTTTCGACATAGATATGGGGGTAACAAAATCGTTCCAGATGCCATGGTCGGACAAGCAACATTTGAAGTTCCGGTGGGATTCCTTCAACACGTTTAACCACCCGAGTTTCAACGGGCCAGGATCCGCGACGCTCAGCAACACGAGCAGTTTCGGAATCATCAACTCGACAGCTTCCTCGCCGCGCGTTAGTCAGATTGCGCTGCGGTATGAATTTTAGCTGAATCGATTCGAAGGGATACCAAGACGTATCAAGAGGGAGGTTGATGTTGGGCCTCCCTTTTGTATGGTAAGTGGCTGAACGTGGTTTTCTCAGATGCCGTGGCATCATGGGAGACGAAATGCGCCTGGGACGGACTAGGCCGAAGCGCCTATAGATTCTTCAGATGGGCGAGGCGGAATGGGGAGCCGAGGTGCTTGCGCAGGTCGATCCAGTGTTGTTCTGGGACGGTCGAGAAGACTTCGACGACTTTGGGGTCGAATTGGGTGCCGGAGCAGCGGCGAATTTCTTCGTGGGCGTGGGACCTGGGCCCGCGACTCGCGCGGACGGTTTGCTCAGGGATTCAGATTTGTGCTTCGATGGGAGAGACTGGATCCCTCATCACAGACTCGGGCCGCACCTGCAACGGACTTCCTCGTTCATACCGAAACCAAGAAAGTGATCCGTAATTATGGATTCTTTAGAGATGTAGGCCTCCACTCCCCCGCAAATCTTGCCTTGGCTGTTCCGCTAAATAATTGAAACTAAAAGATGATACATGAAGTTGATGTTGAGAGTGCGTCGACTAGTTCGTGGTTGTCCGTATGCAAGACAGTCAATAGGGAAGCTAAGGATCGGAAAACGGGGTCATTGCCCTTCGTGCCAGTCTGGGCCTTAGATTTCGAGAGAAAAACTTACTAGAGATGAGGTGTGTCGATGGCTCTTGGTAGCAAGTGGTCTAGGAGTTTCGCGTTTCTGCTCTTTTTGTTTTGCGCCTTTCCATTCTGCGATCAAACGTTTGCCCAGATCACTTCGCAGACCGGAGCGGTGCGCGTTCTGGTGACTGATCCGAACGGGGGAACGGTCGCGGGGGCCAGAGTGACCCTTTCGTCCGCGGTAGGCACTCAAGTGACGAAGGAAACGCTGTCGGACGGGAGTGTGGTATTTCCTTTGGTGACGCCAGGGGACTACAAAGTAACCGTGGAAGCTCCGAGCTTTCGACGCGTAGTGATGAGCGGGGTGAATGTAGCAGTAACGGACGTGACAAGCTTGAGCGTAAAACTGGAGATTGGCGAGGTGGCCACGGAGGTGATGGTCGCAGCGGACGCAGCGGAGACGGTCAACACCACAAATGCCACGATGGGAAATGTTCTTACGGGGGACGTGTTGCACAACCTGCCGCTAGGCACGCGCAATTTCACGTTCCTTCTGGCTTTGAATGCGGGGACATCCGCGCTGTTGCCGGATGCCACGCAGGCGGGACGCGGCACTGCGACGATATTTGTGGACGGTCAGCGCGGGACGAACAACAACCTGGTGATCAACGGAACTGATGCGAACAACTTGGCAAACAACAACCTGGGTAATGTGGCGATTCCATCGCCCGATTCGCTCGAAGAGTTGCGGGTTCAAACCAGCCTTTACGATGCGTCGCAAGGGAAGACTTCTGGAGGAAACATCAATGTGCTGACGCGGGGGGGCACGAATAATTTTCACGGCGAAGCTTACGACTATCTTCGCAACGACGTCTTCAACGCTAACACGTACTTCTTGAATGCGGGTGGTAACCCGCGGCCGGTCTTGAAGCAGAACCAATTCGGAGGGAACTTTGGCGGCCCAATTCCGAAGGTGCGTGACACGTTTTTCTTCGGATCCTACGAGGGTACTAGACAACTCAACGGCGTAGCGGGTGGAATTAGCGCAACGCTTCCAGTTCTGCCAGCGACGCGAGACGCGGCGTCCCTTGCCGCGGCATTCAGCACACCGACCGCGCCTCTGACGGCTAACATGATCGATCCAGTGGCGGTGAAACTGTTAAATCTGCCCGGGAAGTACAATGGTTTCCTGATTCCGAGCGGCAAGGGTACACCCGGAAACGCAGCGTTTGGGCAATTCGCGATTTCAAGTCCGCTGAAGTTCAACGAGGACCAGTTCAACGTCAACGTGGACAAGAATATCGGGACGAAACACAGGATTTCGGAGCGTTATTTCCATGCCAAAGACCTGACGCAGGATCCCTTCGGCGGAGAAGGAGCGGGTAACTTGGGAAGCGGGCAGACGACGCCGCAAGTGAACCATCTGGCTACGCTGTCCTGGACCTATACGGTGAATCCAAACATCGTTAATGAGGCGAGATTCGGGTTCAACCGCATCACTCAGCAGGTGCTGGCCCCTGACCCGGCTACGCTAAACCAACTTGGGATGACACGATTCAACGGCTCGGTTTTCACCGGCATACCGCTATTTCTCACCGGCGACATCAATCCGGCATTCGGCGGCATTTCGACCAACAACGATCAGGCGTTCACCAGCAACACGTTTCATTTTGCGGATACCGTAGCTTACACACATGGAAGACACACCTTCCGCGGAGGATTTGAATACCGCCGCTACCAGATCAATCTGTTCAATAACTTCGCGTCGCGTGGATTCCTGTTTTTCAACACCTTCACAGATGTGCTGACCGGCAACATCTTTGAAGCTTTCGCAGGAACGGGTATTACCGATCGCGGATTCCGGGCGCGTGATATTGGCTCTTACTTCCAAGATGACTGGAAGGTCACTAAACGCCTTACTTTGAATCTTGGCGTGCGGTACGACTTCCTGGGGCCCTCGACGGACGTGAAAGATCGCCTCGGCAACTTCGATCCGACGCGGCTCGATGCGACCACCCGTGCGAACGGCGGGCCTGGTCTGCTGAACGCATTCATCCTCCCGGCGAACGCACACTTCGGTAGCATCACGGGAACGCCAGGAGTCTCCGACTCGACGCTGCTTAGCAACAGCCCGCACAATTTTGCCCCACGAGTGGGCTTGGCCTGGGATGTAAAGGGTGATGGCAAGACGGCGGTTCGCGCCGGGTATGGCCTCTACTATGTCCGCATTTCGAACCAGACCTTGCTTCAGCTCATCACTGCGGCGCCATTCTTCCAATTGTCCGCGTCGATCTTACCCGGGACACCTCTTTCGAATCCATTTCCGAATCTGCCGGTGCCGTCGCAGTTTCCGATCTTCCCGACACCGCCGCAGTTGAAGGGGTTCCGAGCGTCTGGAGCTCCGACCTTCAGCGGCTCGTTATTGTCGCTCAACCCATTCGACCGGAACCTGGGAATCCCTTACGTCGGGCAATGGAATTTCTCAGTGCAACGTGAGCTTCCCTGGCACTTTACAGTTGAAGTAGGGTATTTGGGGTCAGAGGGAGTGAAGCTGCTCCAAGGCTTGCAGCTCAATCAGGCACGCTTGGCGAACTCCACCAATCCCATCACCCTAGGCGGAGCGAATGGAGTGCCCCAGACCACCATCACCACGAACTCCACCGCGAACGTCAATGCCCGCGTTGGGATTCTCGGGTTCACCAGCACAGGTTTGAACGAGGTAACAGAGAATGGCCACTCGAGCTACAACGCATTGGCTTTCACCGTGATCCGGCGCTCCGGCAACATGTACTTGCAAAGCGCGTACACCTATTCCAAGGCCATCGATAACAATTCCGGGTCTCCGACGCAGGATCTCCTTAACTCCGGAGGAAATCAGCTCGATACGAGGGGGCTGCGGGCGCTCTCGAATTTCGATCGAACGCATCGCCTCCAGCTTACGTATCAATACAGCATCCCGGGATTTACTACAGGTAGATGGCGCCAAGCCTTGGGTCACTGGGCTATTGGCGGCTTGACGACGTTCCAATCGGGGCTGCCGGTCACGATTGGATGCGGAAGCTGCCCGTCCAATCTCTTCGGCCTGACTCCCAGCTCAACATTTCCGAATGTTGTCGGCAATTTGGGCAGCCTGATGATGTCTGGGTCACCGGAAAACTTCACCGCGGGGACGACGGGGGCATTTAACTCGTCAGTTCTGGCGCCAACAGCGACGAGCCAGCCAGGAACAACGCTCACTGGGCTGAATTCCTTCGGTGGACCCGGAACTGCTTCGTTCACGATAGGAGGAGCGACCGTGACCAGGGGGAACGCAGCGTTCGGGAACCTCGGACGTAATGTCCCCCAGGTTCGCGGGCCTTTCCAACAAGACTGGGACTTCTTTGTTATGAAGGACTTCCCGTTCGCGGAGAAATACGGCATCCAATTCCGCGCCGATTTCTTCAACATCTTCAACCATCCGAACTTTAAGATCGATAATGTGACGTTCGGGACCGCTGCGTTCGGCATCTACGACAACACGGAAGGGAACCCACGGATCGCGCAGCTTTCGCTGAGGTTCCACTTCTAACACGTTCGCTGGCTCGCGATCATTGGCCCGGGAGGAAAGTTCTTCTCCCGGGCTTTTCAAAATCTGCCTGATCGCCGCGGCAAATGATCAAGTGAATTGGGGCGGAAGACAAAACCTTAGACTTGTCCAACGTTCTGAACCGTCCTGTCTTCCTGATGCAAGACCAAAATCCTAAGTCCGCAACGTTCGGGCAGAGGCGAGCAGCATTTCGGCGCCGCGCATCTTGCAGATGTCGCTGCCACTGAAGTCCTAACCAAAACCACAAAACGCTTACCGAGGGAGGCCAATATTCGGTCTCCCTTTTTTGTTTTTGAACTAAGGGATTCGGGTGGAACATCAAATGCAAGACAAGATCGGCCTCAAGGTTAAGAGGGAAAAGCGGCTTGGCGTTATGCCGGCGACTGCGCCTTCACAGATTTTTGAGGTGGGCGAGGCGGAAGGGGGAGCCGAGGTGTTCGCGTAGGTCGATCCAGTGTTGTTCTGGGATGGTCGAGAAGACTTCGACGACTTTGGGGTCGAATTGGGTTCCGGAGCAGCGGCGAATTTCTTCGCGGGCATGGGACATGGGAAGAGCGCGGCGGTAAGGGCGGTCGCTGATCATGGCGTCGAGAGAGTCGGCGATGGTGAAAATACGGGCGCCGAGGGGGATTTGTTCGCCTCTTAGGCCGCGTGGGTAGCCGGTGCCGTCGAAGAATTCCTGGTGAGCGAGGACGATTTCGGCGGCATCCCGAAGGAACGGGATGCGGATGAGCATGTTGTAGCCGATTTCGCAGTGCTTGCGCATGATCTGCTTTTCGTCGTCGGTGAGGGGACCCGGTTTGCGGAGAATACCATCGGGAATGGCCATTTTGCCGATGTCGTGGAGGAAAGCGGCGCGGGCGAGAATGGCCAGATAGTCAGTTGGAACGGGCATGGCTTTGGCGATGGAAATGGTGAAGGCCGTGACGCGCTGGCAATGACCTTCGGTTTCGGCGTCCTTCAAGTCGAGGGCGCTGCCCAGGGCTTCTAGAGTGTCGTCATAGGATTGTTCGAGTTGGGCGAACGCAACTCGGAGTTGCCCGGTGCGCTCTTCGACCTGCTGTTCGAGCTGAAGCTGGTAGCTGCGGTTTTCCGCGACGAGGCGGCGGTGCTGAAGAGCGCGGCCGACGCCGAGGAAGAGCTGGTCTTTTTCAAAGGGCTTGAGGATGTAGTCGTAGGCACCGCGACGGATGGCTTCGAGAGCTGTGGAAATGTCGTGGATGGCGGTGACCATGATCACCGGGATCTCGGGGTCATATTCGCGAAGCCAATCGAGCAACTTGATGCCGTCCATCTCGGGCATGATCATGTCGCTCAAGACAAGATCCGGGGTGGACTTTTTGACTTGCTCCTGAGCAGCACGGCCATTGCTCACGGCCGTGCAGCGGTATCCTTTCGATTCGAGCATGGTGGAAACGACTTCCCGAATCGCTTCTTCATCGTCGACGACCAGTATGCGTTCTAGCTCCACGAGTGTTTGCCCCCATTGCCATTATACGGGACGGCACAGAAGGAATGCGGTGGGCTTGCTCATTAAGAAAATAGCATGTTAGCGTCGAAGGAACCTTCATAGAGGGCCTCGTGCCGTGCTTAGCGAGAGAGCAGGTGCCTATATCTCGCGGCGTGGGCAGATCAGAGCGGGAGGCAGTCGATCGTGTTGGTGAATCAGGGCCTGCTCGGCATCGCTTTCTTCGAAGCGACGGCGTTCATCGTCCTACTGGTCCTTTTCTTCATTTTTCAGCGCGATCATATCAATAAGTATTTCCGGTTGTGGGTTGCCGGGTGGGTGGTGTTTACGCTGGCATCGCTGTCGGAAGTTGCGATGCTCAGCCGTGATTTGCCGGAATTGTGGATGGCCGTGGTGATCGGGAGAGTTGCGGCGATGCTGCTGTTCTCGGCCGCCGTGGTGCAATTTACGACCGGAGCGGGGAGGCGGGGCTGGCCCATACTACCGCTCGCGGGACTGGTGTTATTTGGAGTTTATTACTTTCAGCGCAGCGTGACGCCGGATTATGCCAACGTGCCCTGGGGAACGGCGCTGCTCGCGAGCGCGGTATGTCTTTGGGCGGGGATGGTGTTGTGGAGGTCGCCGCTGTTGCGGCGCGCGCACGGAGTGCGATTGCTCGAGGGCGTGTTTTTATTGACTGGCATCCACGGATTGGATC
>Ga0210410_10000764_pt1 | contig 33005 bp, 21 predicted proteins | sample IncBWC4MmetaG_FD_161058 | JGI IMG/M metagenome (GOLD analysis project Ga0210410, IMG submission 161058) | Forest soil microbial communities from Barre Woods Harvard Forest LTER site, Petersham, Massachusetts, United States - Inc-BW-C-4-M | ecosystem: Environmental > Terrestrial > Soil >...
TGTGACCGTCCTGTATGAGCTCGGGGACGCCGCCGACGCGGGTGGCGATGGTGGGGACGCTGCAGGCCATGGCTTCGAGCGCGGCGAGGCCGAAGGACTCCATTTCGCTGGGCATGAGCATCAGGTCGGCGAGGGGGAGGAGCTCGTGGACGTTGTCCTGCTTGCCGACGAAGTGGATGCGGTCCTGCACGTTGTGTTCGCGCGTTAGATATTCGGCGACGCTGCGGTCGGGGCCGTCGCCGATGAGCATGAGGCGCGCCGGCATGGCTTTGGCGACGCGGGCGAAGACCTGGACGACATCCTGGATGCGCTTGACGGGGCGGAAGTTGGAGAGGTGGACGAGCAAACGCTCGTTAGGTTCGGCGAAGCGGGGGCGCATGGCGGCGACCAGTTCCGGATTGCGGACGTAGACGTCGCAGTTGACGAAGTTGCGGATGACCTCGATCTCGGAGTCGATGTGGAATGCTTCGCGGGTGCGGTTGCGGAGGTAGGTGGAGATGGCGGTGACGCCGTCGGATTGCTCGATGCCGAACTTTGTGATGGGCAGGTACGAGCGGTCGAGGCCAACGAGGGTGATGTCGGTGCCGTGGAGGGTGGTGATGAAGGGGAGATGGAGGCCGCGCGAGGCGAGCATCTGCCGGGCGAGCAGCGCGCTGACGGAGTGAGGAATGGCGTAGTGGACGTGGAGGAGATCGAGCGAGTAGAACTCGGCGACCTCGGCCATGCGGGTGGCGAGGGCGAGATCGTAGGGCGGGTGTTCGAAGAGAGGGTAGTTCGAGACCGCGACCTCGTGGAAGTGGATGTTGGCCTCGCGGCCGGTGAGGCGGAAGGGCTGCGAGTAGGTGATGAAGTGAACCTCGTGGCCGCGGGCTGCGAGTTCGATACCGAGTTCGGTGGCGACGACGCCGCTGCCGCCGTAGGTGGGATAACAGGTGATGCCGATCTTCATAGACTTCCTGTACTTCCTGTCTGCGTGCGTGTCGGTTGTTGGACGAGGATGTCGCCTTATTAGACTCTGTTTAAAACGAAAGGCTTAACACGGATTGTCACTGATGAGACGGATTTAAGAACAGGCAAAAACAAACGACAAATACAGGGGTCCTTCACTACGTTCAGGATTGCAGACCTTGAGGTGCACCGAGGTCCCCATAGTTGATGAGCTGCGGAGCGTTTGGATGCAAGGCGAGTGCGGGGACTTCGGCGAGCAGGGCGGTGCGCTCGATGTCGCGATGGGCGCGGAGGCGGGTGGTGATGCGGTCGAGGTCGCTGTCGTTGTAGCCGGGATGGCAGCAGAGCTCGAAGGTGCCCTCGGCTGGGATGGCGTGCAGGATTTCGTGGAGGGTCTTGTTGTAGAGGTTGCCGGTGGCGGAGATGCCGATGGTGGCATCGGTGGTGAGGACGTGCTGGTTGTGAATGTGGGGCTGGTGTTCGAAGTTGGTCTTGAGGCGGCTGAGGAGTTTCACCTGCAGGCGGCGAATGCGATTGCCATGATCGAGAGTGAGGCTCCAGGGCTGCTCGAATGGATAGCGAATAGCGGGGATGGAACAACGCTCGGCAACGCGCAGGAGTGAGCGGGCGACGGCGGGGAAGAGGTGAGTATGTTTGTGAGTGTCGAGATGGGTGATGTTGATGCCGGCCTGCTGGAGGCGATGGATTTGGGCGAATGCTTCGCGCACGATATCTTCTTCGCGGATACGACCGGAGAGGAGATCAAAAACAAAGTTGAGCAGCGAAGGGCGGAAAGTTTTACGGTCGGGTCCGAGGAGCGTGGGGATGCGTTCGGGCGGAGAGGCGGGGACGCCGTCGGTGAGGACGATGTGGCAGCCTACGCCGAGAGTCGGGTTGGCGTGGGCGATGGCGACGGCGTCCTCGAAGGCTGGTCCGGTGGCCATGAGGGTGGCGGAGGTGAGGGCTTTGGCCCGGTGAAGCTCGGCGATCGCGCGGTTGACGCCGGGAGTGAGGCCGAAGTCGTCCGCGTTGATGATGAGTCGGGGAGCCATCGCAAGTTTCGTGCGGCCTGAGCCTGTCGCTATTCTCGCATGGCGATCCGGTGCGGCGAGAGCCCGGTGCGCTTACGGATGAATGTGCAGCGTCGCCTTGAGCGCGGTGTCGCTTGAGGATGGGCCGGCCATCACGTTGTAGTCGCCGGGAAGCAACTGCCAGCCGTTCTGGTCGGTGTTGAAGACGGAGAGACAGAGCTGATTCAGTGTGAGGGTTACCTCTTTCGATTGGCCGGGCGCCAGCTTCACGCGCTGGAACGCTGCGAGACGTCTGTAGTTTTCGTTGGCCGCGGACGGCAGCGCAACGTAGACCTGGGCGATCTCGGTTCCTTCACGCTGGCCGGTATTGCGAACCGTGAAGCGGACGGTGTGGCTCGCGTCGTCGACGGTGAGGCCGGAGTACGCATAGGTGGTGTAGGACAAGCCGAAGCCGAAGGGGAAGATCGGCTGCTTGTTGGTTGCCTCGAACCATTTGTAACCGACTTTGGCTCCCTCGGTGTAGTTGAGGTCGAAGGGTTTCACTTTGTGCTGACGGCCCGAGGGGGTGAAGGTCGCGCCTTCGAGACCGGTAATGGTGGGGTGGGGCAACTGCTCGTCGTTTTTTGCAAAGCTTGCCGGAAGTTTGCCTGAAGGATTGACATCGCCGAAGAGAATGTTTGCGAGCGCCTGGGCTCCGCCGATGCCGGGGTACCACATCTCGACGACACCTTTGATGTGATCGATCCAGGGCATGCTGACTGGGCCGCCAGTTTCGAGCACGACGATGGTGTTGGGGTTGGCCGCGGCGACGGCATCGATGAGGGCATTCTGATTACCCGGAAGCGCGAGGGAGGTTGCGTCCATGTCTTCATGCAACGGCTGATTGGCAAAGACGATGGCGATCGCGGAAGACTTTGCAAGCTGAACGGCCTCGGCGACATCGTCGCCACTGGCGTATTTGACAGAGGCTTGCGGAGACTTCGCTTGAATATTTTTGAGCGGGGAGGAAGGGAAGTAGACGGCTTCGCCCCAATGCGAACCGCCGGGTTGTGGATTCGCGGCGTTGCCGCCGGGGGCGTCGACCTGCGCGGAGCCGCCACCGGAGAGAACGCCTACGTCGGCGTGTGATCCGATGAGCGTGATGGAGGAGGCGGCTGTCTTCAAAGGAAGAATGCTGCCGGAGTTCTTCAACAGGACGATGCTCTCTTCGGCGATGTGCTGGGCGTCGTCGCGTCCGCGAAATGGATCGACTACGGTGCGGACGGGAGGATCGTCGATGACACCAGCGGCGAACATGCTGCGCAGGATGCGATGGACCATGTCGTTCAGGCGCGCCTCGGGGACCTGGCCGTCCTGTATGGCCTTTTTGAGCGGCTCGCTGAAGTAGTTGTCGTCGCCGGGCATGTCCTGGTCGAGTCCGTTGAGTGCGGATTGGACGGTGCTGTGGGTTGCGCCCCAGTCGGAGAGTACCCAGCCCTTGAACTTGAAGTCTCTCTTGAGGACCTGGTTGAGCAGATAGTCGTTCTCGCAGGCGTAGTGGCTCTCGACCAGGTTGTAAGAGCACATGACGCCTGACGGGTCGGCGATGGCGATGGCGATCTCGAAGGCGAGAAGGTCGGACTCGCGCATGGCCTTCTTGTCGAGCAGAACATTAACAACGTTGCGCCCGGTCTCCTGGTCGTTGAAGGCGTAGTGCTTGATGTCGTTCATCACATGCTCGGACAGAACGCCTTTTTCGAGCATGCCGGTCATGGTGCCGGCGAGCAGGGGATCTTCGCCGGCGTATTCGAAGTTGCGGCCGTTGCGGGGTTCGCGGGTGATGTCCACTCCACCGCCGATGGACATGTTGAAGCCCTGGGCGCGCAGTTCGCGTCCGATGACAGAGCCGTAGAGGAAGGCGGCGTCGGGGTCCCAGCTTGAGGCGGCGCCGAGGGTCGAAGGCAGGAGCGTCGCGTAACGGCTTTGGTAGGCGGCCATGCGGACGCCGACGGCGGAGTCGGCAAGATCGATGCCGGGAATGCCGAGCCGGTCGATGCCGGCCATGAAGCCTGCGCCGAAGTTGGACTTGGGCGGAATTGGAGCGCCGGCGCGCAGAACGCCCCAGCCCTGTCCGTGGACCATTTGAATCTTTTCATCGAGGGTCATCTGGCCGAGGACCATGTCGGCGCGCTCATCCGGCGAGAGGGACTTGTTCATCCATGGCATCTTCGAGGGCATCTTCGTGGTATCCGGTTTGGCTTGAGCCTGCGCGGCGGCGCAACCGGGAGAGGCCAGGGCGATGAAGGCGAAGAGGTACGAGATCGCGGTGGCGTGGAACGGCTTGGACGATGACATCAATGCTCCTTCAGGTTTTACATGAACAGACAAACGATAAATCTATGCGCGACAAATGGCGTGGCTCGTCGCGACCAACAAACTATCGATTGCAGGTCGCCATGAAGTCTAAATTAACGAAAACCGCCTAGTAAAGCGTTTATCTTGTGGCTCAAATTGAGATATTAAAGTACGCTGAATTCCATCTCAGCACGAAGGATGGTTGATTCCGCCGCCCTTATTTTGCGAGAGCTGGCCGATGGGGCCGGTTTCAGGTGCGATCGCTGGGAATGCGCACGACAAACTCGGTGTTGCCCGGCTCCGAGGTGAAGCGAATGACGCCGCCATACTGTTCGACAATGCGCTGGACGATGCCGAGGCCGATGCCGGTGCCGACGCCTACAGGTTTGGTGGTGTAGAAGGGGTCGAAGATCAGTGGCTGGCTCTCGAGGGGGATGCCGACACCGTTGTCGCTGACACTGATGCATAGATCGGCTTGCGTATTGTCAGGGTTGCCTGTCTTCTTCTCCGCCCAGGTGCGGACGCGGATTACTCCATGCTGCGGAACTGCGTCGATCGCGTTGTCGAGCAGATTGGTCCAGATCTGGTTCAGGCCGGTGCATTCGCTGTGCAGCGGCGGAAGGTCGGGAGCGAAGTTCTTCTCAATGACAATCTCTTTTTCCCGCAGTTTATGCGCGAGGATGATCATGGTGGCGTGAATGCTGTCGTTGATGTCGATCGACTGCTTCAGGCCCTTGCCTTCATAGGCGTAGGATTTGACGGCGCGGACCAGGTCGGTGACCCGGCCGATGCTCTCTTCGATGGTGCCCACCAGTTGCATGCTGGAGACCATTGCCTCGAGCCAGCTGAGCGCCTCGGACAGCATTGGCCCATTGAATTCGTTGCGGACGCACTCCAGCTCTTTGGCGTCCATGCCGATCGACACCAGGGTCGGGGCCATCTTCCATGCGTTTTCGATGTTGGCCGACTCCATCCACTCGGCCAGGGCCTCTTCGGCGTCGCTCTGCTCCAGAGAGTTCATTCTGATCGGCTGCTTGACCGCGAGAGCCTGCTCCTGAAGATCGACCATGCAGCGTTTCTGTTCTTTGGTCAGATCACGTTCTTTGAATTTGACAGAGAGCTCGTGCATTCGCATCAGGTTCTCTCGCAACTGCTGCGCGGCGCGGCGGGCGGCGGCTCCCGGGTTGTTCAGCTCATGCATCAGGCCTGCGGCGAGCGTCCCCAGCGACACCATTTTCTCCTGCTGCAGGGTCATGTTCTGCATCTTTTGAAACCGCTGCGACATGTTGGCCAGGATGGCTTTGCGGACCTGCGGGCAACTAGTCATCAAGCTCCAGAACTGCTCCTCGTCGAGCTGCAGCAGATGGGACGGCATGGTTGTTTGGAGGTTTACGCCCTGCGGAATATTCGCGAGAAGGGGTACCTCGCCGAAGGCGTACCCGTTTTGCATTTTGTAAATGGTGCCCTCGTTTCCGTCTGGTTGCGACTGGAATAAGCGAATCTCGCCCTCGAGCAGTATCCAGAAAAAGCGCGCGGCTTCGCCCTGATGCACAAGGAACTCGCCCTTGTCGAGATGGATGTCTGCCGCTCCTTCGACACAATGCAGCTCATCGTCCTTTAGCGATGCGAAGATGGGAACCTTGCGAAGCTGCGCTAACAACTCCGGAGATATCGTTTCCACGACCTTATTCGGGGCGACCTGAGATTGTTCACTCATTGGTTTATGGGTTAAATTGCCTTTCACAGCGTAGCTAAGTACTGGTGCACAAACTGAATCGCGATGGAGCCTTCGCCTACGGCGGTGGCGCATCGTTTTACGGAGTTGAAGCGAACGTCGCCGGCGACAAAGATGCCGGGAACGCTGGTTTCCAGCAGATAAGGGTCGCGATCGAGAGTCCACGACTTCGGAGACTGCGCCTTCAGGTCCGGTCCGGCGAGAATGAAGCCTTTGCTGTCGAGCGCGATGTCTTTGGGCAGCCAGTCGGTCTTGGGAGCGGCGCCGATGAAGATGAAGACGGAGGTGACCGGGCGCCTTTCTTCGCCTCTGGGGGTCTTCAGAGTGAGGCATTCGAGGTGGCCGTTGCCGCTCATGGAGGCGATCTCGGTGCCGGTCTCGACGGTGATGTTCGGCGTGGCTGCGATCTGGTCGATGAGGTACTTGGACATGCTCTTGGTAAGGGAGTCGCCGCGGACCAGCATGTGGACTTTGCCGGCGTAGCGGGAGAAGTACATCGCGGCCTGACCGGCGGAGTTGGCCCCGCCTACGATGTAGACGATCTCGTCGGCGCAGGACATGGCCTCGGCGAGTGCGGCTCCGTAGTAGACGCCGGAGCCGGTGAGCTCGCCGGCGCCTGGGATGTCGAGCTTGCAGTAGGCGACACCGGTGGCGATGAGGCAAACGTGGCAGGTGACCTCGCGCCCGTCGGACATCTGGACGATCTGGTACTGGTTGTCGCGGCGGATGGAGGTGACGTGCTGGGCGAGAAACTCGGCTCCGAGGCGCTGGGCCTGAATGAAGGCGCGGTCTGCGAGATCGGCGCCGCTAATGCCCCGCGGGAAGCCGAGATAGTTTTCGATCTTGGAGCTGGAGCCGGCCTGTCCGCCGATGGCCTCGCCTTCGACGATGAGGGTGCCGAGCCCTTCGGAGGCGGCGTAGACGCCGGCAGCGAGGCCGGCGGGTCCGGCGCCGACGATGACGATGTCGTAGAACTTCTGCTGGGCCTGGCGCGGCATGCCGAGCTTGGTGGCGAGGTCGTTCGAGGTTGGCTGGACGAGCGAGGTGCCGTCGCCGAAGACGACGACGGGGAGCTTGGAGTCGTCGAGGCCACGCTCTTTGAGGAGATCAACGGCCTCGGGGTGCTGTTCGGGACTGAGCCACTTGTAGGGGATGCGGTTGCGGGAGAGGAACTCGCGGACACTGTGATCTGCCGAGGACCAGCGTGTGCCGACGACGATGATCCCTTCGTAGGGAGGCTTATAGCCCTGCTTCCAGGTTTCGAGCAGGTCGTCGAGCACGGGGTAGAGCTTCTCTTCGGGCGGGTCCCAGGGCTTGTTGAGGTAGTAGTGGATCTTAGCGGAGTTGATGGCGCGGATCGCGGCTTCGGTGTCGGCGTAGGCGGTGAGCAGGACGCGTTTGGCGTCGGGGTAGATGGTGAGGGCCTGCTGGAGGAAGTCGACTCCGGTCATTCCGGGCATGCGCTGGTCGGAGAGAAAGAGAGCGACTGTGTCTTTGCGCTCGTGAAGCTGGCGGCAGATGTCCAGCGCGGCGGCGCCGGAGGCGGCACGGACGATGCGGTAGTCCTGTCCGTAGTGCCGGCGAAGATCCTGGACTACTGCCTCCAGTACGCTGGTGTCGTCGTCGATTGCTAGCAAAATAGGCTTAGGCATATCTCTTTTTATACTTGCTCAGGCGGCTTTTATACTTGCCTTACCGTCTCTTTGTACTTGGTGACGACATTGGGATGCTCCACCCGTATGATTCGATTGTGGTCGACCTCTTGAGGGTTCAGAAATATATCGTGTCCTATGAGCAAGTTCCGCCGCCGCGAGTGGAGTACGGAGCCGGACTTGTCCGAATTGTAGACATTGGCTGTTCTCCGCCGCAATTCACCGATAAGGGGATTGAGGGCCGTTAATTCCCGGCAGGAGAGGAAGATACCCATGATTCGACTTATTCTCGCTGACAACCAGGCGATCTTTCGCGCAGGTGCGGCACGGGTGCTGGCGCTCGAGGACGACATGCGCATTGCGGCCCAGTGCGAGGATGGGGAGAAGCTGTTGGCCGCCGTGGACGCTCTTCGCGGCTCGGTGCTCCTGGTCTCCTCCAGCCTGCGGGTGGATTTGAAGGAGCTTCTGGCCCGGGTCCGGTCGGCAGGGAGCCGCATCGTGTACGTCGCCGAAAATGCGGAGCAGGTTGCGGAGGATATGGCGGCTCTCTTCGACGGCATTCTCTGCCGGAACGTTCCCGGAACGGCGCTGGTGGACTGCGTGCGCCGTGTGGCTCAGGGGCAGCGTTTCGTGCAGCGTTCGAACGTCACCACCATGCAGGCGGCGGACGGCGTCGGCTCGCGGGTTCGCGACCGGCTGACCCCCAAGGAGATGCAGATTGTGGCGCTGATCGTTCAGGGCTGCAAGAACAAGGACATTGCGACGCAGCTCGGGACCAAGGAGCAGGTTATCAAGAACTATCTGCGCAGCATCTACGACAAGACCGGGGTTTCGGACCGGCTGGAACTCGCGCTGTTTACGATTCACCATCGTGCTTTGGCCGAGGCCGCGGCGAAGGCTGGACATCTGATCCAGATGAAGACCGCTTAAGGCAAAAAGCGTAACGGTGATCAAAAGGATAGAAGAACGATAAGAGAAGGTAAGAGCAAATTCATGGTTTGCCTTTTATCCGTTTTTTATCTCTTTGATCACCTTTACGTTTTTGCAGGTGCTTTCACATGCCCATTTGTTCGGACTGCTTTTCGTCTGAGGGTTTGGCATGGCCGATCTTCTCGGCGATGCTCTTGGCCTGGGTGAACAGCAGCAGATAGTCGGGGCCGCCGGCCTTTGAGTCTGTCCCGCTCATATTGAAGCCGCCAAAGGGATGTGCGCCGACCATGGCGCCGGTGCATTTGCGGTTGAAGTAGAGGTTGCCGACATGGAACTCCTCGCGCGCGCGATCCAGCTTCTCGCGGGAGCTGGTGTAGATTGCTCCCGTCAGGCCGTACTCGGTGTTATTCGCGATCGCTAGCGCGTCGTCGAAGCTGTGTGACTTGATGACGGCCAGCACGGGTCCGAAGATCTCTTCGAGTGAGATGCGGGCCTTCGGAACAACATCTGCAATCACAGTTGGCGCAATGTAGTAGCCGCCCTCCGGGGTTTCGATTGCGTGGCCTCCGTTGAGGATGGTGCCTTCCTTCTTGCCGATTTCGATGTAGTCGAGCACCTTGCGGTAGGCCTTCTCGCTGATCACTGGTCCCGCATAGACGTTCTCTGCCGGGTCGCCGGTCTTGATCTTCGCCACTCGCTCCCGCAGGCGATCGCAGAAGACGTCGTAGACGTCAGCCGCGACGATGGCTCGTGAACACGCCGAGCACTTCTGCCCGTTGAAGCCGAATGCGCTGGCGACAACGCCGTCCAGTGCAGCTTCCAAATCGCAGTCGGATTCGACGATGATCGAGTCCTTGCCGCCCATTTCGAGGATCGTCCGCTTGATGAAGATCTGGCCGGGCTGGGTCCTGGCTGCGCGCTCGTGAATCTCCAGGCCGACGGCCTTTGATCCGGTGAACGCGATGAACCGCGTCTGCGGGTGTGCGACGACTGCGCTGCCGAACTCCGGCCCTTCACCGGGGCAAAAGTTAACGACTCCGTCGGGCAACCCAACCTCTTCGAGCAGCTCCATAAACTTTGCGGCAATCGTTGGAGCATCGACGGAGGGCTTCAGGATCACTGTGTTTCCGCAGACGATCGAAGCTGCGGTCATCCCTGCCATGATGGCGAAGGGGAAGTTCCACGGCGGAATGACCGCACCCACGCCCAGCGGAATGTAGCGGAGCTGATTGCGTTCGCCGGGGAGTTGGATCGGCGTCTGCGCTTCGTTCAAGCGCAACGCCTCGCGTCCGTAGAACTCCAGGAAGTCGATGGTCTCGCCTACGTCGGCGTCGGCCTCAGCCCAGTTCTTGCCGACCTCGAAGGTCAGCCAGGCGCAGAACTCGAAGCTTCGTTCGCGGATCAGCGCCGCGGCGCGGAACAGCAGCCCGGCGCGCTCCTCCACGGATGTTCTGCTCCAGGTTGTAAAGGCTGCCTGCGCTGCCTGAATGGCCTCTTCGACGTGCTCCGCTCCCGCTCGCTGGTGGACGCCGATGACCTCAGCCGGGCGGGCCGGGTTCAGAGAGAATATTTTGCCCGCGGTCTTCAGCCGCTTGCCTCCGAGGATGAGGTCGTACTCGCGGCCCAGCTTGTTCTGAACATCAGTAAGCGCCGCCTGCATCTGCCGCTTGTTTTCGGGCTGGGTGAAGTCGACGAACGGCTCGTTGACAAAGGGTGTCTGCGGGGTTGAAACCGGAACGGAGTGGGTAAGATTTACGGTAGCCATAACGCGTCGATTCTAGCGCGGGAGGTGGACTCTCGTCGCCCTTGAGATAGAGAAAAGCCGATAGACCATTGTGCGCCCTATGTTTGATGCTTCGCACAGCTTGTTCGATTTGTGCCAGGACAGAAACCAGGCGGAAGCTAATCGCCCACCGTCATCTTCTCCGTAGCCTTGGACATGGTGGCCGTGCGCTCGAGCTTGTCCCAGCTGAACGGCTTGCCGTCGATGGCGCGCTTGACGGTCTTGAACAGCACGACGGAGAAGAGCTGCCGGTAGGTGAACCGCTGGATCCAGATGTGGAAGAGCAGCCAGCCGTCGCCTTTGCTTGCCGGATGCTTGCGTTCGAGGGCGAACGCGAGGGCGGAGGCGGCAAAGTCGATCGCCAGAAACGCGACGAAGAAGGTCAGGAGCTTGTAGAAGCTGTCTGCCGATGCGGTTTCGGGATGGAAGTGCTTGTCGATCAGGTAATGAATCACTCCGGCGACGAACATGACATCGATCAGAGGGGAGACCAGGGGCAGCAGAATCTGGAAGATCAGGATATTGGGCAGCGCAAACAGGCCCATGGCGCGGTGTTTGCTGATGGCGCCCTTGTGTTTGAAGATCGCCTGCAGGATGCCGAAGGACCAGCGGAAGCGTTGCCGGATCAGGCCGTCCGCATTGACCGGCGCCTCCGTAAACGCGAGTGCCTGGTCTTCGTAGATCACGCTGTAACCCTGTTCGAGAAGGTTCATGGTGAGGTCGGCGTCTTCGGCTACAGTGTTCGAGTGGTAGCCTCCGCCGGCCCTTACCGGAGCGGTTCGCCATGCGCCGATCGCTCCTGGCACCACCATCACGACATCGAAGAGGTCGAGAGCTCGCCGCTCGAAGTTCTGGCTGGTGATGTATTCGAGCGCCTGCCAGCGGGTCCACAGGTTGACGCGGTTGCCAACCTTGGCATTGCCGGCGACGGCGCCGATCTTTGGATCGGCAAAGTGCGGCACCAGGTTCGTAATTGCGTCGTGCGCGATGACGCCGTCGGCGTCGATTCCTATATAGAGTTCTTCGTCGATCCTCTCCAGCGCAAAGTTCAGCGCATCGGCCTTGCCTCCGTTTTCTTTGGTGAGTACGGTCAGGCGGCCGGAGGCGATATCGGCCGGATAAGCTTCACGGGCCACGGCGTAGGTTCTGTCCTTCGATCCGTCGTCGATGACGATGATGCGGATGTTCTTGTAGTTCGACATCATCACGGAGCGGATGGTCCGGACGATGACCTTCTCCTCGTTGTAGGCAGGAATCAGCACGGCGACTCTGGGTTGATACTCGGGTGTTGCGTAGTTTTTGCGCTTGCGCAGCCGGTCGATGATGGCGCAGATGCCGATGATGATCAGGCGTCCGCTCATCAGCACATCGCCGACGAAGAAGACGCCCACCACGAAGGAGTGGAAGAAGCTGTAGAAGAAGAAGGTGATCGAGTCCGCGCGTGCCTGCCAGCGCTGGCGCGGCGTCAGCGGCGGCATCACTTCGGCGCGGGTTTTGCCCACCAGCTCCGACACGGGAACGATCTCGAAGCCGTGCGATTGCAAGGCCTGAATCAATACAGGGAGGGCGGCGATGGTAGGGGAACGGTCCCCGCCTCCGTCATGCAGAAGGATGATGGAGCCCTTATTCCATGGACGCGGCTGCATGTCGGCGATCTGATGAAAGACGCTGTCGGTGATCTCCTTGGGGCTCTTTCGCGGATGCTCATCCCAGTCGTTGGTGTCGATCTTGTTGCCGATGATGACGTAGCCGAGAGTCTGGATGCGGGCTACCGGAGCGGCCTGATCGTTGGTGTCGGGTTCCTGATCGATGGAGTATGGCGGACGGAAGTAGAGCGGCTGGACGCCAAGCTCCGAGGCAAAGAGACGCTCGGTCAGGTTCAGCTCCAGGTCAACCTGCCGGTTTGAGATTTCGCTGATGTCGGGATGGGTCCAGGTGTGATTGCCGATCTCGTGGCCTTCGCGATAGACCCGCTGCATCACCCCGATGTTGTCTTCGGCTAGTTCGCCGATCATGAAGAACGTGCCTTTGACGTTGTATCGCTTCAGTATGTCGAGAATCTGCGGCGTCCACTTGGGGTCGGGTCCGTCGTCAAAGCTCAGGGCCACCTTGTTTGGATGGTAGCCATACTGCTCGACCGTGTAGGAGAGGGGGTAGGAGTCCATGGACTCCTGGGTGATCATGCGATAGTCCAGGGGGACGGAGTCGTCGTCGTCCATGGTGACGATGCGCCGGCCGTTCTGCGGATTGCGCGTGACCCGCAGAATGTCTCCCTCGCCCTCCGTATCCACGTCGTAGCCGGGCTCGACCTGCGCCAGCTCCTTTACCGGGTCCGAGGTCATGGGGTGGTCCCAGATCTTCCACATCGAGTTGTCTTCCGAGCCCAGGCGCCAGAGCGCGTAGGTCTGGATGCCTAATGTTCGCGCGGCGCGCATCTGGTTCAGCATCGTAACGGCGTCAAGGAACCAGACCTGATGGCGCTCGTGCGCATCGACGTCGTCGTAGGCAAAATGAACGTTCAGGGAGTCGTCGTCGAGGTCGATCTGCGAGTCCGAGTCCACTGCCGCCTGCCAGGCCTGCTGGGTCGACAGATATTGCGACGACAGAACTTTTTCCGGAGCGGCTTTCTTCGTCCTGGCGCCCTTCTTTCCGGGAGGAAGGTCAGGAGGCAGAGACGTCGTCCAGTCGTAGCCGTAGCTGCCCAGCGAGCAGATGACCTTCTCTTTGGGCACGGTCTTCAACACGTCTTTCAGGTTGTCGAGAAACCAGTCCTGCGAGGCTACGGGGCCGGGCTCGCTGCCGTCCTGATGCTCGTCGTAGTTCATCAGCAGCAGGCCATCGGAGTGGTCGGCGATAAACTTCAGATCCCAGTCGGGATCGCCTACCGGGGTGTTCACATACAGGAGCAGACGGCGGGGATGGAGATCGTCGTACAGGGCGGCGATCAAGGACTTGAAGCCGGGTTGCGCCGTTGCCGGAATCTCCTCCAGGTGAATGGAGAGCCCGCGATAGCTGGGATTGGCCGCGAGAAAGGCATGAACCTGCTGGATAAAGCTGGCCCGCGCGGCGTCGTCGGCGAGAAAAGCGCCAATCTCGGGCACCCACACGCCCTTCTTCGGGTCGTAGTTGTCTACCTGGGGGAAGATGTCCAGGTTTACGTGGTTTGCCGCGACGGTGCGGGCGACCTTGGCCTCGCGATCGACGGGACGAACCGTGCCATGGTCGACGACCGCATAGGGGGTGTTGTCGGCGGCGTAGGCGTTCAGTTTGCCGTCCGGCGTGATGACGTGCAGCCACTCCGGAAACAGCAGGTCGATCTGGGCGATGTGCTGCTTCAACGACGAGTAGCTCGCCGGATCGTCTTCGACGTAATAGGCGGCGCGCAGGCCTTCACCGGAGTTCAGGGGAACGTCGCCGGGCTTCAAATCCGTTCTGCGATGGGCAGACCGGCGGAACTTGAATGCCGCTGCCGACTGATTGGCCAGCGCGCGGTAGTTTCGCTTCTGGGCCTGCAGCAACAGCTCCGGCAGCGGCTTCATGCGCATGAGGCCGACCACAAAGACGCTTCCGAGCACAAGTCCAAGCAGGGCAAGCAGGTCGAAGATGCGGCGCAGCCGCTTCCAGCGCTTGCGTTGTGGGTCGTAGAAGACTTGTTGGTTCATCGGGAGATACGGGCGGCTCGGCGCATGCAGCTACGTCCCATCGTATGCAGGCGACTGGTCAGAGTCAACGCAAGACGCCGGGGCCTTCCTGTCTCCACAGTATGATGCAAAGACATGGCCGGACGACAGCTGAAGACAGACACTTATGCTGCGCTTGCACTCGCGGCCGGGCTGGCGCTGCGCCTCTGGTTTGTCGCTCATCAGGCACGCATCGCGGGCGACACGCTGCTCTATGGAAACATTGCGCGCAACTGGATGCAGCATGGTGTCTACAGCTTTACCCCGCCGCCTGGGCCTCCGTTGCCTACGTTGATTCGTTTGCCCGGGTACCCGTTGTTTCTAATGGCATGTTTCTCGATCTTCGGCGTGGAGCACTACACCGCTGTGATGTATGTGCAGTGCGTGATCGACCTTTGCACCTGCCTGTTGATGGCTGCGCTGGCGAAGCGGTTGTTTGGGCGGGGGGCCCCAGACCGGGTAATGCTGGCTGCGCTCTGGCTCTCTGCGCTGTGCCCGTTCATGGCGATCTATACCGCGGCGCCGCTTACCGAAGTTCTTACCCTGTTCTGCATTGCGCTTACGTTCTACGCTTTTGAACACTGGCGAGATGCTGGGATGGGCTTCAATCGCTGGCTGTGGTTGACAGCTGTGGCCATGGCTTACTCAGTCCTGCTGCGGCCGGAGCAGGGCCTGCTTGCCGCTACGGTTGTCCCGGCGATGCTGTGGATGGTGTGGCGGCAAGCGAAACCGCGCGGCTGGTTGTTGCAGGCCGTGACGCCGGTTGCGCTCGCAGCTGTCTGCGTGGTGCTTCCGCTGGCGCCGTGGGCGGTGCGGAACTGGCGAACGTTTCATGTCGTCCAGCCGCTCGCGCCGCGTTATGCGACCGATCCGGGGGAAGATATTCCGCTTGGCTTCCAGCGCTGGTATCGTACCTGGGCCATCGACTTCGCCTCGACCGAAGAGGTGTACTGGAACTACGACAGCGCTCCGATCGACATTGGCGACTTGCCTGCTCGCGCCTTCGACTCCAACGAGCAGTACGCCCAGACCGCAGCGATTCTGAAGACCTACAACACAACCGACAACGCGACCCCATCGCTCGACTCGCGTTTTGAAGCCCTGGCCGAGGAACGAATTCACGACGACCCGATTCGCTACTATGTTGCGCTGCCCGTCGCGCGGCTGCTGAACATGGTCTTTCGTCCGCGTGCGGAGATGCTCGAGATTCCGCTCGAATGGTGGAGGATTCGCGAACATCCGCGGATGACCCTTCTTGCTGCGGGGCTGGCGGCGCTCAACTTCGGCTATGTTGTCCTGGGGGGCATCGGTCTGTGGCGATGGCGGCAGAGCGGCTGGGGACCGCACCTTGCTCTGGCGGGAGCTATGCTGGGTTTCGTCGCTCTGCGATGCGCGCTGCTGCTGACGCTCGACAACTCGGAGCCGCGCTATACGCTGGAGTTCTTTCCTCTGCTGATCGTATGGGGCAGCTTTCTTTTTTCTTCAAGAACGACGATTCGTCCGACAACACATTAGTGTTCGTCGTGCGTTGTCTTGCTGGTTGTGTTGATCTGATACGGCTTCTCATCGACCTTCTGGTTGTATTTGATGTCGGCGTAGACCGCGGTCCGATAATCCTCTGAGGGCATATAGAAGCTTTGTTTCAGGGAGATTCCGCGCGAGGCGTCTACCCAGATGGTCATGTGTGTGCAGTTGTTGCGAACGGCTGGGTCTTTGGGGACCAGGTCCAGCTTGGCCGTCTGCACACCGTCGATCATCTCGTCACCGAGGTCCGAGATCGTCCATGCCTTGGCAAGTTCCTTTCCGCTGCCGCCGAAGCCCAGTGTCAGGAAGCTCTCCATCTGCGCCTGATTGCCTTTGGAGGTAACGATGGTCAGGTGATTTGTGCCCGGATCGAAGAGGCGAAGCCGGCCGTCGCGATAGTCCAGAAGCTTGGTTGAGGGGGAGACGATCTTCGCACCCATTACTGTTGCCCCTCCCTGTTTCTCTCCCTGCTTCTTGAAGTAGATGGTTCCTGTCTGCGTTGTCGTCTGCTTCACGACGCGTTCGTAGAGGTCCCAACGGAAGCTGGCCTCGGCGGACTGGAACTTGAGGCTTGCCGCATCCATCTGGCGCAGCACCCCGTCCAGATGTCCAGGCTTGGGCTGCGCATGCAAAATGGCTGGCGCGGCAGCCAAAGCTACGGTTGAGAAGAGAAGCGATCGAGCGACGCGGCGGAGGTTGATCATAAAGTCAGGTGCTCCCGTTTGTTGGATGCTGTTTGCAGGCCGGTGTTAGCGGATTACCCAGGCGTTGTAGGCGATCACCTTGCCTTGTGCGTCGCGGACGGCCTCGTAATGGTCGAGCGAAACTTCGCCGGAGATCGGTTCGATGACACGCAGAATGGCGGCGCGGCGTTCGGAGTCGGTCGCTACAGAGCCCATGTCTTCGGCGCGGACCTGGTAGATGAAGCGGCTGCTTCCGCGGGAGGTGCCGGCCTCCCGGACCAGAACTTCGCTGGCGTGCAGTGCTACGGTCTCGACCGGCTTGTCGTTGTAGGCGATGATGTGCGGCGAGACGAACATGAAGAGAAGGATCGCCGTGACCATGATGTCGTACTGGACGCTGCCGCGTTCGTAGGCCCAGAAGATGTAGCTATTGATCAGTTTAAACATGGCTTAATTCCTAATAATTTGAACATGGGTTTAGCTCCTGCCCGGTTGCTTGCCGATGGTGGTGTCGCCGTTCATGTAGGGCACCAGGACGTCCGGGACTTTGATGGTGCCGTCGGCTTGTTGATAGTTTTCGAGGATTGCGAGATAGGTGCGGCCTACGGCGAGGCCGCTGCCGTTGAGGGTATGGAGGAATTCGCTCTTCTTTGCGCCGGCAGGGCGATAGCGGATATTAGCGCGGCGAGCCTGGAAGGCTTCGAAGTTCGAGCAGGAGGAGATCTCGCGGTAGAGATTTTGTCCGGGCAGCCAGACTTCGAGGTCGTAGGTTTTCGCGGAGGTGAAGCCCATGTCGCCGGTACAGAGGAGCATGCGGCGGTAGGGTAGGCCGAGTCTTTCGAGCACGGTTTCGGCGTGGCGGGTCAGGGCTTCGTGTTCGGCGTTCGAGTCTTCGGGTTTGACAAACTTTACGAGCTCGACCTTCTGGAATTGGTGCTGGCGGATCATGCCGCGAACGTCTTTGCCGTAGGAGCCGGCCTCGGAGCGGAAGCAGGGCGTGTAGGCGCAGTAGGAGATGGGGAGCTGGGATTCGTCGAGGGTCTCGTCGCGGAAGAGGTTGGTGACGGGGACCTCAGCGGTGGGGATGAGCCAGTGGTCGCTGTCTTGAAACTCGCCGGGTTGGTAGGGGCCTTTGTCGTCGCAGTGGAACGAGTCTTCGGCGAACTTGGGGAGCTGGCCGGTGCCGAAGAGGGACTTCGAGTTGACCATGTAGGGGGGCAGGACCTCGGTGTAGCCGTGTTCGCGGGTGTGGAGGTCGAGCATGAAGTTGGCGAGGGCGCGTTCGAGGCGGGCTCCCTGGCCGAAGTGGACGACGAAGCGGGAGCCGGAGATTTTGGCGGCGCGATTGAAGTCGAGGATGCCGAGTGCTTCGCCTAGTTCCCAGTGAGGTTTGGTGGCGAAGTCGAACCTTGGTTGCTGGCCCCAGACTTTTTCTTCGTGGTTGCCGTGCTCGTCCTTGCCGATGGGGACGTCGTTCTGGGGGAGGTTGGGCAGAGTTTGCAGGATTTTACGTAAAACTTCGTCGGCACTCGCCGCAGACCTTTCGAGGTTCTCAACGCGGGTTTTGAGTGCACGATTTTCTTCAGTTAGCGCCATGGCATCGCTGCCAGAGCGGCGGAGGAGCGCGATCTCTTCAGTCAGCTTGTTGCGGTGTGCCTTGGCGGTTTCGGCGGCGGTGATGGTATCGCGACGGTCGCGGTCTACCGCAACGAAATCACCCAGGGCAGCGGAGGGGTCCATGCCACGCGCACGCAGTTTTTCTTCGACAAGGGCCAGATTGGCCCGCACAAATGCTAAATCGATCATTACTTTGCATTTTAGCGTCTTCCTGCGGGAAATGCGGACCGTGCCATCTCCCTGCAACAGTTTCCATTTACCCTATCGGGATGCGAAAGTGTGTCGCCGTTCTCTTGTCGTTGCTTTTTCTGCTGCCCTCTGCGCCCTCTGCCCATGCGGATGCCTATCATGCGAAGCCAAAGCTGGTGGTGATTCTGGTAATCGATCAGTTCCGCGGCGACTATCTCGATCGTTACCGCGACGCGCTGAAGACGCCGAACGGGTTCAACCTGTTTCTGAAGCGGGGCGCGTACTTTAGCGCGTGCTACTACGACTACGCGAATACGAAGACGGCTCCCGGGCATGCGACGATTGGGACGGGCGCGTATACGGACGGCCACGGGATCGGCAGCAATGAGTGGTGGGATCTGAGCCGCAATACCGACCGGGTGATCTCGTCGGTGGAGGATGAGCGGTATCGGATGGTAGGGAACTTTGACGATCTGCCGGCGCTGCTGCCTCCGCCGGCACCGGCGCCGAACGATCCGCGCATCGGAGCTTCACCGATCAATCTGAAGGCGACGACGATTGGGGATGAGGTTCGACTGGCGACCCAGGGAAGGGCGAAGCTGTATGGCGTCTCTCTGAAAGATCGGGCGGCGATTCTGCCGTCAGGCCAGACGGCGAATGGAGCGTTCTGGATCGACAATGCGACGGGGCGGTTTGTTACGTCGACGTACTACATGGCGAAGCTGCCGGAGTGGGCGACGAAGTTCAACAAGGGACCCCGGGTTGCGCAGGCGGTGAAGGAGGCCGGGCTTGAAGACACGACGCAGTTCTATGCGCTGGTTGGCCGAACGCCTGCGGCGAATGGCTATGAGTTGGACTTCGCCAAAGCGCTGATTGAAGGCGAGGGGATGGGCCAGCACGATGTGACCGATGTCCTGACGGTGAGCCTGTCGGCGAATGATATCGGGGGCCACCAGCTTGGGCCTGACTCGGATGCGCAACGCGAGATGGTGGTTGGGCTGGACCGGGATCTCGACAACTTCTTCAGCTATCTGGATAAGAAGGTTGGCCTGGCGAATGTGGTGATCGCGCTGACCGCGGACCATGGGGTTGCGCCGATTCCTGCGGTGGCGGCGAAGCTTGGAGTTGCGGCTACACGGCTGGACCTTGAGGCCTTCACCGCAGCGATCGATGCGACGTTGAATGCGAAATTTTCGCCGGGTAAAGGTGTTGAGTATTTCATGCCGACGCAGGAGCTGCCCTACCTTGCGCTCGATGCGAAGGCCTTCGGCAGCGTCTCGGAGAAGGCGGCCGAGGAGGCGGTGATCGCGGCGATTCCCGATGCGATCAGGAAGCTCGGCACACCTCCGTTGCCGCCGAACAACCTGGCTACGCTTGAGGCGACACGGAAGTATCAGGAGAGCCGCGTCGATGCCGATCCTTCGGTCTACTTCACCCGCTCGCGTGTCGATCTTGCCGATGGGAAGGTTCCCGATACCGAGTTTGGGCGGCGCGTCGCGCATAGCTACACCGACCACGGCGGGTGGTATGTGATGGTGGTTCCGACGGCGTACCAGATGGAGTATTCGAGCGGAATCCAGACGACGCACTTTTCGCCGTGGAGCTACGACCGGCATGTGCCGCTTGGCTTCTTTGGCGAGGAGTTTGTTCCGGGGCTTTATCGGGAGTTGGTGGCTCCAGTGGATATTGCCGCGACCTTCGCGTCGATTCTTGGCGTCAATGCTCCTTCGGCCAGCGTTGGCCGGATACTGACCGAGGCGCTGCGCTCATCGCCTGCCGGAGCAGGCGCGCACTGAGGAACCGCTACACTGTAGGGATGGGAAGGGAAGCGCGGCAGTGAGCGGGGAGACACGCAGCATGGGCGCGAGCGGCAAAGGCGCAGGCAGCAAGGGCCCGGACATGCGGGTTACGATCGCGGGCATTGAGTTCCGCTCGCCTGTGATTGCGGCCAGCGGAACCTTTGGCTATGGGGTGGAGTTCGAAGACGTTGTGTCGCTCGACCGCATCGGCGGGTTTGTGACCAAGGGGCTGTCGCGGGAGCCGATGGCGGGCAATCCTTCACCGCGCATCATTGAGACGGCCGCGGGGATGATCAATGCGATCGGGCTGCAGAATATGGGCGTGCGGGCGTTCATCGCTGAGAAGCTTCCGAAGCTCCAGGCACTGAACGGCACGGTGGTGATTGCGAATGTCTTCGGCTTCACCTTCAGTGACTGCGTCGCGGTGATCCAAGCACTCAACGATGCGCCGGGAATCGCGATGTATGAGCTGAATGCGAGCTGCCCCAATACGAGTCATGGCGGCATGGTATTCGGAACCGATCCGCCGGAGTTGTGGGAGTTGGTGGCTCGATGCAAGGCGGTGGCGCGGCGTCCGCTGATGGTGAAGCTTTCGCCGAACGTTACAGATATTGGTTTGATGGCGCGGGTGGCGGAAGATGGCGGGGCGGATGCGGTCTCGCTGGTGAACACCTTCGTCTCGCTGGCCATCGATGTGGAGACGCGGCGTCCGCGCATCGCCAATATCACCGGAGGGCTCTCGGGGCCGGCGATCAAGCCAATCGCAGTGCGCATGGTGCACGAGGCTTCCAAGGCAGTAAAGATTCCTGTGGTCGGCATGGGGGGAATTCTGCGCGCCGAAGATGCTGCGGAGTTCATGATGGCGGGTGCGGTGGCGGTGCAGGTGGGGACGGCGAGCTATGCCGATCCGCGGGCAGTGGAGAACATTGCCAGCGGGTTGAAGCGGTGGTGTGCGGCGCACGATGTGGCCGAGGTTAGCTCGCTCACTGGGTCGGCGCTGCTCTGAGAGTGCGGGCTCTGCTGGCTTAGAGGCTGGCTTAGAATAAAGAGTGATGATTGAACACAGCGTTGATGCTTCGGCCCCTCTTACTGACCTTCGCCCTATCCGCCGCGCCCTACTTTCCGTTACCGATAAGACTGGCTTAGTCGACTTTGCCCGTGTGCTTGCGTCTTTCGGCGTGGACCTGGTTTCGACCGGCGGCACGACCCGCGCATTGCGGGAGGCGGGCCTGCCGGTGCGCGATATCAGCGACCTGACAGGATTTCCCGAGATGCTCGATGGGAGGGTGAAGACGCTTCATCCCAAGGTCCACGGCGGCATCCTGCACATTCGTGATAATGCGGAGCACATGGCTTCGGTCGGAGAGCATGCGATCGAGCCGATCGACATGGTGGTGGTGAATCTGTACGCCTTTGAAAAGACGGCGCACCGCCCCGGTGTCTCCTTTGTCGACGTTATTGAAAATATCGACATCGGCGGGCCTTCGATGGTGCGGTCTGCGGCGAAAAACTTCTCGGATGTGGCGATCGTGACCTCGGTAGCTGACTACTCCTTGCTGGCGGACGAGATGGCTGCGAACTCGGGCAGCCTGAGCCGGGCGACTCGGTGGCGGCTGGCGAAGGCGGCCTTTGCGATTACTGCCGCTTATGATGCGGGTATTGCGACGGCGCTCGAAAGCATCGGGGCGCCCACGGGCAAGGCGGTTTTTTCCCAGGAGCAGCTGCCGCCGACGATTCGCGTGATCGACCCGCTGTTGCAGGCGCTGCGTTACGGGGAGAATCCGCACCAGAAGGCTGCCTTGTATACGGATGGCAGCGGCAAGGGCGTCGCCAACGCCAGGCAGTTGCAGGGTAAGGAGTTGAGTTACAACAACATCGTCGATCTCGACGCCTGCTGGGAGCTGGTCAGCGAGTTCGATGAGCCAGCGGTCGTCATCATCAAGCACACCAATCCGTGCGGAGCTTCGACCGGGGCAACTGTGGTTGAGGCCTACCGGCGGGCGCTGGAGTCGGACCCGGTCTCGGCGTTCGGTGGCGTGATCGGCATCAACCGGCAGGTTGACGCTGCTGCGGCAGAGGAGATCGCAAAGCTCTTCGTCGAGGCCATTGTGGCCCCTTCGTTTACGCCGGAGGCGCTGGAGCGCTTCGCGGCAAAGAAGAATCTGCGTCTGATCGAGATCTCGCCGGCCGAAACTCCACGGATCCTCAAACAGGTTTCGGGCGGGCTTCTGGTGCAGGATGCGGATCGTCTGCGCATCAGTGAGGCCGAGCTTAAGATCGTCACACAACGCAAACCGACGGCAGAGGAAACGCGAGCGCTACTCTTTGCCTGGAGGGTGTGCAAGCACGTCAAATCGAACGCGATCGTCTATGCCCGGTTCAGCGAGGGTCACGGCCAGACGGTCGGAGTCGGCGCGGGGCAGATGAGCCGGGTCGACGCCGCCCGGTTTGGGGCAATGAAGGCGATTCTTCCGCTCCAGGGCACGGTTGCCGCCTCCGACGCCTTTTTCCCGTTCCCAGACGGCCTGGAGACCATCGCGCAGGCTGGCGCCACCGCGGTTATTCAGCCGGGAGGCTCGGTGCGCGACGCCGAGGTGATCGAGGCGGCCGACCGGCTTGGCGTGGCGATGGCATTTACCGGGGTCAGGCACTTCCGGCACGGATAAAATGCTGCTTTTTTAGGAAAATGACGGATATAATCCCCTTTATGCTGTGCAATCGGCCAGTCCCTGCCGTCTGCATCCAATCCGCAGGCGTCGTCGTCTAACCGTTGTCTGGCTGTGTGTAACGCTCTCTGGCTTCCATTCCGTCGGCACAGGAAATTACAACTCATGACCCTGCTTTTGCGTGCCTCCTCTCTTCGTCATCTGCGTTTGATTCCGGCTGCAGCGCTGCTTTTTGCGGCGCACACGATGGTTGCGCAAGCCCCGGCTGCCGCCGCGAAACCTGCCACGCCGGCTGGAGTGCCGGATCGTGCCTCTTCCTACTACCACTATGGCCTGGCGCGCCTTTACGAAGATATGGCGGTAAACGCCGGCCGGTCGGACTATGCGACCCAGGCGGTGGAGCAGTACAAACTGGCGCTCGATGCAGATCCGAACTCCCGCCTGCTGCAGGATGGCCTGGCGGACCTCTACTTCAAGATTGGCCGTATCCGGGAGGCCGTAACGGCCGCGCAGGACCAGGTGGGCAAGGACCCCAACGACATCGAGGCGCATACGCTTCTGGGCAAGGTCTACCTGCGTTCGCTGGGGGACATGCAAAGCACGCAGTCGGGCCAGATGCTGCAACTGGCCATTGGCGAGTACGAGAAGCTTGCGCAGTTGAAGCCTAACGATGTGGAGACCCACCTTCTGCTGGGTCAGCTTTATGGTCTCAACCATGACTCGGCGAAGGCGGAGGCCGAGTTCAAACTGGCGCAGGGGATCGACGCCAACTCGGAGGAGGTTGCGCTGAATATGGCGCGACTGTACAGCGAGCAGGGTGATCCGAAGCGCGCAGCCGACGTGCTTAACGCCATTCCGGTCGATGACCGCTCGCCTCGCATTGAGTTCGCCCTCGGCGCGAGCTACGAGCAGTTGAAGAAGAACAAAGACGCGATCGCTGCCTATCATCGCGCGCTTGACCTTGAGCCCGACAATCTGGACACCGAGCGCGGCCTTGCCAATGCTCTGCTTGCGGATGGACAACTCGACGAGGCGTTGAAGGTGCTGACCGGTATCGTTGCGGCGGAGCCCCAGGATGCCCAGTCGCAGGTTCATATCTCGGAGATTCAACGGCGCCAGGGACACTACGACGAAGCGTTGAAGACCCTGGAGAAGGCCAAGCCGCTGGCGCCGGAGTCGCTTGAACTGACGTACAACGAAGCTCTCCTCTACGATTCGCTGGGCCGCTACGACGATGCAGTCGGCGTGCTCACCAAACTGGTGTCCGGCACCGAGCGTGCCGATGGCAAGTACTCGGATGGGGAAAAGGCCAATCGCTCGATCTTCCTCGACCGGCTGGCCATCATCTATCGCGAGCAGAACAAGACCGCCGAAGCCGTCGCCACGTATAAGCAGTTGTTGGCGCTGGGCGGCGACTACGTCAAGAGCGCTTACTCCGGGCAGATCGACGCCTACCGCGACGCCCACCAGTGGAAAGAGGCTACCGCCGTTGCCGCTCAGGTGGCGAAGACGCTGCCAAATGACCACGCGATTCAGCTGATGTATGCCGGTCAACTTGCGGATACGGGGCAGGTGGACCAGGGAGTTGCTCTGGCGAAGGCTCAGCTTGCGGCGGCGATGGGTACGCCCGACGAGCGGGATGGGCATCTGGCGCTGGCGACGATTTACACGCGCCTGAAGCGCTGGCAGGAAGCCTCGGCTGAATTGAACAGCGCGGAAGCTCTGGCGAACAAACCCGATGAGAGGCTGTATGTGTATTTTCTGCGGGGCTCGCTCTACGACCGTCAGAAGCTGTATGACGATGCGGAAGCGCAGTTCCGGAAGGCTCTGGCCATCGATCCGCAGAATCCCACGGTGTTGAACTATCTTGGCTACATGTTTGCCGACCGCGGTGTGCGTCTGCCGGAGGCGCTTGCTTTGATTCGCAAGGCAGTCGAACTCGATCCGCAGAACTACGCGTTTCTTGACTCGCTCGGATGGGTGTACTTCAAGTCCGGTCAATACGCGCTGGCTGAAGAGAACCTGCGCAAGGCGAATGAGCGGAGCAATTCGGACCCCACGGTTCACGATCATCTTGGCGAGGTCTATGAGAAGACGGGCAACCTGAAGATGGCAGTGGCGCAGTGGGAGCGATCGATGACGGAGTATGCGAGTTCGCTGCCGGCGGATGCCGACCCTGTGGATGTGTCCAAGGTTCAGCACAAGCTGGAGAATGCCCGGGTGAAGCTGGCCAAGGCGGGAACTCCGGGCAAACAGTAACAGCCTTCGTCGGCGACTAAGACGCCGTGAGTTTCTGCCTTTACACTTAAATCTGACTATGGCAATCGATCTCCATCGATGCGCGGTCGCCGGAGATCCCGACGATCTCCTGTTGACTCGCGTCTATCCCGCGCCGCTGCGTTCCGCGCGTACTCCCTTCCAGCGTGATCGTGAGCGCATTGTGCAGGCCCGTGCCTTCCGGCGCCTCGCGGGGAAGACGCAGGTATTCACCAGCCGCGCGTCCGACCATTTTCGCAGCCGCCTGACCCACACCATGGAGGTTGCGCAGATCGCCCGGGCTGTCGCGGCCACGCTTGGCCTGAACGAAGATCTGGCGGAGACGCTGGCGCTGGTTCACGACATCGGCCATCCGCCATTTGGACACGCCGGGGAGCGGGCGCTGGACCGCTGTCTGCAACGTCATGGGCGGCGCTTCGACCACAATGTCCACGCGCTGCGTATTGTCGAGCACTTCGAACAGCGTTACGCCGCGCACCGCGGGCTTAATCTGACGCTCGGCGTTCGTGAAGGCATCATCAAGCACTCGCGCGACTATAGTCTCGAGCAGCATCCGGAGCTCGTCGAGTATCTGCTGGACCAGCGTCCGCCGCTCGAGGCGCAGTTGATCGATCTTGCCGACGAGATCGCCTATCTCACGGCGGACCTCGACGATGGCGTGGAGTCGGGGCTGCTCGAGATCGGCCACATCCGCGAGCATGTCGATATTCTTGGGCGCTGCTATCGCAGAGTCGAGAAAGAACACGCTGGGGTCGAGGAAAAGCTGCTGTTCAACGAGGCGTTGCAGCTGATGCAGAACATCCTGACTGACGATCTGATGGAGACGACGGCCCGGAATGCGCTGGCGATCGAGGCTGAATGTCTCGACGATGTTCGCCGGCATCCCGCGCGTTTGGCGCTCTTCTCTCCGCAGGTCGAGGCGGAGCGCCTGCAGGAGAAGCGCTACCTCTACGACACGCTCTACACCTGCGAGCCCCTTGAAACGGAACACGACAAGGCGGAAGAGGTGGTTACGGCGCTCTTCGACCACTGGATCAACGATCCGGAGGAACTGCCCGTCAGTCACTTCGAAGAGGTGGAGAACGAAGGGCTGGCCCGTGTGGTGGCCGACTACATCGCCGGCATGACGGATAGTTTCATCCTGCTGCAGTACGCCCAGATCAAACGCGCTCTTCGTCGTTAGCGCCCCTTCGCGTGAATAAAGAAGTACAGCCGGTTGCGAACGGCGGTACACTTTCAGGCACATGAACTTCAGCCCAGCCAACATCACGGCGCTTGTGGTTGCTGCCAGCTTCGCGGCCGGGCTGAATATCTATGCGACCGTTCTGACGCTGGGCATTCTCGCGCGCACACAGTGGGTTGCGCTTCCTCCGGGGCTCGATTCGCTGGGCCACACCTGGGTTCTGGTGGTCTGCGGCATCATGTTCGCCATGGAGTTCGTCGCGGACAAGATTCCCGGCTTTGACATGGTGTGGAACGCGCTGCACACGGTCATTCGCGTTCCGATCGCAGCGCTGGTGGCGTATCACGCCAGCTCGCAACTGACGCCGCAGATGCAGATTCTGGCGACGACGATCGGTGCAGCGATTGCCTTGGCGGCGCACGGTTCGAAGACGGCTCTGCGCGCGGCTGTGACACCCAGTCCGGAGCCGGTCTCCAACATTGCCTTGAGCACGACCGAGGATGCCGCGGCAATTGGGCTGACGTGGTTTGCCACGCACCATCCTGTCATCGCCGCCTCAATCGCGCTGGTCTGTCTGGCGGCCGCCGTACTCGCCGCACGAGCGCTATTGCGAGCGATACAAAGACCGCTGCGGAAGCTTTTCGGCACGGAACTGGAAGAGGATAAAGCTCCTCCTAAGCCTATAAGTTAGAGATAAATGCAGGGAAAACATAATAATTTTGATTAAGATCTGAGTCGTCAGGTTCTTACTTAGCGAGCCTGCGGCATCTGGATCAGAAACAGTTTGGCCGGGTCAAGATAACTGCCCTGCCACCGCACTCCGAGGTGGAGGTGAGGACCGGTAGCCCGCCCCGAGGCGCCGCTGAGCGCAATGATCTGGCCGCGCCGAACCTTCTTGCCCACAGATACTTCGATCTTCGACAGGTGCATATAAATGCTCATCAGGCCTAGTCCGTGATCGATGACTACGCAGCCTCCCTCGTAGTAGAGCGGCCTTGCCAGGACGACACGACCGGAGTTGATCGCAGCCACAGGGGTGCGCATCTTTGCCCGGTAGTCGAGACCGCGATGGACGCTGTCCAGCTTGCCGTTGAAGATGCGCTGGTTGCCGAAAGAGTCGGACTCTGGCGCCAGATGGAGCGGCGGACGAAAGTTCCCGGACCATACCGGCTTCGACGCTGAATTGGCATAGGCTTTGTCTTTCACGATCTTTTCGGCGGCGATTTTTTTCAGAGCCGCAGCGTTGGGCTCGACAAATTTATCCGGCACACTCAGCGGCACCTTTTCGTAGGGCGCCTCCTCCACCTTTACCTCCTGGTGCAGCGTGCGGTGCGTGCCGTCTTTGAGAATGGCGTCGATCGTGAGAAGGTAGCTGCCGGGGTGCACCTCGACGTCCACGCCGGCGAGCGCGAACCAGGTTCGGTGGCCAGTGTTGGCGAAGAACAAAACCGGATGTCCCTGCCAGGTGCCTGTGACTGCCGATGCTGCGTCGTGCAACGCGACAGTGATGAGGCAGGGCGCTCCATTCGACAGCGTTTCCGGAGTCAGGCGTACTGAATCGCGGCCAGTTGCGTCGCCGCACAGAGCGGGGCGCACTGCGAAGAGTGTCATCGCCGCAAGCACGAAGACTCGCAGGCGTCTACTGATTGCATTGGGAAGCATGAGAACAGCGTAAGGCAGAAAGGGGTTCCCGCGAAGCAAATTGCAATCTATTTGCTTCGCGGCGGGCACACAGAGAAAACGGGTTCGACGCGGTGATATTCTAGGCAAATTACGGCAAAACGAGGCACACAGCTTTTCATGTCCAACCCAAGCATTCCAGAGCCAGGCATTCCAGAGAACGACCCCACCTTCGAACCGGCAACCGAATCCACTGAGTCAAACGAGTCGTTTCAAGCGATCCTTTCGCAGTTTGAGCAGAGTCACTCGCATAGGTCGGGAGAGGGCGGCAGGCAGCTATCGGGAACCGTGGTCGCAGTCTCGGCGGAGTTTGTCTTCGTCGATATCGGCTACAAGATCGAAGGTGTTCTGCCGGTAGCGTTGTTTTCCGATGCGAAGGAGACGGTGGAGCCGGGCACCAGGCTGCAGGTGTCGGTGAAGGGGCGCAATGAGGAGGGTTACTACGAGCTTTCGCGCCTGCGAGTCGAACAACCGAAGGACTGGAGCGCGCTGGAGAAGGCGTTTGAGGATAAGGCGGTCATCGTCGGCACTGTGACTGGTGTGGTGAAGGGCGGCCTGACGGTGGACGTCGGCGTACGCGCGTTTATGCCGGGCTCGCGCAGCGGGGCGCGCGATGCCGGCGAGATGGAGAGACTGGTTGGGCAGGAGATTCGCTGCCGGATCATCAAGCTCGATGCCGCGGAGGAGGACGTGGTCGTCGATCGCCGCGCCGTCGCCGAAGAGGAAGACCGTTCTACGAAGGAGCGCCGCTACTCCGAGATCAGGGAGGGCGATACAGTCTCGGGCACCGTGCGCAGCCTGACGGACTACGGAGCGTTCGTCGATATCGGCGGAGTCGATGGCCTGCTGCACATCAGCGATATCGCGTGGGGCCGCATCGACAAGCCTGCCGATGTGTTGACGGTGGGACAGCAGATCGACGCGAAGGTGTTGAAGATTGAACCGGCAGGCAAGCGTATTTCGCTGGGGCTGAAGCAGCTGCAACCGCATCCGTGGGACGCTGTGGCAGGGAAGTACAGCGCCGGCGAGCGTGTGCGTGGCAAGGTGACGCGGGTCACCGACTTCGGCGCGTTCGTGGAGTTGGAACCCGGCATTGAAGGGATGATCCATCTCTCGGAGATGTCGTGGGCGAAGAAGGTAAGGAAGCCGGGCGATATGGTGAAGCCGGGCGACGTCGTCGAGGTCATGATTCTCGGCGTGAATGCGGCGGAGCGGCGCATGTCGCTCGGTTTGAAGCAGACCCTGGGTGATCCGTGGGCGGAGGCATCGCAGAAGTTCCCGGCAGGTTCGCAGGTGGAGGGGCCGGTGACCAGCTTCACGAAGTTCGGCGCATTTGTGCAGCTTGCCGAAGGTGTTGAGGGGATGATTCACGTCAGCGAGATCAGCGCGGAGAAGCGGATTGAGCGGCCGCAGGATGTGCTTCGCGCCGGCCAGATGGTGAAGGCCAAGGTGCTTGATGTTGACAAAGAGAAGCGGCAACTCCGGTTGAGCATGAAGCAGCTGGTCCCCACGGGTCTCGACGAATACATCGCTGAGCGCAAGGTCGGGGAGATCGTGACGGGACGCCTGATCGAGATCGCGGGGGAGCAGGGAACGGTGGAGTTGGGCGAGGGGATCCATGCCCAGGCGCGGCTGGTTCTGGAGGCCGCGGCGAAGGAGCAATCCCAGGCCGGCGCGGTGGACCTCTCATCCTTCAGCGCCATGCTGGCATCGCGATGGAAGAATGGGCCTTCGGCCAGCGAGGCGAAGGCTGAGCCGGTTCGCACGGGCCAGATTCGAAGCTTTCGCATCACGATGGTCGATCGCGGGGCAAAGAGGATCAAAGTGCAACTGGTGTAAGCAATTAGCCCAAACTTTGCCGGACAGCGAGGAATGCAACAAAACGGCCACGTGATCCGTCCAACCTATGTCGGCGTCCTGCGACACAAGCCCTGCGATATATTAGATCCAAGTGAATAGCCTAAGCCCAAGACCGAAGATGCACGGCGCGTGGAGACTTCTTCTCTCCCTGCTCTGCATCTCTTTGGTTGTTGCCTGTGGAACGATTCAGGCTGTTCACGTCCATCCCCAGGGGGATATCTCCCACTCGGATTGCGCGCTCTGCGCCACCGCACATGTAAGCGTGCAGCTGGCCGAGACGTCCGTGACACTGCACCACGTCGCGCCGGTCCAATCCGCTGTTGAGGCGTTCGTTGCGCCGCCTCTGACCCAGACCCTTTCCACGTTTGCACTCTTCACCCGACCACCGCCTGTTGACTCTGTTCTCGCTTAGAACATCGTCAAAAAAAATCAGGTTGGCAACGCAAGGGGGTTGTATATGCACTCGTCGATACGGCGCAGCATCTTCGCAGTATTTGTTATTTTCTTTTCGCTCAACATCTCAGCGCTGTGGGCTCAATCGAACTCAGGGATCGTCAATGGAACGGTAACTGACCCTCTTGGCGCCGTGATCCCGGGAGCGGTCGTTTCGATCGTAAACCCTGTCAGTGGCTATTCCAGCTCGGTGCCGACCGATTCCGCCGGGCACTTCCAATTTACAAATCTCCCGCTCAACTCGTATCACGTGACGGCAACTGCCAAAGGGTTCGCTTCTGTTGCACAGGATGCCCATGTAACTTCGTCGATCCCAGTGACCACAACGATCGCTCTGAAGGTCGAGGGGTCGTCAACCACTGTGACTGTTGAGGCCGAAGACCTGGTGAGCAATGACCCAACTGCACACACAAATATAGACCGCAACTTGTTCAACAAGCTGCCGCTTGAGAGCCAGTCTTCTTCACTCAGCTCGCTCGTCACCCTGGCTTCTCCGGGTGTCGCGGCCGATTCCAACGGCCTCTTCCACGGTCTTGGCGATCACGCCTCGAACTCGTTCTCCGTTGACGGACAGCCGATCACCGATCAGCAGAGCAAGGTGTTCTCCAATCAGATCCCGTCGAATGCGATCCAGTCGATCGAGGCGATCCAAGGAGCCCCGCCCGCCGAATACGGCGGCAAGACCAGCCTCGTCATTAATGTGACGACCCGCTCTGGCCAGGGGGTGACCACTCCGCATGGAAGCGTAACTGCTTCCTATGGTTCATTTGGCTCCGCGACCGGAGGCTTCGATCTCTCCTACGGCGGCAAGAACTGGGGAAACTTCATCGAAATCGATGGACTGAACTCCAGCAGGTTCCTTGATGGTCCCGAGTTTGCCGTCTTCCATGACAAGGGGAACGAACTCAACTTCTTCGACCGCGTTGATCGCAGCTTCACGCCCAACGACTCGATCCATCTGAACTTCAACTACACGCGATCCTGGTTCCAGACTCCGAATACCTTCGACAATTTGAACGTTATCAATGTCGTGAGTGGAGGTACAAGCAGCAACCCGGTCTTCGACAATGTTGGCAATACAGATCAGCGCGCGAAGATCGAGACGTTCGACATTGCTCCCCTCTACACTCATGTGATCGGGTCGAACGCCATCTTCAACTTTGGCGGCTTTGTTCGTAGAGACGGCTTCAACTACTACCCCAGCCACAACCCTCTGGCAGATCTTGGCCCGATCCAGAATCAGACAATCAGCCAGAATCGTACTCTACTGAATGCTGGCGTGCGGTCCGACTATTCCGTTCAGTACGGTAGAAACAACATCAAGATCGGAGGTCTCTATCAGCAGACTTTTCTGCGTGAGAGAGATCCAATCGCTCTCATCAACGCGACGTCAAACTCGCCATGTGTCGACGCGAACGGCAACCCGCTTCCCGGCTTCACGGATCCTTCGCAGTGTGCTGCGGCAGGCGCCTTTTCCAATGATCCAGCCGATGGGGGAACATTCAACTCGGTCCTGCTTCCCTACGATCTCACCCGTGGGGGAACCAGCTACAACTACTTCGGGCACACAGACGTAAAAGAGCTCGCTCTTTATATTCAGGACCAGATCAAGGCCGGCAATTGGCTCTTCAACGTCGGTATCCGCGGGGACCTCTATAACGGCCTTGCCATCGCCAGACAGGCGGAGCCTCGGCTCGGCGTATCCTACAGCGTAAAACAGACTGGAACTGTGCTTCGTGTCTCCTATGCGCGGACACTGGAGTCTCCGTTCAACGAAAACCTCGTCCTATCCAGTCAGGGATGCGCAAACCCCGTTTTGTCTCAGCTCATCAACTGCCAGGGCGGGTCGGACGTAGTAACGCCGGGGTATCGGAACGAGTTTCATGCCGGATTCCAGCAGGGCTTCGGAAAGAACGTCGTCGTCAGCGGCGACTACATCTGGAAGTACACGCACAGCGCGTTCGACTTCTCCATCCTCGGCAACACGCCCATCTTCTTCCCGATCGATTGGCACAACTCGAAGATCCCCGGCTTTGTGATCCACGCCGATGTTCCGAACTATCACAACTTTTCTGCCTTCGTCTCGATGTCTTCGGTCGCGGCACGTTTCTTCCCGCCTCAGAGCGCAGGTGCGGGAGCCACTGTGGGACAGAGCGGGTTTCCGTTCCGTATCGACCATGATGAGAAGTTCAACCAGACGACTCATGTTCAGTATCAGATTCCCGGCAAACGTGGCCCTTGGTTCGGCTTCACCTGGCGATACGATAGCGGCCTCAACGCGGCTTCTACCCCTTGCTACAACATCACTGATCCCAACAGCCACTGCGGGGGCATTTCGACAAGTCTCAATGGTCAGCCGGCAATCGATCTCAGCGGGTTTACTGCAGATCAGGAGTTCGAAGCCGGACTCTCCTGCAACGGCATAAAAGCTACGCCCACAACGCCGCTGCCGACGCCTTGCCTCGCCACGCAACTCACGTCCAGCCTCCTCTCGATCCCAGCACCGGGAACAGAAAATGACGACAAGAACCCTTCGCGGGTAAAAGCCCGCAGCCTCTTCGACGCTTCAATCGGTGAGGACAATTTGTTCGGCGGTGACAAGCATCGGGTGAGCCTCCGCTTGACGGCCATAAATCTCGCCAACAAGGTCGCACTCTACAACTTCCTTTCAACCTTCAGCGGCACGCACTATGTTACGCCGCGCGCTTTGACGGCGGAGGTAGGCTTCCACTTCTAAGCGGAATCGTCAAGAAAGAATAAGCATAGGCAGCCGAGCTAATCCTGCTGCCTATCGCTTTTTCCTTTGAAGACACGGCTATCAGCTAGGGAAGCGCATTAATCTGCTTCCATATCTCGTGATCGACAGGAACGCCGAGGCGAAGGTTCTCGTCGCGAAGCTGCAGCGTCTGCTCTCCGGGATAGCGCACCGGCTTGTCCGGATCGACTGGGGTTGCCATGCGCAGCGAGTTGAGGATGCCCTC
>Ga0210410_10000765_pt1 | contig 32924 bp, 26 predicted proteins | sample IncBWC4MmetaG_FD_161058 | JGI IMG/M metagenome (GOLD analysis project Ga0210410, IMG submission 161058) | Forest soil microbial communities from Barre Woods Harvard Forest LTER site, Petersham, Massachusetts, United States - Inc-BW-C-4-M | ecosystem: Environmental > Terrestrial > Soil >...
ACAAGATTGCTCTGCGCTTAAATCAGCGTCCACGAAAGACTTTGGGATTTAAAACACCAGCAGATAAACTTCAAGCAAGTGTTGCGCTGACCGATTGAAACCGCCCAGCATAACGGCCACCACCGCAATGCCCTGTGCCTTGAGCTTTCTTATCAGGTCCAAAGACTCATCATTGTCGTGATGCAGCGCCACGTCGGTCTGGTCGCCCATGAATTCGGCATAGGGAGCTTCGCCAAAGACCACGATGGCGACGTCCGCCTTCCGTGCCGATTCGCCGTCAGGGCTGAACTGCACATGTCCACCCGCCACCTCGATTTGAGACTTGAGTCCCAGATAGATGGAAGTGGCGCCGGGGAAGTCTTTCGGACCATTGTCGGCGCCCTGCCAGGAAAGTGTCCAGCCGCCGGACTGCATGGCGATATTGTCGGCGCCGTCGCCCGCGATCAGCACGGTGGAGTTGGGATTGATCGGCAGCACGCCGTTGTTCTTGAGCAGTACCAACGACTCGCGCACCGCTTGCCGTGCAAGTGCGCGGTGGGCGGGGGTGCCGATGGGCTGGTAGGTATCGGGACGCTGGTCGGGTGTCGGTTCGTCGAACACGCCCATACGCATCTTGACGCGCAGGATGCGCCGAACGGCGTCATTGAGGCGAGCTTTCGAAATGGTGCCGTCGTTCACCTCGCGCACCAGATTGGCGTAGAGCGCTTTCCAGTCCTTGGGCGCGTTATAGATATCGAGCCCCGCATTGAACGCCGCGGCACAATCGGCATCGCTGCAGCCCGGAATCTGGCCGTGCGCGTTCCAGTCGCCCATGATGATGCCGTCGAAGCCCATCCGGCCCTTCAGCACTTCGGTCATCAGCGCGTGATTGGCATGCATCTTGACGCCGTGCCACGAGTTGAAGGATGCCATGATGGATTGCGTACCGGCGTCGATGGCTTGCGTGTAGCCCGGCGCGTGCAACCTGATCAGATCCGCTTCGGAGGCGAGGGAATTGCCCTGGTCGCGTCCGCCGTCGGTCGAACCGTCGCCGAGGAAGTGCTTGGCAGTCGAGATGACATGATCCTTGTCGAGGAAGGTCGAGCCCGAACCTTCCAGCCCCGTCACCATGGAGGCGGCATATTGCGCCACGATCCTCGGATCTTCCGAATAGCTTTCATAGGCGCGGCCCCAGCGGTCGTCGCGCGCCACCGCAATCGTCGGCGCGAACGACCAGTCCATGCCGGTCGAGCGGACTTCGGCGGCGGTGGCCTCGCCGATGCGGCGGATCAGATCGGGGTCGCGCGTCGCGCCCAAGCCAATATTGTGCGGGAAAAGCGTGGCGCCAAAGACATTGTTGTGGCCATGGACGGCGTCGGCGGCCCAGATCAGCGGAATAATGACGCGGTTTCTCGCCGGATCAACCGAGGCATCATAGTAGGGTTCGATAGAGCTGACCCACTCACGAACGCTCGCATACTTGTTCCCGCCAGGCGCCGAACCGCCGCCGGCTTCAATCGAGCCGATATGATACTGCGCCACCTCGGCCGGGCTGATCGACTTCCACTCGGGCTGAATGACCTGACCTATCTTTTCCTCGACTGTCATCCGATTGAGAAGGAGGTCGATGCGCCTTTCGATTTTCGGGTTGAGGCCAATCGGCGACTTGCTTGCCGGCCACAGTTTGGGATGAACAACCGGGGCCTGATCATCGAGCTCTGTCCCGCCGGGGCGACCTTTACCGGCGGCGGATTGAGCGCCGGCTGCTGAACCGATTCCAACGAGCAACGCCGTCAAAGACGCAATTACACGCCGCCGATCAGGCTTTCGCTTGAAAGCCACTACCCACTGCCCCGCTCGATATATCTGAAATAAACGGAAACGTTTTCATTCTTCGTATTTTCTAACTTGCGCGATGGGTAGGTGTCAACCTACAGTGCCATCAACACTGATTTACAGGCCGTCAGCTCGCGATAGATCGCGTCCAGCTGTTCACGGCTGCTGGCGCGCACCAGATAGGTCAATGCCAGAAAATTGCCGTCCGCGCTGGTTCGCGTGCGCACGCTGGATTCGGCAAGCGGTCCCGCATGGCGCTCGATGATGCCCTGGGTGAGCGCGCGCAGGTCGCTGTCGTGGCGGCCCATCACCTTGATGGGGAAATCACTCGGAAATAGCTGCACGGGGGTGTCGCTCATAGCGGCGGCGTTGCGGCAAGCTCGCGCGTGTAGCCGGCAAAGGCGGCACTCATGCGTTTGAACACGGGACCGGGCTTGCCGGTCCCGACCCGCGCGCCGTCGAGCGTCGTGACCGGCAGCACGCCGCGTGTTGCAAATGCCAGCCAGATCTCGTCCGCGCCCCGCAGCATGGCTTCGGTCACGCGCCGGCTCTCGCAGCGCAAGTCCAATCGCACGGCAAGCTCGGTGACGACGTCGCGAGTCGTGCCGGGAAGAATGTGATGACCGTTGGGCGGCGTGTGAATGACGCCGTCCTTCACGACGTGCACGGTGGTCGATGAGCCTTCGGTCAGCTCGCCGTCCTCCAGCATGATGGTCTCGAATGCGCCGGCGTCGGCGGCGAGCTTCTTGAGCAGAATATTGGCCAGGAGGGCCGTGGATTTGATATCGCGCCGCGCCCAACGCGTCTCCGCCGCAGTCACCGCCGATACGCCCTCGTCCAGGATGGAGGCCGGCAGGGGCTCCAAGGCCGTGACATAGGCAAACCACGTGGGCTTGAGATTTTCCGGCCAGGCATGGTTGCGGCCGAGTTCGGCGCCGCGGGTGACTTGAAGATACAAATAGGCGTCGCCGGCTGAGTTGCGCGAGATCAGCTCGCGGCACATCTGCGCCCATTCCGCGTGCGACAGGGGCGGCGGCATACGGATGCCGGCAAGGCTGCGGTTGAGCCGGTCCAAATGTTCACGCAGGCGAAACGGGCGCGCCGCGTAGATCGGCAGCACCTCGTAGACCGCATCGCCGAATAAAAACGCCCGGTCGAGCGGCGACACCCGCGCGTCCGCCAAAGGCAGGTAATTGCCGTTCAAGCAGCAAATGGGCAGCGGCCCGCTCACCTGAACCCCGCTCATGTGAACCAGAGTCGAATCGTGTCGATCAAGCGACGCCACCAGCCTCCCGCGTCCACGGTCTTCAGCGGATGCAGCGGTAGGGTCGCCAGGGTTTGGTTGCCCGCGAACACGCGCAAGCTGCCGAGCGTGCTATCCAGGGCGAGAGGTGCGATGACACGCGGCTGCACGTCGGCGGCTGTCTTGACGCGCTCGGCTTCGCCGCGCGGCAGGGTCAAGTAGAGGTCGTCCTTGATGCCGAGATCGACGGAGGACTTTTGTCCCTTCCAGACGCGCGTCGAGGCAAGCACGGCGCCGCCCTTGACCGCCAATTTGGTGTCGTAGAACGTGAAGCCATAGTTGAGAAGAGCGGTGCTCGCGTTCTCGCGCGCCTTCATGCTGTTCGATCCCATCACCACCGAGACCAGCCGCATGCCGTCCCGCAGCGCGGACGTCACCAGGCAATAGCCCGCCGAGTCGGTGTGGCCGGTCTTCAAGCCGTCGACCGTCGGGTCTTTTTCGAGAAGGCCGTTGCGATTTTGCTGCTTGATGCCGTTGTGTTCGAACTCGCGTACCGAAAACCACTTGTAGTACTGCGGATACTCTCGAATCATCGCGTTGGCCAGCAGCGACAGGTCGCGCGCGGTGGTGTAGTGCTGCGGAGATGGCAGTCCCGAGCTGTTTTCGAAATGACTGCCCACCATCTTCAGGCGCTGCGCATTGGCATTCATCATCTGAGCAAACGTTGGCTCGGTGCCGGCGATGCGTTCCGCCAGAGCGATCGTGGCATCATTGCCCGATTGCACGATCATCCCCAGAATCAGGTCCTGGACCGATACCGGTTTACCCAATTCGATGAAGGTGCGCGAGCCTTCCGAGCGCCAGGCATGCTCGCTCACGCTCACCTGCTCGTCCAGTTTGAGCTTGCCGGCCGCCAACTCTTGAAACACGATGTAGGCCGTCATGAGCTTGGTGAGGCTCGCAGGCTCCACTCGCGCCACCGCGTCCTTCGCGGCGAGAATTTTATCGGTGCGAAAGTCGACGACGATGTAGGCGCGCGCATCCACCTGCGGCGCGGTCGGCACCGCCATCGGTGCAATGGCCGGCGCCGCGGTCTCGGCAAGGCTGGGAACGGTCGCGAACACCGTGAAAGAAACGCAGGCCACGAGGAAACGGAGCATGGTGGATGAATACCTTGAGAATGAATGGATCCGGAGCGAGGATTGTCGCACGGCGATTTGCCAAAGCGCTAATCGAGGGCGAGGTGCGCATCGTTGATGCCGGCTCGCTCCAGCGCGGCGACCACGCGATCGAATTCCGCAACGTCGGGCACCGGGCCAATGCGTACTCGATACATTCTGCGGCCTGCGATCCGATCGTCGCGCACGAAGACTCGGCCGTAGCTGCCGCGGCGCAATTTTTCCGCCAGCCGCTCGGCGTTGGCCGGGTCGGAGAACGCGCCGGCCTGCACGAACAGCGTGAGGTTGGCGGGCGCGGCGGCAGGCGCGCTGGGGCTGGCCGCGGGAGCGGCAGCAGCAGCCGCGGGCACCACCGCCTCGAGTACCGCCGCCGCTGAGAGGGCGACGGAACCGGGCGGCTCAGTTGAGGCAGCGGGCGGCCCACCGGAGGCAGCGGTTGAGCCACCTGGGGGAGCGAGTGAGCTACCAGGGGAAGCGAGTGAGCTACCAGCGGAAGCGGGCAGCGAGGTCGACGCCGTGACGATCGGCGGCGGCGCGTCGATGGCGCGAACTTCCACCAGGGCCGTGCCGTTGCGCAGCATGTCGAGCTTGGCCGCGGCCGTGTACGACAGGTCGATGATTCGATTTCCGACAAAGGGACCACGGTCGTTGATGCGGACCACGACACTGCGGCCGTTCTCCAAATTTGTGACGCGCACGTAGGCGGGCAGCGGCAGAGTCCTGTGGGCAGCCGTCATGGCGTACATGTCGTAAGGCTCGCCGGTCGAGGTTCGCACCTTGTGGAAGCCGGGTCCGTACCAGGACGCCACGCCGCGCTCCCAGTAGCCGGCACTCGATGACAAGACGAAATAGCGCTTCCCGAACACATCGTAAAACGGCGGGTTGCCATTGCGCGCTCGGGTTTCGACGCGTGGCGTCGCGTCGGGCACGGCATCCGGCGTCGGCGTAACTACCGCCGGCGGTACAACGGGAGTCACGATGGGTTGCCCGGGCGGGGGCCGCGTACTCGCGCAGGCGGCGACCCCGATTACGGTGATGAGCCCCAGCGGGACGGCAAGTGCGCGGCCGCCATTCACTGCTGCAGGGCCGGTTGCGGCGTGGCTCCGCCCGGCGCGACGGCGTTCGGTGTCGCGGCGCTCGGTGCCGCGGGACTGGCCGCATCGCCCGGCGCCGCGAAGCTGGCCGCATCGTTCAACAGGATGCGCTGTTTGACCGCCGCCGCCAGTTCAAAAACCGCCATCGCGTACAGGGCGCTGTGATTGTAGCGGGTGATCACATAGAAATTGTTGTAGCCGACGCGCCAGTGGACGCCGTCCGCCTCGTCCGCGGCGATCAAGAGGGCGGGCGCGTCCTCCGGCAGTGCGCTGTCGAAGCTCACGCCCTTCGTGTGCAGCGACCCCACAGTCTCGGAGAGCGCCAACTTGCGGCCCTCCAGCTCCGGCGCCTTGTCCGCATCCACGCTGGCATCGGTCAACACGGGCTCGCCGGCGTTCCAACCGTGCTCTCGCAGATAATTGCCGACGCTCGCGCATACGTCCTGCCAGTTGGTCCACAAGTTGATATGTCCGTCGGCATCCGCGTCGACGGCATAGCGCCGGTAGTTCGACGGCATGAACTGCGGTGCGCCCATCGCGCCGGCGTACGACCCCTTCACGCTCGAGGGATCGAGACCCGCGTCGCGGGTCAGCAAGAGAAACTGTTCGAGTTCGTCGCGGAAAAATTTCGCTCGAGCGGGGTAATCGAAGGCCAGCGTGGTCAGCGCGTCGAGCACGCGGTATGAGCCGGTGAGGCGGCCATAGTAGGTTTCGACGCCGAGGATGGCCGCCAGGTATTCCGGCGCCACTCCGCTGCGCACACTGGCCCGATCCAGCGCCTGGCGATGTGCGATCCAGAAATCAATGCCCTCGTGGATGCGTCTTTCGGTGATGAAGATCGGGCGATACTCGAACCATGGCTTGGACCTTTCAGCGGGCCGCTCCATCGCTTCGATGATGGCCGGTTGACTCTGGGCCGCTTTCAGCAGCTTGCGTAATTCGCGCTTCTTGAAAGACGAGGTGCCGGCCATGTGCGCGATGAAATCCTTGACGTCGGCGCGCCTGATGTCGATCGCGGCCGCGGGTTTCGCGCCCGCGCACAGGACGGCCGCGACCAGGATCAGACACCTCAAGGCGGGCACGGCGCGCATCCGTCTAGGATCCAATGAGCTTGCGGTGAGAATGCAGCGACATCAATATGCCGAAGCCGGCCAGCAGCGTGACCATCGAGGTGCCGCCATAGCTGATCATGGGCAGCGGCACGCCGACCACGGGCAGTATGCCGCTCACCATCCCGGAATTGACAAACACGTAGACAAAGAAACTGAGCGCGATGGCGCCGCCGGTCAATCGGGCGAATGTGTCCTGGCCCTGCATCGCAAGGTACAGGGCACGCCCGATCACCGCCCCATACAGAACCAGGAGCACCAGACAGGGCAGCAAGCCGAACTCCTCGCCGATGACGGCGAAGATGAAGTCGGTCGAGCGTTCGGGCAGGAATTCGAGTTGCGCCTGGCTGCCATTCATGTAGCCCCTGCCGAACAGACCGCCGTGGCCGATCGCGATCTGCGACTGGATGATGTGATAGCCGGCGCCGAGCGGGTCGTTTTCCGGTTTCAAGAAGGTCAGTATGCGTTGCCGCTGGTAATCGTGGATGAAATGCCAGGCCGCCATGGCAGCGCCTCCCAGCAGCGGTATTGCGATCACTATGATTCGCAACTGCATGCCGGCAAGCAGCATCACGATGAGGCCGGAGGCCGCAATCAACAATGCCGTGCCGAGATCCGGCTGCTTGGCGATCATCGCCGTGGGTATGGCGATCAAGATTCCCATCATCACCAGATCCTTGAAGGTCGGCGGCAGTGGCCGCTCATGCATGTACCAGGCGCACATCATCGGCACGGCCAGCTTCATGATCTCGGAGGGCTGAAAGCGCATGAAGCCGATGTCGAGCCAACGCTGCGCGCCCTTGCCGACATGGCCGGTCAAATCGACCACGATCAGCAGCAGCACTCCGACGATATAGGCAATGGGCGCAAACAGACGCAGATACCGGGGTGTCGCGAACTTGGCGAGGGCGAGCATGGCGGCGACCGCAATGACGATATTCACCAGATGATGGTCGACCATTTTCATGTTTTGTCCGGAGGCGCTATACACCACCAGAATGCCGAAGCACACGATGATCGCCAGTACCCCGGTGAGCGGGCCGTCCAGCCCCAGCGCGCGCAAGGTGCGGCCTCCGGCGGTCAATGTGCGGCGGGTTCGCGAAGGTGAGAATTCATCGAAAATCATGGGACGTTTCCCGGAGCGGGTAATTCATCCGCGGCCGGCGCCATCTCGGGCAGAAGGCAATGTTGCCGGCGATCAGCGTTCATGTAGACGGCTCAATGTGCCCACGATCAGCGGCCACAGCAAGGCGCCGACGACGGGCGCGATCCAGCGGCCGAACGTGGTGACGGGATTGCCGGTGGCGCCGTCGACCCAGAACAGCACGAACTGATAACCGGTCAAGAATGCGAATATGGTCAGGCATTGCGAGAGCATCGAGAACACCCGCAGGCGCAGGCGCAGGTGCGTGGCCCAGCCGGCCATCAGGGTAAGCGCGAGTGCGTGCTGTCCGAGGACCACGCCATGGATCACATCGAGCGCGAGGCCCCCCATGAACGCCAGTGTGAGTCCCCCGGCCCGCGGCGACTCGATCGACCAGTACAGCACCACCAACACCAGGAAGTCGGGGCGAAATGCCTCCAGAATCGACGGCAGCGGCATCACCGCCAGCGCCAATGCCACGAGCGACGACAGCGCCATGGGCAATCGACGGATGCGATTATCGCGCATCATTCGTCATTCGCTCCCGCAGGCGGCGTGGTCTTTGCAGGCGTCGGGGTCTTCGCGGGCGCCGGGGCCTTTGCGGGCGCCGCCCCCAGGGTCTTCGCGGGTGCGGTGCTCGCGGGAGGCGACGGTTTCAACCAGACAAACATGAGTTCGCGCGAACGATCGAGCGCGGCCGCCGGCTTGATATCGACATCGGCCAGGGACTGGGCGGGATCGCGCTTGATCTCTGCGACGGTGCCCACCGGGTAGCCGGCCGGAAATCCACCGCCGAGCCCGGAGGTCACCAACAAATCGCCGGCGACCACGTCGGCGCTGGTCGGAAGGTACGGCAGCTTGAGCCGGCTCGTATCGCCCGTACCCACGGCGATGGTCCGCAATCCGTTGCGATTGATCTGCACCGGGATCGCGTGCGTCGGGTCGCTGACCAGAATGACCTCCGCCGTCAGTTGACCCACGCGCGCGACCTGCCCAAATACCCCGCCGGCGTCCAATACGGCCTGTCCGACGAACACGCCGTCCTGAGCGCCCTTGTCGACCAGTACTCGCTCGCGAAAGGCGTCCAAATCCACATCCATCACATCACCGATGACGAACCGGTCGGTGACTCCGGCGGTGCTGTCGCGCAGTGCACGCAAGCGCTGGCTCTCGGCCTCCAGCGCTTCGTAGCGCTGCAAGCGGAATTGCGCCAGCCGCAGCTCCGATTCGAGCTTGGCCTTGTCGGCGCGCAGGGTTGCGCGGGACGAGACGCTTTCGCGAAACCAGTCCCAACCCTCGAAGGGACTGGCGACGGCGATCTGGACCGGGTAGGCCACGACGGACAGCACCCGCCGAATCTTGCCGAGGTGATCGTAGCGCTTGTCGACGATGATGAGCCCCAGTGCCAGCAGGGAATACAGCACGCACCGGAGCAGCAGTCCCGTCGTTCGACCGGATGTGTCCGTGTGACGAAAGGCGAGCATGGGCTAGGAGCCTGTCGCCCGGGCTTCCCTGGTCGCTTGCATTACTCCAGTCCGAATATGCCCGGTCCATGTTCCTCGGTGAGTTCGAGGATGCGACCGCCGCCGCGCGCAACGCAGGTCAACGGATCATCCGCAACCACCACAGGCAGGCCGGTCTCTTCCATGAGCAACTTATCGACGTCGCGCAGCAAGGCACCGCCGCCGGTGAGCACGATGCCGCGCTCGGCGACGTCGGCGCCAAGTTCGGGAGGCGTTTGTTCGAGCGCCTGCTTGACTGCGCCCACGATGCCTTGCAGCGGCTCCTGCAGCGCCTCCAATATTTCATTCGAGTTCAGCGTGAAACTGCGCGGTACGCCTTCGGACAAATTTCGGCCCTTGACGGAGATTTCCCGAACCGTTTGGCCCGGATAGGCCGAGCCGATTTCCAGCTTGATGCGCTCCGCCGTGGCTTCACCGATCAAGATGCCGTAGTTGCGCCGCACGTAGTTGGTGATGGCTTCGTCGAACTTATCGCCGCCGATGCGCACGCTCGCCGCGTAGACGATGCCATTCAGCGAAATCACCGCCACTTCGGAGGTGCCGCCGCCGATGTCGAGGACCATCGAGCCGCGCGCTTCCTGAACCGGAAGGCCGGCACCGACCGCCGCCGCCATGGGTTCGGGCACGATATCCACGCTGCGCGCGCCGGCACCCTCGGCCGATTCCTTGATGGCGCGCCGTTCCACTTGGGTGGAGCCGAAGGGCACGCACACCAGTACCCGCGGGCTCGGGCTCAGGAACCGGTTGCCGTGCACCTTTTTGATGAAGTACTGCAGCATCTTCTCGGTGTAGGTGAAATCCGCAATGACTCCGTCCTTCATCGGCCTGACCGCCGTGATATGGCCCGGGGTCCTGCCGAGCATGTTTTTGGCTTCCACGCCGACCGCGACGATGATCTTGCCGCCCCGCGTCGGCTCGTCTTGCACTGCGACGACCGACGGCTCGTTGAGGACAATGCCGCGCTCGCGAACGTAAATCAGCGTGTTGGCGGTTCCAAGATCGATTGAGAGGTCATTGGAGAAATAACCTCTAAGGCGTTTGAACATGGGGTATTTTGCTTGCGAAAGGGAGTAAAAAAAGTTGCGCTAATGTAACAACCGAGACGACATTCAGCAAGGCAACGTGTATCATTGATAGTGCCTATTTTGCGTGAGATGGCACGCACTTTTGGCAATCCTTTGACATCCTCTCCGCCCTAAAGGTCGGGGATTCCCTCGGCAGGCGTTCGAGAATAGATGAGCTTAACCCGTCAAGACGTCGAAAAGATCGCGCACCTCGCGCGCCTGTCGATCACCGAACAAGAGATGCCGGTCTACGTGACCAGCTTGTCGAGCATCGTCAATTTCGTCGACGAGCTCTCGCGAGTGCAAACCGACAATGTCGAGCCCATGGCCCATCCACTCGATGGCCAGCATCAGCGCCTGCGCGCCGACGTGGTGTCGGAGAGCGACCACCACGAGAAATACCAGGCCAATGCGCCGGCGGTTCAAGCCGGCTTGTACGTCGTGCCGCGAGTGATCGAGTAGGGCCCGCGATTCCGTTGAGGCCTGTTATTCTTAGGTGACGATGTTGCACACCCTATCCATCGGCGAGCTTGGGAAAAGCTTGAAGTCGGGGCAGATTTCGAGCGTTGAACTCACGCGGCATTTTCTATCGCGGATCGAGCGACTGAACCCCGCCTTGAATGCGCTGACCACCCTTACGGCCGAACAAGCACTGGCGCAGGCGGCGGCGGCCGATGCCCGAATAGCCGCCGGCGTGCAAGGTCCGTTGCTCGGCATCCCCCTCATTCATAAAGATATTTTCTGCACGGATGGGGTCCGGACCAGCTGCGGTTCGCGCATGCTCGACAATTTCATCGCGCCCTACGATGCCACCGTCGTGGCACGGCTCAAGGCGGCCGGCGCCGTCATGTTGGGCAAGGCCAATATGGACGAATTCGCCATGGGCTCCTCCAACGAGACCAGCTTCTACGGACCCGTCAGAAATCCCTGGGATACGGCCAAGGTGCCCGGTGGATCCTCCGGCGGGTCGGCCGCAGCGACCGCGGCGCGCCTGGCGCCGTTCGCCACCGGCACGGATACCGGCGGTTCGATCCGTCAGCCCGCCGCGTTGACCGGTGTGACGGGTCTCAAGCCCACCTATGGGCGCGTATCGCGGTACGGCATGATCGCCTTCGCCTCGAGCCTCGACCAGGCCGGGGTCTTTGCTCACAGCGCCGCGGACGCGGCACTTGTCCTACAGGTCATGGCCGGGTTCGATCCAAAGGATTCGACCAGCGTCGATACCCCTGTCCCCGACTATCCCGCCGCGTTGGACGGCGCGCTCGACGGCCTCAAGATCGGCCTGCTGCGCGAGTTCTTCGAGGGCCTGGAGGCGCGCAACTCGGCGCTGATCCATGACGCGTTGAAGATCTATCGAAGCCTCGGGGCGACGACGGTGGAAGTCAGCTTGCCGCACCTGCCGCTGTCGGTACCCACGTATTACGTGGTCGCGCCGGCCGAGTGCTCCTCCAATCTGTCGCGTTTCGACGGCGTGCGTTTCGGGCACCGTTGCGAGAATCCCGCCGACTTGATGGATCTGTACAAGCGGTCCCGCGGCGAGGGCTTCGGCGCCGAGGTCAAGCGCCGCATCATGACGGGCACGTATGTGTTGTCGGCCGGATATTTCGATGCCTACTATTTGAAGGCTCAGAAAGTGCGCCGACTGATCACCGATGATTTTCGCGCCGCCTTCGCCCAGGTTGACCTCCTGATCGGGCCCACGACGCCGACTCCGGCCTTTGCGATCGGCGCGAAGATCGACGATCCGGTCACCATGTATCTGAACGACATCTACACCATCGGCGCCAATCTCGCGGGGCTGCCCGGAGTGTCTCTGCCCTGCGGATTCGTCGAGGGGTTGCCAATGGGCTTGCAGCTGATCGGACCGCATTTTTCCGAAGCAAAACTTCTGAACGCGGCGCATCGATTCCAAGAGTCGACGGATTGGCACCGCCGCGCGCCGCGTGGGTACGACTAATGGCCGACTGGGAAGTAGTCATCGGGCTGGAGATACACGCGCAGCTCGCCACCAAGTCGAAGATTTTCTCCGGCAGCGCGACGGCGTACGGCGCGCCGCCGAACACCCAGGCCAACTTGGTTGATTTGGCGTATCCCGGCGTGCTGCCGGTGTTGAACGCGGAAGCCGTGCGCATGGCGGTCAAATTTGGGCTCGCCATCGGCGCCAGCGTGGCGCGCCGTTCGGTGTTCGCCCGCAAGAATTACTTTTACCCCGATCTGCCGAAAGGCTATCAAATCAGCCAGTACGAGCTGCCGGTGGTCAAGCAGGGAAAGCTTGCGGTCATGCTCGACGACGGCGCGGTGAAGACCGTGGGCATCACGCGGGCGCATCTCGAGGAAGACGCGGGCAAGTCCTTGCACGAGGGTCTGGTCCATGCCAGCGGCATCGATTTGAATCGCGCCGGCACGCCGCTGCTCGAGATCGTCTCCGAGCCCGACATGCGTTCGGCCAGGGAGGCGGTGGCCTACATGAAGAAGATCCACACCCTGGTGCGGTACCTCGAGATCTGCGACGGCAACATGCAAGAGGGGTCGTTTCGCTGCGACGCCAATGTCTCAGTGCGCCCCCGAGGCCGCGAGAAATTCGGCACCCGGGCTGAAATCAAGAATTTGAACTCCTTTCGATTCGTCGAGAAGGCGATTCACTTCGAAGTCGCACGGCAGATCGAGCTGCTCGAGAGCGGCGGCACCGTGGTGCAGGAGACCCGACTGTACGATTCGGACAAGGACGAAACCCGGTCGATGCGCTCCAAGGAGGAGGCCAACGACTATCGGTATTTTCCGGATCCCGATCTCTTGCCGGTGCATATCGATGAGGCGTTCATCGATGCCGTGCGGGCGACTCTGCCGGAACTTCCCGATGAAAAGGCGGCGCGTTTCGCGCGGGATTTCGGGCTCTCGGCTTACGATGCCGGCGTCTTGAGCGCAAGCCGCGAGCTCGGCGCGTATTTCGAGGCGGTGGTCGGCCACTCGAGTCCGGCGGGCGCGACGCATGCGATGCACGCGAAGCTGGCCGCGAATTGGGTCATGGGCGAATTATCGAGCGCATTGAATCGCGACAATACCGACATCACGGCCTCTCGCGTGACCCCTGCGCAATTGAGCGGGCTACTGGCCCGCATCGTCGATCAGACGATCTCGGGCAAAATCGCCAAGGACGTATTCGAGGCGATGTGGTCCGACGGCAGATCCGCGGACCATATCATCGAGGCGTCCGGCCTCAAGCAGATTACCGATTCGGGCGCAATCGAAGCGGTGATCGATACCGTGATCGCCGCCAACCCCAAGCAACTCGCCGACTACCGCTCGGGCAAGGATAAATTGTTCGGTTTCTTCGTCGGCCAGGTGATGAAGGCGACCGGGGGCAAGGCGAATCCGGCGCAGCTCAACGAATTGCTCAAAGCCAAGCTGGGCGGCGGCCCTTCGGAGCCTGTCTGAGAGGCTCCTATGAATGACCGAGATTGTCTGCATCGCTTCATGTTCGAGCAGTTCCCGATTCGCGGGCATTTGGTGCATCTGGATGCGGCCTGGCGCGCGCTGATCGAGCATCGTGAGTATCCGGCGCCGATCCGCGACACCATGGGCGAAGCGGTGGCCGCCTCTCTGCTGCTGGCGGCGACGATCAAATTCGAGGGTGTTCTGTCCATGCAGCTGCAGGGCGACGGACCCGTGCATCTCATGCTTGCACAATGCACCAGCGGCCTCGGAGTCCGGGGCTTGGCCCGATACCGGGAGGCCGGCCATGCGACGGCGGGCGATCCCGCCGGCGCGGGCCGGCGCCGGATCGTCGATTTGATCGGCACGGGCAATCTCACCGTGACATTGGAGACCGACGACGGCTCGCAGCGCTACCAGGGAATCGTTCCCATCGCAGGTCAACGCCTGGCCGAATCGCTGCAGGTCTACTTCGAGAATTCCGAGCAGCTGCCGACACGGCTCTGGCTGCATGCCGACGCAACCGGCGCCTCCGGCATGCTGCTGCAGAAACTGCCGGGCATGAGCGCCGCGGACCCTGCGGCGGTCGATGACGCATGGCGGCGCGTGCAGCTGATCGGCGAGACGCTTACCCCCGAAGAACTGCGCTCGTTGGCCGACGCGGAGATTCTGCACCGGCTGTTCAATGAAGACGATGTACGCCTGTATGAGCCGGCTCCGGTGTATTTCCGCTGCCGATGCTCGCGCGAACGGGTGGGCGGCATGCTGCAGAGCCTGGGCGAAGCGGAAACGCAATCAGTGTTGCTCGAGCGCGGCGAAGTCGAAGTGCGTTGCGACTTCTGCAATCGTGCCTATGTGTTCGATGCGGTGGATGTTGCGCAATTGTTCAACGCCGGTGTCGCGAGCGACAGTGGCAGCTCGGTGCACTAGGAGCCGGTCTGAACATTCCGCGGGAATTCTCGCGCTCGTCGTAGCGGTGTCACCGATGTGCGCGGCCGCCGCCGAGCCACGGGGCGTCCCCACGCCGTTCTATGCCGAGACCTTCGCGAAGATTCCCTCGGCCGCGGCCATGACGGAAATCGGCCGGGCGCTGTTCTTCGATGCGTCCTTGTCCGCGTCGGGCAATCTGGCCTGCGCCACGTGCCACGACCCGATCCGGGCGTTCGGGCCGCCGAACGGTTTGCCGGTGCAGCGCGGCGGCAGGGACGGTCGGCGGTCCGGCGTGCGCGCCGTGCCCTCGCTGATGTACGCGCAAAACATACCGCCGTTCACCGAACATCATTTCGACGATGAGGGGGATGACGCCATCGATCAGGGTCCGACAGGCGGCCGCACTTGGGACGGTCGTGCGCAATCGGCTCATGATCAAGCGCGGCTGCCGCTGTTCTCGGCCTTCGAGATGGCCAACGTGAGCGCCGATGCGGTGGTAACCCGGGTGCAGCGCGCCGGCTATGCGGCACAGATCCGCGCGGCCTTCGGCGATGCCGTGTTCGACGACAGGGCCTCGGCGTTCAAGGCCGTTCTGATGGCTCTGGAGACTTTTCAGCAGAGTCCCGCGGAGTTCTACCCGTACAGCAGCAAGTATGATGCCTGGTTGCGGCAGGAGACTGCACTGAGCGGCGAGGAAATGCGCGGCCTGGCGGCTTTCAACGACCCGTCAAAAGGGAATTGTGCCCGCTGTCATCCGAGCGGCATGCGAAACGGCGCGTTTCCGCAATTCACGGATTTCGGCTATGCCGCGCTCGGCGCACCGCGCAACAAGGCCATCCCCGCCAATGCGGACCGACGCTACTACGATCTGGGATTGTGCGGGCCGTTGCGCACGGACTTGGCGGACAACAAGCAATACTGCGGCTTGTTTCGAACACCGTCCTTGCGCAACGTCGCGACCCGCCGAGCATTCTTCCACAACGGCGTATTTCACCGTTTGGAAGATGCAGTGCGCTTTTACGCCGAGAGGGATTCCCGCCCGCAGAAATGGTATTCGCGCGGAACCGGCGGTGCCGCGCAGAAATTCGATGACTTGCCGCAGCAGTATCGGGGCAACGTGGATTCGGAGGCTCCCTTCGATCGGCACGCCGGCGATCCGCCGGCATTGAGCGAAGCCGACATCAGGGACATCGTCGCTTTTTTGAACACGCTCACCGACGGCTACGAGCTGCAAGCGGCGCAGAGAGGCGCCGCGCGCCCGAATCCGGCCTCGAACTAGCCGCTTTGCGGCGGCTTTTGCGGCGTTGCATGGTGGAACGACCCGGCTATGTTGTTCCAGATGGTTTGGACATTCTCGGGGAAATGCTGAAAAAAGTCGTGAACCTGCGGCACATGGGTGTACGCCAGCCATCCGGCCACCCCCCAGATGCCCAGTGAGAAGATTCCGTCCCATACCGCGAACCATTCGCGGTACGCGCCGCGCTGCAGGTAAATCGCGCGGCGCGCGTGGCGCAGAGGCGATGCAATGATGAGATAGGCCAAGCACAGGAGGAGAATCGCGACCCACAACGGCATCGAGGCCGCGAGCGACCAACCGAACAAGGCGCCGGTGGTCGTGAGCATGACCAAACTCACGACGAATGCACAGAACACCATCACGCTGACGATGGCCAGCAGCGGAATCATGAGTCCGGCGAGCAGCTGCGGGAAGTAGCCGGTGTGCGCACCGACCTGCTGCACATTTCGTTGCAGGTTCTGTCCCCACCAGTACGCGCTTTCATGAAACTTGCGCCGCCATTCGCGGCGCTGCTGCCGCCAGTGCCGGCGCCACTCCCGACCGTTCTTGAATTGGCCGTAATGCTTCTTGGCGCGATCGATGACCTCCTGCGCATTGAAGGGTGTGCCTGCGGCGGCTGCGTGTTCCTCGTCGGTGTTGGCGAACGGAATCACCAGCATCATGGCCACGTAGGCGATGATCCACAGGCCCTGGGTCAGCAGCGCCAGCACCACGAAGGTGATGCGCACAACGGAGACATCGACATTGAGATACGCGGCAAGGCCCGTGCACACGCCGCTCAGCATGGCGCCCTCGCGTATTTGATACAGGCGCCGGGCGGCGCCCGGGTCGCCCTTGGCGGCGGCGGCGCGCGGTTGCGGCTCGGTCGAAGCACCCGAGCTCGCCGCCGAATCTCCGGTTTGCACCGGACCCATTTCCTTCAGAACGCTCTCGATCTCCGCCACCGTGACCACATTCTTGTGAGGCCCGAGGAAGTGGGCGCACTTGTCGGCAATCGCCTGTTCCAGGTCGGCCATGATCTCGATTTTGTCGGGATTGTCCTTAAGCTGCGCCTGTGCACCTTCAAGATAGGCGCGCAGCAAGCCAAAGCCCGGCTCTTCGATGTGGAAGGCGTTGCCGTTGAGATTGACGACGATGACGGTGTTCATAATCAGCGACCCAGCTGGTTGATTGTAGTGTTGAGGTAATCCCAGTAGTTCTTGAACTCGGCCAGTTGCGATTTGCCCTTGGCGGTGAGCTTGTAGTACTTGCGCGGCGGCCCCGAATCCGACTCGTGCCATTCGTAGTCCACCAATTGTTCGCGCCGCATTTTGCTGAGCAGCGGGTAAAGCGTACCTTCCTGCGTGGCGAAATCGGTCTCCGCCAGGCGCTTCATCATGTCGGCCACATACACCTTGTCGACGGAGATGATCTTGAGGATCAGAAACTCGAGCAGACCCTTGCGAATCGTGGTGAATTTTTGTTCCGGTTCCATGAGATGCAAGCTACCTTGGTACAACAAGGTACCTGCATGAACAATCCCTGTCAACTCCCTCACGGAGTGGAGACAGTTCAGCGGGTTTGAAAGGCGAAGCCCGACTCCAGCGCCAGCGTCTTGATGTCGTTGAACATGACCTGCGGCTGCAGGAAGGCCAGCGAGTAGATTTCCCGCACCTCGCCGCGCGCGTCGATCAGAAACATCTTCAGCATATGATGCAGCGTGCGCGTCGCGCGCCCGTTCTGGTCCAATTCGACGCTGACATCCTGTCCGAAGTCATCGAGCACGGGTAGAAGCTCCGGCACGCGGCGCGCGGTCAGGAAATGCCACTCGAACGCCGGATCGAGGTCGAATCCTTTGCGGTAGGTCGCGATGGCCGCGGGCGTGTCATGGGTGGGATCCAAGCTGACGCTGACGAAACGCACGCGCCCCAAGAGCCCGCGGTCGCCCCTGACGCGATCGCGCAGGTCGGCCAGCGTGGCGTGCGCAAACGGGCAACCCAGGGGATCGACGCAGTACGTGTAGAAGAATGTCAGCAGAGTGATCTTGCCGCGCGTGAGCGCCGATAGCCGGACGGTGTCGCCCGTGCTGTCGAGCAAATTGGCATCCGCCACGCGCTGGATCTTCTGCAACGCGTAGCTGCCCGGCGGCGGCGGCAGGAATTCCATGCGCGGCGCCGTCGCCTTGCCGGGATCGACGCCGGCGCTCGCCACACCCGCGGTGCCGGCAAGGCACAGGACCCATCCGGCGCCGGCCGCGCCGACCCGGCACATCAGCGCGGGGAAGTGTTCACGAGCGATGCCAGGCGCTGCGGATTGGCGGTGAACTTCATGTGATGCGGACGGCCGAGCTGTTCCTTGGTGAAGTCGATCTCGAACGCGGGACTCAGCTCATGGCCGTCCCAATGGAATGCGCGCAGAAACTGCTCGTTGTCCTTGCCCGTTTTGTCCCACTTCGACAGCAGGCTCGAAGTGATGTAAACGCGGCGGCCATCCCAGCTCTGCGAAATCATGTTCACCTGGCTGCCGGTATGCTTGGAAAAGGTTTGCCGCGGGTGCTCCGGATCGGTGAGATCGAAGTAATGCGTGGTGCCGTCCATGAAGGTGTTTACCCACAGACCCTTCGCATCCGCCGTGATCGAAATATCCACTGGCAAGGGAATCTTGGCCGGATCGCCGATCGTGGCGACGTCCTTCGCAGCCCAAGCCCCGCTGGCGTCGCGCTTGACCAACCAAAGTTTCGAGGTCAGGGCCGCGGCCGTGATCGCCCAGTTCTGACCCTCAGCCTGTGCCCAGCGAATCTCCAACGGTGCTCCCGGCACGGCGAGGACTTGCTCGGGCTGCATGGTCTTCAGATTCCATACCACCATGGTATTGCCGAAATGCTTCATGGCCTCGGGGTCCTTCACCACCTCGCCAAGTTCGCGCATGTAGTTGTTCCGACCGGCGAAACTCGAGGTCAACAGGGCATTTTTCGCCGGGTTCACCGCGATGTCGTAGCCGTACCCGTCGCCCGCGATCTGCTTGATCACGGAGGTGGGCATGTCGTACTTGGCGATGAACTCACCCTTGTTGTTGTAAGCCGCCATGCCGGTCACGCCGCCCTTGTCCGCCGTGTTCGACAGGTTGCCGATCAGCATCCGGCCGGGCAGCGCGTAAAACGTGTGCGGTCCCGCATAGCCGGTCTTCGCCGACAGATTATCGATCGTTTTGACCAGCGTCGGGTGCGATGGATTGGTGCCCACATCGAAGACATAAATCTTGCTGTCGTCGAGGCCGCCCGCCCAGAGATACTTGCGATCGTCCGTGAACCCCATGTGATGAGCTTCGCCGCGGCCGCCGACGGAAATCTTGTGAATGACCTTCCCATAGGTCTTCGAAGCGGGATTCGCGTCGACGGTGACGAGCTTGTCGAATCCGTCGCCCATGCCGGGCACGCCAAGCGTCCACACATGCACGAAATCTTCCTGTCCCTTGATCAGCCCGGACATGTACGGCGAATTGCACGTTTCATCCGCGTACGATGCGATATTGGCGATACTCATGATCGCGGCGACGCCAATGCTCGAGATCAGCCGGCTAGCGATTCGCATGATGATTCTCCCCGATGAGTGATCAACCCGCGGCGATAAATTGCAGCCATTGACAATGAAAAGCAAGCCGTGACCCTTTCCGGGATACTCAGACAGGCTCCTAGACCAAATCCTGCGGCGTGGTGCCGCCGGTAAATTGCAGGCGCGCCTGCTCGAGCCGATACTTGTGCTCGGCGCGCCAGCGCCGCCAATCGCGCAGGCCGCTGATCGCATAGACCAGCTTGAACAGCTTCAGGCGCCACAGCACCTTCGGCGTATCGAACAGGTCGCCGGCGAGCATGGAGATCACGCCTTGCTCCAGTTGCCACGCATTGCGAGGCTGGCGAAACATCTTCCGCAGCACCGGTCCATTGAATCGGTAAATGAAGAACGAGAAACGGGCCATGCCGGCGCGCTGGCGCTTTTCCAGCTTGCGCAGCAAGGCTCTCTCGCGGGCCGGTTCGCGCAACGCAGCATCGACCACGGCCGCCGCCTGCTCCGCGCCGGTCATTGCCAGGTACACCCCGGAGGAGAACACTGGATCGAGAAACGCGAAGGCATCGCCGACCAGCACCCAACCCGGGCCGCCCATTCGCGCCGAGTCATAGGAATAATTGCCGGTGACGCGTACCTCGTTGCCGATCAGTTCGGCGTGTTCGATGCGCCGCCACAGCGCCGCGCTGCGCTTCAGTGTGTCGAGCAGGAACTCGAGCGTGCGGCCCTTGCGCTGCTTGAGGTAGCCCGGCCGGCAAACCGCGCCGACGCTCATCACATCGCCGGGCAACGGAATCATCCACATCCAGCCATGCTCGAAGGCGTAGATGCTGATGTTGCCCGCGTCTTCGCCCGAGCGGCGTCCCGCGCCGCGAAAGTGGCCGAAAATCGCCGCGCTCTGATGCTGGTCGTTCCTGCGCCGCAGTTTCTTTCTCGCGGACAGAAATGCATCGCGGCCGCTGGCATCGACCACGTAACGGGCTTGAATACGATAGCCACGGCCGTCGTCGGTGCGCACATCCAGGCGGGATTCGCGCGGTCCGTTCTGTTCCAGCGCCCGCACTTCGTGCCCCTCACGCGCGTCCGCGCCGCATTCGCGTGCATGCCGGTAGAGCATCTGGTCGAAGTCCTGGCGCCACACCTGATAGGCGTGCGGCGGACTGTCGCCGAGCGCGCGGGCAAACGCAAAGGTGTTGTAGCCGCGCTCGTTGTCCGCCTCGAAGTCCGCACCCGCCTTGAACACGCCCATCGCGCGAACCTTGTCCAGCACGCCGAGCCGCTCGAATAGCGGGAGATTCATCGGCAACAGCGATTCACCGATGTGGAAACGCGGGTGATGCTCCTTCTCGAGGGCGATGACCTTGTAGCCGCGACCCGCCAACAAGGCCGCGGCGGTACTGCCGCTCGGTCCGCCGCCGATCACCGCGACGTCGCAGGACTCGTCGGTCGCATTCGAGTCATCCATCGCGGCCAGGGCATGTTGCCGCCCGCATGAGTAGCTCCCCTTGACATGTCGTCATTTCTGGTCCGAGTAAATCTTGATCAGGCGATAGAGAAAATCGCGGCAGTCCAGCAGAGACTTCACGCTGACATACTCATTGAGGCCGTGAATATGGCCGAGGTCGGGACCGGCGAACAAAGGTTCGATGCCATACGTTGCAATGCCCGCCGCGTTGAGGAATTCGCCGTCGGTCGCGCCGGGCTGCAAGATCGGCAATACGGGCACGCCGGGAAAGAATTCCGCGGCGAGTTTCTCGACCGGCGCCAATATTTGCGGCGTCAACGGCGGCGGCGGCGAACTCGGCCCGCGAGTCTCGAGCGTCGTGACCTTGACGTTGGGGTCGGCAACGAGTTGCTCGAGCTCGAGGCGCACGGCCTCCGCAGCGACGCCCGGGAAAATCCGGCAGTTGATATTGGCCCTGGCGCGCTGGGGGAGCGCATTGGTGGCGTGCCCGGCGTCAAGCATGGTCGCGACGCAGGTGGTGCGCAGGGTCGCGTTCCAGCTGGGATCCTTGGCCGAGACGAGCGCGATGGCCGCGGCGTCGTTCGGGTCCTTCACCAGCGCGCGCATGGCATCGGCCACTTCGGGTTTGCCCTTTGCCGCCTGGATCCGTGCCATGCCGGCAAAGTACGCCCGGTTGCCGTCCGTGAACTGCGCCGGGAAATCGTACGCCGCGACGCGCGTCAAGGCCGCCGCGAGCCGATAAATCGCATTGTCCCTGACGGGCCGCGAGCTGTGCCCGCCGGGGTTGGTGACTTCCAGACGGAAGTTCTGCGCGGTCTTCTCGCCGGCCTGGATCTGCAGAGCCACCTTGCGGCCCTCGGCATCCAGTTCGCCAAATGCCCCCTCGTTGACGGCGAAGGCGGCGTCGATCAGTTCACGCTGATTTTCCACCAACCATTGCGCACCGTTGAAGGCGCCGGCGGTTTCCTCGCCGCAGGTGAGGGCGAGCTTGATGGCGCGCCGGGGCCGGTAATTCTCCTGTTTGTAGCGAATCAGGCTGTCCACCCAGATCGCCGCCTCGGCCTTGTCGTCAATGACGCCACGGGCGTAGAAAGCGCCGTTCTCTTCGACAAGCGTGAACGGATCGCGGGTCCAGTCCTCGCGCTTGGCTTCGACCACATCGATGTGAGCGAGCAGCAATACCGCCTTGAGCTGCGGATCCCGGCCCGGATAGATAGCCACCAAACCGCCTTCCTTGGGATGACCGGGCGCTGCAAACGGATGCAGATCGGCATCGGTGAATCCGGCCGCTTTCAAGCGAGCGGCCATGCGCTCCGCGGCCAGTGTGCAGCTGCCGCTCGACAGCGTGGTATTGGTTTCGACGAGTTCCTTGTACAGCTCGCGAAACTTCGATTCGCCGGCAGCGCCTTCCGCGGCGGCGTGCAGACTGGCGCTCAAAAGAGCGATGGCGGCGGCGGTGCTCCAGGCCGTTTGCATGAATGGAATCCTCATTTGTGGAAGCGTCATCGCAATTGAGTCGGGAGGCCTTTGGCGCACTTCGGCTCGATTCGCTTATGATAGATGACTGCTCGCATCGAGTCTAAGAACCCAGTACACCGGAGACGGGTCGAGTCATGAAATTATTCGCGAAGCGTCTTGCCATCATTGGCGCAACCATCGTCGCAACCATTGGCGCGATCGCCGGAGTGGTCGCTTCGAGCGACGCCAAGCACGCCGCGCGCGCGGAATCCACCACCTCGTTTGCAATCAGCTTTCCCGCCACGCAAAGCAGCTCCTCGCTCGATGGTCGAGTGATTCTTCTGCTGAGCAGGGACCTGACCCGCGAACCGCGTGCTCACGTGGAACCGGATGAGCCGCTCGCCAGTCCCCATATCTTCGGTCTCAACGTGGAGGCTCTCGCGCCCGGCCATGCCGTGATTCTCGATGACCAGGCGTTTGGTTGGCCCGCGGCGCGCCTGTCCAGCCTTCCCGCGGGAGAGTACCTGGTCCAAGCCGTCCTGAATCGCTATGAATCATTCCACCTGGCGGATGGCCGCGTTTTAAAACTGCCGCCCGACCGCGGCGAAGGCCAGCAGTGGGCGCACAAGCCCGGCAATCTGTATTCGACGCCGATTCACCTGCGCCTCGATCCGTCGCGCCCGGTGCGTGCGGCCCTGTTACTCGATCAACAGATCGCCGCGATCGCTCCGAAGACGGACTCCGAATTCGTGCGGCATATTCGGATCCGCAGCGAAATGCTGTCGCATTTCTGGGGCCGCGATGTGTTCATCGGCGCGCACGTCCTGGTGCCAAAGGGTTTCGACACGCACCCGCAGGCGCACTATCCGCTCATGGTGTTCCACGGACATTATCCCGAGGACATCTCGGAGTTTCGCACCACCCCGCCCGATGCCGACTTGAAGCCCGATTACTCGGAACGATTTCATCTGGCGGGCTACAACCGCATCCAGCAGCAGGAAGCCTATGCGTCGTATCAGAAATGGATATCCGCCGGCTTCCCGCGCTTTCTGGTGATCGAGATCGAACACGCGAACCCGTATTACGACGACAGCTACGCGGTCAACTCCGCCAATCTTGGACCGTACGGCGATGCCATCAACCACGAGTTGATCCCGGAGATTGAAAAGCGGTTCCGCGCCATCGGCGCGGGCTGGGCCCGATTCACCTATGGCGGTTCCACCGGCGGCTGGGAAGCGCTCGCGACGCAGGTGTTCTACCCCGACATGTACAACGGAGCGTTCGCGGCGTGCCCGGATCCCATCGATTTCCGCGCGTACACCATCATCAACCTCTACAAGGATGAAAACGCGTACACGCTGAAAGGCGAGGCCTCCTCGGTGGAACGTCCGTCCATCCGCAACTACTTGGGCGAAGTGTTTGCGACCCAGCGCGACGCGAATCACATGGAGCTGGCGCAGGGTGATCACAGCCGCTCCGGAGGCCAGTACGACATCTGGCAAGCGGTGTTCGGCCCGGTGGGCGCGGACGGCTATCCCCAGCCGATTTTCGACAAGGTCAGCGGCGTAATCGATCCGAGCGTGGCCGCCTACTGGCGCGAGCATTACGATCTCTCGAATATCATCGCTCGAGATTGGGCGACGCTCGCGCCCAAGCTCAAAGGCAAAATACACATCTACGTGGGCAGCGGCGACAACTACTATCTGACCGACTCTGTGTATTTTGCGCAGGAACGGCTCGAGGCGCTTCAACCCGCCTACGGCGGGACGGTGGCCTACGGCGATCGCGCCGAACACTGCTGGAACGGCGACCCGAAGCTCGCCAACGCGTACTCGCGTCTGCATTACAACTATCAATATCTGCCGCTCATTCTCGAGCGGATTGCGGCCTCGGCGCCTGCGGGAGCCGACCTCAAGAGCTGGCGCTACTAAGCTCGTGATCGCGCTCGCCCTATGGCGAGCCCTGATCGCGCGCCCTAGAGCGCCGACACTCCCGCCAATTCGGTGAGGCTCTGCGTGCGGGTCAGGGCGATGAACTCTCTTATATAGGCGGCGCCGGCGCCGGCGCTGCTGGTCGCGGCATACAGTGAGCAGCGCAGTCCGCTCTGGCCTATGGGGCGGGACACCACATAGCCCCGCTCGATGTAGTTGCCGACTGTCCACGACGGCAGCGCCGCGATGCCGCGGCCGCTCGCCACCAATTGCAGGATAGCCACGGTCAATTCGGCGGTGCGCCGTTTCGGGCTGATTCCCGCGGGCGTCAAGCAGTGCTTCATTACGTCCAGCATTTCATCCGGCACGGGATACGTGATGAGCGTTTCACCGGCGAAGTCGGCGGCCTCGAGCCATGGCTTGGCCGCCAACGGATGCCGCGGGCTCATCAGGGCCACGCTTTCGTAGCGAAAAAGCGGGCTGAAGACCACATTCGCACGGGGTTCCTGCGGGTCGTGAATGATGGCCAGTTCCGCTTCGCCGCGGTCAAGCAGCGGCAAGGGATCGACGACGAAGCCGGAAATGATGTCGAGTTCGACTTCCGGCCACAGGGACCGATAGGCATCCATGGCCGGCATCAGCCAATCGAAGCAATTGTGGCATTGCACCGCCACGCGCAGCGGTCCGGCATGGCCCTGGGCGAGGCGGGCGACATCGCGCCCCGCTTCGGCCACTTGCGGCAGCACCGTCCGGGCCAAGCCGAGCAAACGCTGACCAATGGCTGTGAAGCGCAGCGGCCGAACGTTTTTCTCAACCAGGGCCGCGCCGTAGTGACTTTCGAGCGCTTTGAGCTGGTGAGACAGCGCGGATTGGGTCAGAAACAGGCGTGCCGCGGCCTTTGAGAGGCTGCCGCACTCGGCAAGCGCGATGAGGGTCTCGAGGTGCCTTAGCTCCAATGCCGTCGATGACATGAGCCGGATTCATCCTTTATATGAGAATAATGAGTTTGGATCATAGCCTAGGATGCCGCATGCTGTCAGTAGAGAGCATTCCGTCCGGAGCTTGCGATGTCGAATCCTGTAACAGTGTCGTTCGAGTTCTTTCCGCCCGGCGATGAACCCATGGGACAGCAGCTATGGGAGTCCGTGCAGCGGCTCGCCCCCTTGCAGCCGAACTTCGTGTCGGTGACCTATGGCGCCGATGGATCGACGCGCACCCGCACGCATGAATGCGTGCTGCGAATCCTGCGCGAGACGAATCTCACTGTTGCGCCGCATCTGACCTGCGTCGCGTCAACGCGTGCCGAGGTGCTGCGAATCGCGCAGGAGTATTGGCAGCAGGGGGTCAGGCACCTGGTCGCATTGCGGGGCGATCCCCCGGCGGACCATCTGTCGCCCGATGGCCGCTATCGTGCCCACACGCAAGGATTCGCCTACGCATCCGACCTGGTCGCGGGACTCGCGGGTGTCGGCAAATTCGACTTGTCGGTGGCAGCCTACCCGGAAGGGCATCCGGAATCCGGCGGTGTGGATGCAGACTTGGAGAACCTCCAGCGCAAAGTGGAGGCCGGCGCGGGCCGCGCCATCACCCAGTTCTTCTTCGACACGGATGTATTTCTGCGGTATCGCGACCGGTGTGCGGCGGCCGGCATTCGCGTGCGCCTGGTTCCGGGCATCTTGCCGATCACGCGCTTCCCGCAGCTGCTGCGCTTCGCCGAGCGCTGCGGCGCATCGGTGCCTGCGTGGTTGCGGCAGCGTTTCGACGGCTTGGAGGACGATCCGGAGACGCGCCGCATGATTGCCGCGAATGTGGCGATCGAGCAGGTGCAGCGCCTGCGCGAGCACGGCGTCGACGAGTTCCACTTCTATACCTTGAATCGCGCCGAACTCACTTACGCCATCTGCCATGCCCTGGGTCTGCGGCCTCGATCGATCGAAGCGCGGGTGGCCTGAAGTGCAGCGGCGAGAACAAATCGCTCGCGCCAAGGGATTCAGGGCGCTCCTCAAGCAGCGCTTGGTGATTCTCGACGGCGCCATGGGCACGATGATTCAGGGGCACGCCTTGACCGAGGAGCAATTCCGCGGCGAGCGATTCGCGGCCTGGCACCGGGACTTGCGCGGCAACAACGACTTGCTTACGCTCACGCAGCCGCAAATCATCGCCGCCATTCATCGCGAGTATCTGCTCGCGGGTGCGGATGTGATTTCTACAAACACCTTCAATTCCAGCGCCGTCTCGCAGGCGGACTACGGAATGGAGTCATTGGTCGGCGAGCTCAATGTCTCGGCCGCGCGCCTGGCGCGTCAAGCCGCGGACGAGGTGACACTCGAGACGGGCAAGCAGCGCTTTGTCGCCGGCGCTCTGGGTCCGACCAGCCGCACCGCTTCATTGTCGCCCGACGTCAACGATCCGGGCTTTCGCAACATCACTTTCGACGAGTTGGCGGCCGGCTACGCCCACGCCGCGCACGCGCTCATCGATGGCGGCGTCGATATCATTCTGATTGAAACCATTTTCGATACCTTGAACGCCAAGGCCGCGTTGTTCGCCGTGCGCGGCGCGCTCGACGAGGCCGGAATTGACCTGCCCATCATCGTCTCCGGCACCATCAGCGACGCGTCGGGCCGGACTCTGTCGGGTCAGACCACCGAAGCATTCTGGAATTCCATACGTCACGCGCGGCCCGCCGTGGTCGGGCTCAATTGCGCGCTCGGCGGAAAGGAATTGCGCCCCTATATCGAGGAACTGGCGCGCATCGCGGACACCTATGTATGCGCCTACCCGAATGCGGGCTTACCGAACGCCTTCGGCGAATACGATGAGACTCCCGAGCACACCGCCGCGATTCTCGGCGAATTCGCCGCCAGCGGTTTCGTCAACATGGTGGGCGGCTGCTGCGGCACGACGCCGCAGCACATTCGCGCCGTGGTTCGCGCCGTCGCCGCCGCGCCGCCGCGCACGCCGCCGCACATCAAGCGAGCCTGCCGCCTGAGCGGCCTCGAGCCGCTCAACATCGACGCGAAGAGCCTGTTCGTCAATGCCGGTGAGCGCACCAACGTGACGGGATCCGCCAAGTTTCGCAAACTCATCGAAGCGGGCGACTATGCGGCGGCGGTCGATATTGCCCGGCAGCAGGTGGCGAACGGCGCTCAGCTCATCGATGTGAACATGGACGAGGGCATGCTCGATTCCGCGGCCGCCATGCACCGGTTCTTGAGCCTCATCGCGGGCGAACCGGACATCGCGCGCGTACCCGTGATGATCGATTCCTCCAAGTGGTCGGTGATCGAGGCGGGCCTCAAATGCGTGCAGGGCAAAGCCATCGTCAATTCGATCAGTCTCAAGGAGGGCGAGGAAGCCTTCCTGGCGCAGGCGCGCCTGTGCATGCGCTATGGAGCCGCCGTGGTAGTCATGGCCTTCGACGAGAAGGGCCAGGCCGACACCATCGATCGCAAAGTGACGATCTGCGAGCGCGCCTACGCGCTGCTCACGGAGCGCATCGGCTTTGCGCCGGAAGACATCATCTTCGATCCGAACATCTTCGCCGTGGCGACCGGAATCGAGGAGCACAACCGGTACAGCCTCGATTTCATCAAAGCCACCGCCGCCATCAAGCAGCGCATGCCGCTGGTGCACACCAGCGGCGGCGTCAGCAATGTATCGTTCTCGTTCCGCGGCAACGAACCGGTCCGCCAAGCCATGCACTCGGTCTTTCTCTACCACGCGATTCGCGCCGGGTTGAGCATGGGAATCGTCAACGCCGGCCAGCTTGCGATCTACGAGGACATACCGGCAGACCTGCGCGAGCGTTGCGAGGACGTCATTCTTGCGCGGCGCGCCGACGCCACGGAACGGCTGCTCGACATCGCCCAGACGTTCAAGGGCGGCGCGGGCGCCGGAAAACGCGGCGACGATCTCGAGTGGCGCAAGCTGCCCGTCGGTCAGCGCTTGCAGCATGCGCTGGTCAAGGGGCTCGATGAGTTCGTTCTCGAGGACACCGAAGAGGCGCGGCTCGAGGCCAAGCGGCCGCTCGATGTGATCGAGGGCCCGTTGATGGACGGCATGAACGTGGTCGGCGATCTGTTCGGCGCCGGCAAGATGTTTCTGCCGCAGGTCGTCAAATCGGCGCGAGTCATGAAAAAAGCCGTGTCGGTGCTGATCCCGTACATCGAGCGGGAGAAATCCGGCGCGAGCCGCTCGAACGGCAAGGTGGTGATCGCCACCGTCAAAGGCGACGTTCACGACATCGGCAAGAATATCGTGGGCGTCGTCCTTCAATGCAACAACTTCGAGGTGGTGGACTTGGGGGTCATGGCCTCGTGCGAGAAGATTCTGGAGGCGGCGACCCGGGAAGGCGCCAATCTCATCGGGCTGTCGGGATTGATCACGCCGTCGCTCGATGAGATGGTGCACGTCGCCAAGGAAATGCAGCGCCTGGGCTACACCCAGCCGCTGCTGATCGGCGGCGCCACCACGTCCCCCGCCCACACGGCGGTGAAGATCGACCCCCAGTACCAAGGCGCGGTCATCCATGTGAAAGACGCGTCGCGGTCGGTCGGCGTCTGCCAGCAACTGGTGACCAAGAGTTCGCGCGACGCCTATATCGCGAACATCAAGGCCGAACACGAACGGCGCCGCCAGCAGCATCGCAACAAGAGCGCCAAAGCTCCGCGGCTGTCGCTGCCGCAGGCTCGGGCGAAAAGACTCAAACTGGACTGGTCTTCGTATGTGCCGCCTCGACCGGTTTTTTTGGGGGTACGATCGTTCGATGATTATCCGCTCGATGAGCTCGTGCCCTACATCGACTGGATGCCGTTTTTCAATGCGTGGGAATTCGCGGGCAAATTTCCCGACCTGCTGCGCGACCCGGTGGTCGGCGAAGCGGCCAGCAGCCTGTATGCGGACGCGACTCACATGCTCGAGCAATTGATCGAGGAGAAATGGCTCAGGGCGCGCGCCGTCGTCGGATTCTTCCCCGCCAACAGCAGCGCTGATGACGACATCACGGTGTTCACCGACGACAACCGCCAGTCCGTCAAAATGCGGCTGCATCATTTACGCCAGCAAAAGGCCCGGCCGCAGAATCAAGCGCAATTGTGCCTGGCGGATTTCGTCGCCCCGCAGGGCAGCGGCCGCGCCGACTATATCGGCGCATTCGCCGTGACCGCGGGGTTTGGCATCGAGAGCCAAGTGGCGCGATTCGAGGCTGCGCACGATGATTATCGCAGCATCATGCTCAAGGCACTGGCCGATCGCCTGGCGGAGGCGCTGGCCGAGCGCATGCATGAGCGGGTGCGGCGCGAGTTATGGGCCTATGCTCCGGACGAGCGGCTCGACGGCGCCGGCCTGATTCGCGAACAATACCAGGGCATTCGCCCGGCGCCCGGATATCCGGCCTGCCCCGAACACACGGAGAAGGCGACTCTCTGGCAGCTGCTCGATCCGGAACGCAATGCGGGCATTCGCTTGACCGAATCATTTGCGATGTTTCCGACGGCTGCCGTCAGCGGGTTTTATTTCTCGCATCCCGAGGCCCACTATTTCGGCGTGGGCCAGATCGACCGCGATCAAGTGGCGAGCTACGCGCAGCGCAAAGGCTGGAGTCTTGCCGAAGCGCAGCGCTGGCTCGCGCCGAATTTAGGATACGACCCCGATGGCGCATCCGATGCGGACGCGCCCGCCGCGGCGGACGCGGCTTGAGAATTACTGCGCGGCGCGCAGCCGCTCAGCTTCATTTTGCTAAGTAATCAAACGCCCGCAAGTAAATAATCAAACGCGCACAAGGCGCCCCGGCATCGGGCGCGCAACCGACGGTTGCGCAATTCGCAGCGTCGCGATACGAAGACACTCCGGTACCCACTGTCTGCGTAAGGAGACGTGTTGCGCGCTGCCGGTCATGCCTGCAATCCTCGCACCCAGCATTGAAAGTGAGCACGTCGCACGCAGGGACGCAAGCTCGCAATCGTCGGCCGCCGGAGGGTCGACGAATAAAAGATTGCCGGCGCGCTGTCGTCATTGCGGAAAGAATTCCGTACGCGATCTGATTACATACAACAGATTGAGGTACGGAAATGAATCAGACATCTTGCAGGACAATTTTTGCACGTGTGTCGGCGACGCTGGCAATTGTGCTGGCCATGTCCGCGTACGGTGGCGCCGCGGCAGCCACTGGCGCGGGTGTGTTGAGTCTATCGGCAAGTCAATACACGACGGCACAGAGCACTGGATCTGTGAGTGTCACAGTCGGGCGCAGCGGTGGATCGAGCGGCCCTGTGAATGTCGCCTATGCGTCGAGTAGCGGCACGGCGATTTCCGGGGTCAACTTCACTGCTGTACGCGAGTACCTGTATTGGCAAGACGGCGATACGGCCGTCAAGACGATTACGGTGCCGATCAGCAACGCGACACCGTTCTCCGGCAGCAAGACCTTCACGGTCGCGTTGTCGTCGGCGGGCAATGGGGCGACGTTAGGTTCGCCGGCCACGGCGACCGTGACCATTACGGGCGGCGGCTCAGGTTCGGGGGGTGGCACAGGTTCGGGGGGTGGCACAGGTTCAGGCGGGACGGCGGCCGGTACGCTGTCGCTGGCGGCAGCCACTTATTCGGTTGCCCAGAACGGCGGTGCGGTGACGCTCAATGTCATGCGTGCCGGCGGATCGAGCGGCCCTGTGAATGTCGCCTATGCGTCGAGTAGCGGCACGGCGATTTCCGGGGTCAACTTCACTGCTGTACGCGAGTACCTGTATTGGCAAGACGGCGATACGGCCGTCAAGACGATTACGGTGCCGATCAGCAACGCGACACCGTTCTCCGGCAGCAAGACCTTCACGGTCGCGTTGTCGTCGGCGGGCAATGGGGCGACGTTAGGTTCGCCGGCCACGGCGACCGTGACCATTACGGGTAGCCTGGCGACTCAAAGCAGCACTCTGCAGTTGTCGTCGACCGGCTACTCGCTGCCGGCCAATTCAACCAGCGCCACGATCGGCATCACTCGCACAGGCTCCTCGGGCGCCGTCACAGTCAACTATGCGACGGCCAACGGCACCGCGGTCGCCGGCACGGACTACACAGCGACCAGCGGCAGCGTCACGTGGGCGAGCGGCGATGCGACCGCCAAGACCGTCAGCGTACCGCTCACATCCACGGCGGACGGCAAGAACTTCACCTTCAAGCTCACCGGCATGACCGGCACCGGCTCCTTGGGAGCGCCAAGCTCGGCCACCGTATCGGTCGCCGCCGCCGCCGTTAGCGGCACGGTTGCGCTCAACGCATCGAGCGCGAGCGTCGCGCAGACTGCATCCTCCTATACTGTCACGGTGAACCGCACGGGCGGCTCGAGCGGCGCGGTGGCAGTTCAGTACGCGACGTCCAACGGCACCGCGGTCGCGGGGACCGATTACACTGCCGCTTCGGGTACGCTCAGCTGGGCGGCCGGCGACGCCTCCGCCAAGACGTTCAATGTGGCGATCAGCAACGCGACTCCCTACACGGGCTCCAAAACCGTGCAGATCGCTCTGTCCTCGCCCACCGGGGGGGCGACCTTGGGTACGTCCGCCGCCACCCTGACCATCATCGGATCCGGGTCCGTGAATACGGGCGCACTGTCGATCGGCATGCAGGGCAATCATTTCGTCAATGCCAACGGCAACACCGTGCAGGTGCGCGGCGTCAATGTCAGCGGTCTGGAAAGCGGGATCATCTTCACGGGCGGCACGGATTTTTGGCAGTCCTCGAACTTCTCCGGCCGGCCGGACTTCACCAAGATTGCGGCGTGGAAGGCCAACGCCGTGCGGCTGCCGCTCAACGAGGCGTCATGGCTCGGCCTGACCGTGGTCGGCATCCCCGGCAATGGCATCGCCCTCGACGGCGCCGCCTACCAGGCGGAAGTCAAAGCCACGGTGGCGGCGGCCAACGCGGCGGGGTTGTATGTGATTCTCGATCTGCACTGGACCGCCCCCGGGGTCTTCGCGCCCAACACGCAGAATCCGTTTCTGAATGCGGACAATTCGGTCAATTTCTGGAGCTCGATTGCCAACGCCTTCCAAGGCAATCAGGCGGTGATGTTCGAACTGTTCAACGAACCGTTCATCTGTCCGGCCAGTCAGGGCGGCGTGTGCTCCGCGCCCGAGGGCGTCAATGTGAATCTAACGCTCTCGCAAGGCGGCACCGAGAACTACTACATCGGCTTGAGCACCGGCACCTATACCGGCTCGGTCACCCGCGTGCCCTACGTCTACAAAACAGTCAGCTATCAGACGGTCATCAACGCCATCCGTGCCACGGGCGCCGCCAATGTCATCATCTGCGGGGGCAACAACTACGACGACGACCTGACGTGGTGGACCCAGTACCCGCCCACCGATCCGCTCAATAAACTGGCGGCCGCCATCCATCAATATCCGGGCTTCTACCCCAACAACGCCGTCACGGGAGCCGCCGGCATGAACGCCATGATGGACCCGATTGCCGCCAATCACCCCGTCATCGTGACCGAGCTGGGCGATGAAGTCGGCAGCAACCCGGCGCCGTTTGCGGCGCCCGTGCTGGCTTGGGCCGATGCCCACGGCTACTCGGTCATGGCGTGGACGTGGAATCCCTGGGGCGGCACCAATACGCTGATCCAGGACGCCTCGAGCTACACCCCGACCCCGGGACTGGGCCAGACCTATCACGACTGGACCTTGAACCACCCGTAGCGA
>Ga0210410_10000766_pt1 | contig 32923 bp, 27 predicted proteins | sample IncBWC4MmetaG_FD_161058 | JGI IMG/M metagenome (GOLD analysis project Ga0210410, IMG submission 161058) | Forest soil microbial communities from Barre Woods Harvard Forest LTER site, Petersham, Massachusetts, United States - Inc-BW-C-4-M | ecosystem: Environmental > Terrestrial > Soil >...
AGAAAGAGAATATGGTGAGCGTCTACCTTTCGTATCTCGCCCGACAACTTCTTGTAGACCGGTTCAAGCGAAGAATTCAAAGGTGCTAGTTTGGGAAAAGGCGGGATCGGCTCATTCAGCAGGTCATAACCGAGAACGGCCGGCTCATCGCGATAGTGCGTCGCCAACCGCCGCCAGATAGCGATCAGGTGTTCTTGCTCTTGTGGACTCTGGTATAGCCAAGGATATCCGGCGCTGTCATCGATGTTAGCGCCCGTCTGTCCGCCCGGTGCGGCATGCATATCAAGGACCACATACAGACCTTCGGCGCGGCTCCAGAGGATCAACTGGTCCAGCAGCTTGAGACCTTCCGCGTCGTCGCTCTCAAAAAGGCCGTAATGCAGAGGAACTCGAATGGCGTTGAAGCCCGCTCGATGCAGGAGCGCGATGTCCTCGCGCGTGACGTAGTTCTCGCGGTACTTCTGCCAGAACGCGGCCGACCCTTCGGGTCCAAGCAGCTCCAACACCAACGCGCGGATCTCACCAGGAGATTGCGGGCCACCTTCGAACAGCCACATGTAACCTTCTGGCACCAGCCAATTACCCAGATTTGTTGCGCGAAGAAAAAGCGGTTTACCAGCGGCATCGACGATCTGTTTGTGGTCGGTGTGTGCGAACTGCGCGCTCCCCTGGGAAATCAATGCCAGGAGAAGAAGTGGCAATTGTAGAAGTCGGAACTTGAACATGATTCTCTCCGGCGGAAAGCCTACACCACGACATCTTTTTGGTGGCGTCAATCGCCAGCGGTCATGATCTCATCTCAGCCAACCCGCTCCGTGCCGCGTTGCTGAAATCCCAGTGAACTACTTGGGATGTCACCATCGCAAGCTGAGAGGTGAGATTCACTCATAATTGAATGGTAAAGCGTCGAACACGTGCGCTAAAAGCCATCCCTCCGGAATCAAGAACAGGCAGAAGCGCGCCGTGCAGTCCCAACGGTAGCCGCACACGGGACCGAAGCGCATTGGTTCGCACGCTCAAAAAGTACGTGACACTGCCGGCATTGTCATCGGAGACGCGCCGGTCTACGACAGTTGTGCAGCGAAATGGCTTGGCGCTCCGGATGAAATCGCTCCAACAACACCGGAGCTGGCGATTGGGACGTATAATGTCTCCCGTTTTTGAAGTCAAAAAGGAAATTCGGCTCTGATACAACACGAGTGCGAGTGAGCCACATGATAAAAACGCGCCGACAATTCCTGTCCCAATCCGTGGTGCTGACCGCTGGTGTGCTGCTACCTTCTTTGGACGCAACAGCATATCCAACTCAACCGAACATCACCTTTCCCGCCAACCCGCGCGACCGCCTGGCCGTGGCCTCTTATCCCTTTCGCGACTTCATTCTCCCAGCAGAGTATGTGAGCGCTTCGGCCTCCCCTACTTCGCCAAAAATGGAGCTCACCGAATTCGCCGCGCAAGTAAAGTCCCGGTTCAACATCAACAAGGTCGAACTCTGGAGCAGTCATTTCCGATCACTCGAACCGAAGTATCTGGACGATTTCCGCACGGCACTCGAGAGGGCAAAATCCGTGGTCGTCAACATCGCATTCGATGGACGGCACAGCTTCTACGCCGCTGACCGCGCCGAGCGCGAGCGGGCCGTCGCCGACAACAAGCTGTGGATTAACGCCGCCGCTGCCCTCGGCTCTCCCAGCATCCGCACACACATCGCCTCGGCTGATAACCAACCACCCGATCTCGACCGGTCCACCGACACGCTCCTGCGGATCGTGGAACACGCCGTAACACGCAACGTCGTCATCCATCTGGAAAACGACGACGGAGTCACCGAAGACCCCGTGTTTCTGGTGAAGTTGATTGAAAAGGTGAACAATCCGTGGCTGCGTGGCCTGCCTGATTTCGGAAATTCACTAATGCATAAGGCTCCCGAAGATGCCTACGCCGGGGTCGAAGCCATGTTTAACCACGCCTACGGCATCTGCCATGTCAAACAATCGGAGGCAACCGAAAAAGGGGCCAACGTTCAGGTGGACCTGGCCTATGTTTTCGCAATCCTTAAGAGGACCGGATTCCGCGGCTACCTTTCGATGGAGTACGACGCCTCCGGCGATCCTTACAAGGAAACCGAGGAACTGATCGCCAAGTCGCAGCAGTTTCTGTCTTAGACCTGGAAAAGTCTGCGGAAACGGCGACTGCATGAATCCCCGTTTAAGGTTCTGACCTCATGCGCGGTCGTCGCTGACGCCGTAGCCCTACGGTGAGTGCGAACTACTGGCTTTTCCGCCTATTCCACGGACTGGAAGCTGTAAATTATGGGCTGGACGGCTTTTGTGTCTCACCCGCGCTGGCTTCAATCAACTGCTGCACCGGCGCAACCACCATGAGCAGTAGGTCGGCTTCGGGAGTTTTTGCTCGCTCGAGTAATTCGAGTTGTTGCGCCCTCCACGACTCCGGGGAAGGTGCGGAGTTATCGAGATGATCGAGCGCAAATAAGCCAGCCACTCCGAGGGTAGCAAGGTCTTCGGAAAGGGGAGCGAGTTCATGCAGCAGAAAGGATTGCTCCAGAAGAGGACGTAGTTTGGCATCATTGTCGCGCCAAGCGGCGAGAAGTGTGCGAATCTCTCCCTCAGCGGCCCGGTTCGTATAGCCGCTTCCGATATATGCCTGCACGGAATCCCGAAAATGCCTCGCCTGATCGCTCTCCGGACGAGCTATGTCCACCAGTCGGTTCAGAGGACCTCGGAAGTCCCACGTAGTTTTTAGACTATTCATGCGTGTGTAGTCCTTCACCGGCTCGACGATTTCCGCAAGGGTGCTAAGCGCAGCAGCGTCGTCCGTTCCCGCCATGCGGTGCAACGCGGGAATCAGGGCGGATCCGTGCGTCAGGCCAAGCCATTCGAGACGCCAACTTAACTCAGCAAGTCTGCTGTACATGGAGCCCGGATCTTGCAACTCCGGGGGAGACCACAGGCGTTCTGCAATCGCAGCATTACGCGGCCAGATTCTAGAATCGATGTTCTCTGGAGTAACCCACTCCGACCACATGCAAGCCTCGCCGCCAAGGATGCGGCTCTTCTCCTCTGGATTCAGCGAAGCAGCCGCGCCGCTCATTGGGTCCACGGCATAGTGCCGCGAAGCCGGCCACATCAAGTCGAGGTAATAACCGAAAGAGAGCAGGCCGCTATAGCCTTGCTGGGCCGCGGTTGCCAATGACTGCTGCCCGCGCCAGGACTGCACGACGACAGTCTTGGGTAAATCAGGATGCAGCACCTCATCCCATCCCATCATGATTTTGTGATGCTTGCTCAAGATCTTCTGCAGACGTTGATTGAAGTAGGCCTGCAGATCCTGGTTGTTTTTCCTCCCATGAGCGTGGATGAAGGCCTGGATTTTCGGATTGGTGTCCCATTGATGGCCGTTGACCTCATCCCCCCCGATATGAAAATAGTCGTCGGGGAAGAGCTTGGCCATCTCAGCAATAAACTTGTCGATGAACTTGTACGTTTCCTCTCGCGTTGGATCCATGACGGCATCGGCGCCGCCGGGATCGATCGTATAAGGCCCCGGCCCACTCGCCAGTTCTGGATATCCGGCAAACAACGAACGGCTGTGGCCCGGCATCTCGAACTCAGGGACCACACGGATGCCGCGATCACGGGCGTAGGCCACGAATTCGCGAATCTCGTCTTGTGTGTAATACAGGCCGTCGGATCCTGCTTCCTGCAACTTGGGGAAACGCTTGCTCTCAACCCGGAAACCTTCGTTGTCATACAGGTGCCAGTGCAGCACATTCATCTTGACTGCTGCCATTCCATCGAGGTTACGCTTGAGCACGTTCAGCGGGATGAAGTGGCGGCCAACGTCAATGAGCAGGCCACGCCAGGGGAACCGGGGCTGATCCTTAATCGTCACGACTGGCGCCGCAAATCCGTTTGTGGTGGTTTCGACGAGTTGAAGGAAGGTCTGAAGGCCATGCAGAACGCCCAGAGGAGTGGGTGCGGTGAGCTTCGCGCCTGACGGGTTGATTACCAGCTCATAGGATTCATCGTCGCCGAGTCTTTGCACTTTCTCACTGCCGTGAGCGGCATGGATCAGCAGAGTCGGATTGGCCGAGCCGGCAGGTTTCTGGTTGAGGAACATTCCTGTTTGGCGGGAAAGCTCGGCAACAAATCTTTGTACCCCGCGCTCAAGCGTTGCATCCCTGGAACCCGTGATCGCAACGGAGAATGATCGATCAACCGGCAGCTGCCCACCCCCAGCTTGAACAAAGGATGGCATCGGCATGAGGTTGAGCCCGCGCTGGGGTTGTGCCGCAGCAAGAGATGCAAATACAAGAGCCGGACTGACGATCAGCAGCATTCGCATATTGTTAAAAAGCATTCAGAATTTACCCGCAATGTTTAATGAAGGTAGGCTGGTTGATTACCTGCGCCTCTACCGGCGGTCGGAGCCCGCAGAATAACAGATCCCCTCTTGACAGCGAATACCTCGGACGCTAATACTGAGTCGCTTTTGTGCTTAACTGATTGGCATTCACAAACCCTTCCAGCCCGCGGCTTCGGCCGCGGGCTCCTTTTAGGGAGCGCCTTACAGTTCATAGCGAGGTTACTGATGACGCGCAAGTCGGAATTCTGTCGTTATTCTTCGTTGTTGCTTCTTCCTCTCACGCGTGGGTACCAGCATCCTCCGTTTCCCTCTGCGGTCGACGTATCTGCAGGTTTCGTCGGCGCAGGCACCCAGCGCAGAATTGCAATTAGATCGGTCGTAAGCAGTACCCGTGGTAAGCAGCAACCAAGGAGATCACACTCATGAAAAAGAATCGGTTCTCGCGCCGTGAGTTCTTACAAACCACCGCCGGAGCGGCAGGGGCTACGCTCGCCGCAAATGTCATACTGCTGAATTCCGAACCGCTGTTTGCATTAGATTCGCCCGTGGCTGCGAGTGACCGCGTTCGTTTTGGAATCGTGGGCGTGGGAATGGAAGGCAGCAACCTGCTCACGACGGCGATTCAGCTTCCGGGAGTGGAGTGCGCGGCCGCTTGCGATCTTTATGATGGCCGTCACGAACTGGCCCGGGAGATCATTGGCAAGCCCGTTCCGACGACGCGCCGGTACAAGGAACTGCTCGACAACAAAGAGATTGATGCGATCATCGTGGCCGTGCCGGACCACTGGCACAAGCAGATCGTTGTCGACGCCGTGGCGGCTGGAAAAGATGTCTATTGCGAGAAGCCGTTTTCGCATACTCCAGCGGATGGCCTGGCGCTGGTCGCATCCGCGAAAAAGTCTGACCGGATTGTCATGGTTGGCGCGCAGCGAACGAGTTCGGTTTTATGCGCCAAAGCGAAAGAACTCTACGACCAGGGCGCGATCGGCGCGTTGAGCCTGGTGGAAGCGACCTTGGGACGGAATGATCCCACCGGCGCGTGGGAATATCCGCCGCCCCCAGACTTGTCCCCGGAAAATCTGGATTGGGACACGTGGCTTGGAACCGCGCCGAAAAAAGCTTTCGACCCTCTTCTCTTTGCGCGCTGGCGCTGCTGGAAGGAATACGGAACCGGGGTTGCGGGTGACTTGCTCGTGCACCTGATTAGCGGAATGCAAGCCGTTCTCGGGATCAACGAGATTCCCCAGCGTGTGTCTGCCTTTGGAGGTATCTACCGCTGGAAGGACGGACGCAATACGCCCGATGTGCATCCCGTTCTGTTCGAGTACGCCAATGTTCCGGTCTACATGCGCTTGACCCTGGACACCGAATCGACCGAAGTTACTCGCTTTATGGGCTCCAAGGGCGTCATCGAACTCACGGAGTTTGGGGTCAGCTATTCTCCGCAACCTGGGGTGGATCTCTCTCCCAGCTATTACTCCGCTTCCTTTCCTGCTCGTCTGAAGACCGCCTATCTCGCCGAGTGGCATCAGGAACACGATCCTAAACCCGGACAGGAGCCCGCCCCCGAGAGCCTGAGCTTTAAAGGGAACGACTATGACGATTTGCGTCCCCATCTATGGAAATTCTTCGAGGCCGTCCGGTCGCGCAAGCCGGTGTTGCAAGACGCAGTGTTCGGCCACAACGCGGCTCTCGGCTGCCACATGGCCAATGAATCCTACTACAGAAAAAAACCGGTGTATTGGGATGCTGCTTCGCAAAGTATTAAGTCGTGAAAGCTGGCTAATGTTTCTGCCCCGAAAGCTTGGCTGTAAACGACCGGGGTGAAGGGAGTCGTAGACTTATGAATCTTCGGCGGAGAGCATTCGCGCTAACAACCGTGCTACCAACATTCATCCTGATGTTTTCTATGCAGGCGTATTCCGAGCAAAAAGACTCCGCGGACACAACAGTGTCGGCTCGGTCGTTTCTAGGACGTTGGGATTTGACGCTGAAGACTCCGCTTCGAGAATATCCCTCGTGGTTGGAGATAACCCAGGAAGATGGGCAGCTCAGAGCGCGGATGGTGAGCCGTTGGGGACACGCGCGGCCGCTCCCGAGAATTGAGATCTCGAATGGCCACATCACCTTCGTTTCTCCCAAGGAGGAGGAAGAAAGAAAAGACGACATGGTCTTTGAGGGCAAGTTAGCTGGGGAAACGTTGGTGGGGACCACGACTGGGCCCGATCGAACTCCGTGGCAATGGACGGGCGAGAGGGCGCCGGACTTAAGGAGAAAGAGCGCTCCGGAATGGGGGAAGCCGACGCCGTTGTTCAACAGCAGGGACCTGAGCGGGTGGCGGACGAGCGACCCGAGCACGACGGCGACCTGGAAGGTCGAAAACGGAACGCTGGTGAGTCCCGGGCATGGCCCTGAACTTATCACTGATACCAAGTTTGAGGATTTCAAGCTGCACATCGAATTCAATTGCGCGCCGAAATCGAATAGCGGCGTCTACCTGCGCGGCCGGTACGAAGTCCAGATCGAAGACGATCCGGAGCCAGAAGGGCCGAGTATGCGCACCGGAGGCGTGTATGGCTTCCTGGCTCCGTCGCCCGAACAGCCGCGCAAGCCGGGAACATGGCAGAGCTACGACATCACGCTGGTCGGACGAGTGGTCACCATCGTTCAGAATGGTCAGACCATTATTGACAAACAGGAAATTCCGGGCATCACCGGTGGCGCTTTGGATAGTCACGAAGCACTACCCGCACCGATCTATCTGCAGGGCAGTGAGGCCGGACACGTCGCTTTTCGGAACATCACGATCACGCCATCTAGGTGATCTGGTCGGGGAAATCTCCCGGAACGTCTGGCTAGGCGCTCTTCGCGATGACGCGCTAGCTGTTCGCGAACATCAGAGGATGCCACGTTGCTGAAGAAATTTTACTTCTCGAGCGTTCGAGGCTCGATATACTGAATTGCGCATGGAAGCGCAGAATATTTTCAATCACCCCCAACTCCAATGGCTTCGACAACAATCCACTGTCTCCAACGTTTGGCGGTGTGCAGCGCAAGTCGGGGCAGCGAATCATGCAGGTGGCGCTCCTATCTTCTTCTAACTTGGCTCCGCTGCCCTTTTGGGATCCAGTCATGAATTGCTCCGCGCGAATTTGGGGGCTTGCTCTGCTCTGGTCGACGACCAGCTGGCTCGCGGCGAGCACGACTCAGGCAGGTCCGATCACGGTTCAACTCAAGAGCGCGGACACGACTCTTGTCTTTGAGGCTTCGACGACCGCGCCGCGATTGGTAACGCTGCAACATGCCGGCGAGCTTCCATGGACCAACCGTACTCCCGAAACGCTCATCGACTCGGCGGAAGTGAGTGGCCAGCCCGGGCCTCTGCACTGGCAGTTCAATCGTGAGGCCAGCCAGACCGACGGGGAGCGCGTTGCTTTCGTCTATGATTCAGCCGCGCCGAAGCTACGCCTGGTCTGGGAGTGGCGAAAGCGGGCTGCCCACGGTCCGATCGAACACAGCATCCATATCGAGAACCTGGACTCCCAGGAAATTTGGCTGCCGCTGCAGGACAGTTTCCGGTTCGATTGGCAGGTGGATATCAAGGTGGCGCTCGAACAGTTCTTCATCGAGAAGGGTGCTGATCGGCCTTCCGCCGTGGGGACGCATCAGATTTCGTTGACTTCCAATTACAGGTGGGAAGGCACTTCGAGCACCTACGCCCATCCGAAAGAGAATGAAGCCCGCGAAATCATTCCTTGGTTTCTGGTGGAGCGGACGGGCGGTTCCGAGAGTGGTTGGTACGTAGGAATTGAGTTCAGTGGACGCACCCGACTGTCGCTTACGCGCGAAGACCAGTCTCTGCGGGGAGCGGCGGGTTTGAATCCGAATCCCGGTCCGTTTCGCACGCGGCTGAAGCCCGACGAAACTTTCCATACGCCGACGGTTTTTGTGGGTGGCTTCCGTGGCGGGCCCGATGGCGCAGGCAAGACGCTGCGCCCGTGGGTGAAGGAAGTTCTGACCAATCCCAAAGCATGGGAAGACCCCCGATATCCGCTCGCGGTCAACAATAGCTGGGGCGGCGGCATGGACGTCAATGAGGATGTCGCACTGCGGATGATCCGCGACTCGGCGCAACTGGGTTTGGAAATGTTTCATTTGGATGCGGGATGGTTTCGCGGCGTGGGCGACTGGTATCCCGACGCGCGGAAGTTTCCGCATGGCCTGGCCGCAATCGCCGACGAAGCCCATCAGCGCGGACTTAAGTTTGGCCTCTGGGTGGATTGGACGCAGGCGGCGCTAGATCGCGAGCCGGGCGCTCTCAACGTGAATGATCCCAAGGTGCGCGACTGGATGGTCACCGACCTGCCGTCCGATTGGAAGCCCGAACCCTTCAAGGGCCAGACGATTGACTTAGGAGTACCCGCAGCCAAGGAATGGGCGCAGCACGAAGTCGAACGCATCGTAAGCGACTACCACCTCGACGTGCTCAAGCACGATGGCTACCTGGTGGCGCAGGGTTGTGATCGCACGGATCATCCACATGCCGCTCCAGATCCTTGGAACAAGTGCGTTTCGAAGGCGGGCAGTTCCTACTGGGTGGAGAGTTCGAATTCCGCCGACGTGAGCTATCACGCTGTGCGCTCGTACTACGACATTTATTCGAAGCTTCGAAACGACCACCCCGACCTGCTGCTGGAAGTCTGCAACGATGGAGGTCGGATGGTGGATTTCGGCAGCGCCGCGCATGGGGACTATTTCTCCATCACGGACAGCTACGATCCGCTGTCGAACCGCCGCGCCTTCTATGACGCCAGCTACGTTCTGCCAGCGGCGATGCTGGAAGACTACGTGGAGCGGTGGCCCACGCCCGGCATCGAGAACTTTCGCTACATGCTGCGAAGCGGCATGATGGGCTGGCTGACGATCATGCAAGATACGACTTTCTGGACCGTGGAGCAGCATGGCGTTGCCAAAGAAGAGTTTCAACTGTACAAGACACAGCTGCGGCCTCTGATTCGCGACGCCGATCTCTACCACATCTCGTCCAGGCCGGACGGCATCCACTGGGACGGCATGCAGTATTTTGACGCTCAGAGCGGGCGAGGTGTCGTCTATGCGTTTCGCGGAGCAACGGAAACCGAGCCCAGCCACACCTTCGTGCTGAGGGGCGTTCGGGCGGAGAGCCGGTACCGATTGTGCTATCACGATCACAGCGCTCCCGACCGGAGCCTGACCGGCAGGGAACTGCTGAGCGAGGGGCTGATGGTGAAGCTGCTGGCACCCAATAGCTCGGAGATCATTTTTGTCACGGATGAAGCGGTAGCAGATGAGGCGATGCAGAAGGAGAGCCCGGCTCACGGCCATGTCAAGGAGAAGAGTTGGAGTACGAGGAACTCCGCAGAAGAGGCAAGTGCTCGCGTGCTGGCCGGACGTGTGGCGGTGGTGAGCGGGGGCGCGCAGGGAATTGGCCTTGCGATTGGGAGGTAGTGAAATGCGCACGTACCTTATCGGAATATCATTATCGTAGAGACTCTGCAGCCAATGGAGTCTTGGTAAGAGGAGGGGTGTGCCGACGGGTAGCATTTTTTCTAGTTCTAGAAAGGCTGCAACCTCGACCTCGAGAGTGATGGTGGCACCGACGTTCTCTTCACATAGAGTTTCGCGCAGAAGATTCTTGCAGTCGGCCTCACTGGTGACTGCGGTGATTGCGATTCCTGACGGTTGGCTCCCAAGGACGCTTGCCGCCGCCCCGGCACCGCACCCGCTGCAGCAGTTTGATTACGGCGATGTAGTGCTGGCGAGTGATCTTCATGAAAAGCAGCTTGAACAGACTCATTCCGTGCTCATGGGGTTGAGCGACGACAGCCTGCTGAAACCGTTCCGTCAGATGAGCGGCCAGCCAGCCCCGGGCGAGGATCTGGGCGGCTGGTACCACTACAATCCCGATTACAAGTTGGGCGAGGATGAGGCAGGTTTCACTCCGAGCGCGACTTTTGGCCAATGGGTCTCGGCGCTCGCACGCATGTATGCCATCAGGCCGGAGCAGCCAACGCGTGACAAAGTGCTGCGCTTGAACCGCCTGTATGCCAAGACGATTTCAGGCGATTACTACGACAAGAACCGCTTCCCCACGTACTGCTACGACAAGCTCGTCTGCGGGCTGATCGATTCGCACCGGTACGTTGGTGATCCCGATGCTCTCTCGATTCTCGAACGCACCACCAACATTGCGTTGCCGCATTTTCCGCAGCATGCCGTAGAGCATGGAAAACAGTGGCGGTCAAATAAGGACCAGAGTTGGACGTGGGACGAGTCCTACACGATTTCAGAGAATCTCTTTCTGGCTTACCAGCGCGGCGCCGGCGATCGGTATCGTGAGCTGGGGCGGCAGTATCTCGACGATGAATATTACGATCCACTGGCCGAGGGCAGCAACGTGCTGGCGGGCAGACATGCCTACAGCTATGTAAATTCGTTGAGCTCGGCAATGCAGGCGTATCTGACGTTAGGCAGTGAGAAACACCTGCGCGCAGCCCAAAATGCTTTTGAAATGCTCTCGAAGCAAAGTTTTGCCACCGGAGGCTGGGGTCCGGATGAGACGCTTCGCGCCCCAGACAGTCAGGAAGTTGCTGCCAGCCTCACCGAGAGCCATTGCAGTTTTGAAACGCCCTGTGGTTCGTACGCGCACTTCAAGCTGACGCGCTACTTGCTGCGCGTGACCCGGGACTCGCGATACGGCGACAGTATGGAGCGCATGATGTACAACACCGTACTGGGTGCGAAGCCGTTAGGCGCCGACGGGCGGACTTTCTATTACTCGGACTACAACTTCAAGGGACATAAGATTTACCGGGACACTCAGCGCTGGGCGTGCTGCTCGGGCACATTGCCGCAGGTGGCAGCCGACTATCGCATCAACACCTACTTCCGAGATTCGCAAGGCGTATGGGTGAATTTGTACATCCCATCCACACTGCGATGGACACAAGATGGTACCCAGGTGGTGCTGACGCAAGCGAGTACATACCCGTTCGACAGCGTGGTGGAGTTCGATGTGAAGACGTCACAGGTGAAGGAATTTGCGATGAGTTTCCGGATTCCGGGCTGGGCGGAGGGGGCCTCGATTGCGGTAAACGGACGCCGAGTGCAGACACCAACAACCCCTGGAAGTTTTGCATCGGTTCATCGCCAATGGAATACTGGCGACCGCGTCGAAGTGGATCTGCCGATGACGATGCGACTCGAACCAGTCGACCCACAACATCCGCGGACGGTCGCGTTACTGTTCGGCCCGCTCGTGTTATTTGCGATCACGGACACTCAACCGTTGCTGGCCCGTGCGGACTTGTTGGCTGCCAAGAGGATGGATCAGCGAAGTTGGCAAGTAAGAACTGCAGGTGTACCAATCAAGATGCTGCCGTTTACTGACATTGAGGAAGAACAGTATTCGACCTACCTGCGCGCCACGTAGATATTGTATCTCTCTTGTGGTTTCAGCGGACAACGCGGCCGAACCTAAGTGAGGTCACCTTGGTTTGCATCCCGCGCCGCCGATGTGAGGATTCTGCCGCCGGGCCGAAGCGGTAGACCTGCGAACTACCAACTCAGTTTCCAAATAGTAGTCGGCGCCCTTTCGTCGCTTCAGTTTCAGTACTTTCTCCAGTGCCTCAAATGCAATTACCCCCAGACGTTCCCGGGGAACACTAATGGTGGTCAGTGGCGGGCGAGCGAGGAAAGCAAAAGAGATATCGTCGATGCCCACCACAGAGACGTCGTCGGGAACCTGGACGCCTTCTTCTTCCAGTGCCTTCATGGCTCCCATCGCAATCAGGTCGCTTCCGCAGAAGATCACAGTGGGTCTCTCTGGCTGGGAAAGAACGGCGCGCACGGCCGACGCCCCGGAGTCGACGCGATAGTTGCACTCGATGACCGGGAAAGGATTCAGCTTTCGTTCGTTCAATCCTGTGACCAGCGCATGCCGAATGGTAATCGCAGTGCGATTGTTACCTGGCCCGGCAATGATAGCCGCCCGGCGATGACCAAGTGCGACCACGTGTTCAATGGCCTGTGAGATACCACGCTGGTAATCGATCGAGATGTTGCTGATCAGCCGCTCGGGGGCGCCGAGGTTGCAGAATACCACGCCAACCCCAGCGGCAGTCAGTTCCGAAGTCGTGCTCTTGTCGACCGACGAAGTCATGATCGCAACCCCGCGGACATCACTTTCGATCAGCTTCCGGATCACGGATTTGGTGCGTGACTCCTGGTACTCGGTATTGAAAAGCAGAACATCGAATCCCCGGTCCCAGGCAGCGGCCTGGAACCCACGGATGATTTCCGGAAAATAGGGATTGGCTATCTCCGAAATCACAAGTCCGAACAAATTGCTCTGGCCGGTTGCCAACCGCCGCGCATGAACGTTCTTGTAATAGTTGAGCTGGCGCACCACTTCAAGCACGCGCTGCTCGGTCTCGGGAGTGATGTATTGGGTCTTGTTGAGCACGCGGGATACAGTGGCGGGGGAGACACCAGCCTTCTCAGCCACCTCCCGCATGGTGTGGCTCATCAACTATCCTTTCCAATCGAGGCGAAGTTCCTCAGTGCAAGAGGGCAGCAGGAATTGTTCATGCTGCGATCAAACCTGCGGACAAGCTTTAGCAAAACGCACTGTTCGCGCGTACTGGGAAGGCGCTTTCCGATGCCGTTTGCCATCCTCGGTTGAACGTATCATGAGTACGGCGGCGAAGGCCACGGGGAGAATAGCTTGCACACGCTGTTGCTGCAATAAAAAGCTTGACAGCTGGCGGGGTGTGCTAAAAAGGGCAGCCATGAAAGCGGTTTCCGAAACCGGTTCTTGTGGGGCGAACCTAACCCATGACGCACTTCCTGCAAGACATACTCCGCCAGCCCCTCGAACTCCAGCGGGCAATTAATTATCTACGTGGAGCTGGTCACCGCCGGTTGGCCGAGGCAGCGGCGGCCGTCCGGAGCGCCCGCCATGTTTATCTGACCGGAATCGGCAGCAGTTGGCATGCCGCGTTAACAGCAGCCCCTCTGTTCTCCCTAGGCGGTCGTCCGGTATATGTGCAGGATGCCTCTGAGCTCGTGCAGTTTGCCACTATTCCATCCGATGCTGTAATTGTCGTCATCTCGCGCACGGGCCGCAGTGTAGAGGTCGTGCATCTGCTGGCCAAAGCCCGCGACTGCGGCGCCATCGTCATCGGCGTGACGAATTCAGAGGACGGTCCGCTCGCCCAAGAGGCGCAGATCCCGATTGTGGTAGCGACTACGTTCGATCATGGAATCTCGGTCAACACCTATTCCACTCTAGCCGCTGCCGCGGGTGCTCTGGCCGGCGCCACCGTTGGTTTTTTTGATGACGCCCTCACATCGTCACTGTCGCACGCGGTCGCCGAGACGGCTCGATCCGTCGTAGGCTGGCAGGAGCAGGTTGCAGACTCAGCGTGGTTTTTGCCCGGCAGCGTTTGTTACTTTCTGGCGCGTGGTTCGAGTCTGGGAAGCTGCCATGAGGCCAGACTCCTGTGGGAGGAAGGCGTCAAGTCGCCGGCCACAGCCATGGGGACGGGCGGCTTTCGGCATGGCCCGCAGGAGATGGTCGCTGAAGGTTCACGTTTCGGCATGTGGATTGATGGGCGGAGCATGCGCGGCCAAGATCTTGCGGTGGCACGGGATCTGCGACGGCTGGGCGCTTCTGTCATGTTGATCGGCCAGGACATCCCTGAGGACGCCGGAGACCTGGTCTTCCGTCTTCCTGAAGTGCCATCCGAGTGGCAATTCCTGATTGATGTCATTCCGGCCCAGCTCGCAGCGGAGCGCATGGCACGGCTGTCAGGAGTGGACTGCGATTCTTTTCGCCTATGTTCGTACATCGTCGAAGACGAATGGGGTCTGTTGCACGAGAAAGTGGAAGCGCCGAAAGAGGAGACGTAACTTCTGTTTTGTGAGCGTGCTGGGCAACTCATGGCCGAGAACGGAAAAGTGAGGGTCGGCATCGTCGGCTCGCAGTTTGCGTCGGATCTTCAGGCGGAGGGCTCAACCTTCGGAAACTCGGGCCCGGGACAGTCTGAATATGCCTCATCACACCAACTTCGATATGTCGGTGCTCCAATTTCGAGCGGAAGCATTCAATTATCTTCAATCACACGCAGTGGTCGACGATATAACTACGTTGGGTGCGCAGAATTTCCTCTACTCCACCGGGGCGCACATGCCGCGGGTGCTGCAGTTTGCACCTCGAATTATATTTTGATGGTTTCCTCAGTGAAGCTGATTTGGCGTGGTAAGGAACTGGCAAGGAATGTCTCATGATCGGGGCCGTTGACATCGGCGGAACAAAACTAGCGGTTGGTATGGTGACTGAGAGTGGGCAAGTATTGTCCCGGAAGGAGTCGCCGACTGATGCCGGCCGCTACGTGAACGGCTTGGCCACGATTGCTGGCCTGCTGCGAGAGACGGCACAAATTGCCGGTGTTGAAATCACCGGCATAGGGATTGGGTCCACCGGACCGGTTGACCCATTCACCGGAAAGTTTGGCGAAGTTGATTTTCTTCCCGGGTGGCGCGGGCAGAACCCGGCGGAAGACCTGGCTCGCATGTTCCATGTGCAGGTGGCCCTCGAAAACGACGCCGATGCCGCCGCCATGGCGGAGGCAGGTTGGGGAGCCGGAAAGAATAAGTCGCGACTCATCTATGTGACGGTTGGGACCGGGATTGGCGGCGGAATTGTCTTCGACGGACACCTTTACCGCGGCGTCGATGGATCTCATCCCGAACTTGGCCACCAGGTCATCGACCCATCTGGACCGCTCTGTTCTTGCGGTTTCCGGGGCTGCTGGGAATCGTTGGCTGCGGGGCCCGCGATGGTCGCTTGGCTTGAGGCTAAAGCGCCAACTGAGTATCCGCATCGCGAACATCTCACCGCCAAGCGCATCTGCGAACTCGCGAAGAAGGGCGATGTGCTGGCTCGCCAGGCCATCGAACGAGAGGCCTACTACCTGGGTCTTGGTTTGGCCAATCTCATCAATCTGTTCACGCCCGACGTGATCGTCTTGAGCGGCAGCGTCATGAAAAGCGCCAGCCTGTTTCTCGACGGCATCCGCAAGGTGATTTGCCGCGGCTGCCGTTTTGTTCCATTCGAAAAGACCGAGCTTGCCCTGGCTTCGCTCGGAGAAGATGCCAATCTTATCGGGGCGGCCAGGGTCTGGCATGATCGCATCCAGCAGGGGACTGCGCGTGCTTCCTGACCGCCCCACCACGGGCAGACGCCGGCAAAGGCCTAAGGGATACTAATGGCAAGAAATCGCTACATGGTCAGTCTGGTTTTTCTCACGTTTTTCGTGATGTCCTTGTTGACCAATATTCTTGGCCCAATTGTGCCGGACATCATCGGCAGCTTTCACGTAAGTCTGACCGCCGCCGGGTTTCTGGCCTTTGCTTTCTTCATTGCATATGGGGTGATGTCGATTCCCGCAGGTTTTCTGGTGGAACGGTATACCGAGAAGCCTGTAATGATAATGGCGTTTCTGTTGGGCACTCTGGGATCGCTGAGTTTCGCTCTGTTTCCGCAATATCGCGTTGCCATTGTTTCATTGTTCGTGATGGGGGCGGGGATGGCCACGCTGCAAGTAGCGGTTAACCCTTTGCTGCGCGTGGCGGGCGGTGAGGAGCACTACGCTTTCAATTCAACTCTGGCCCAACTGGTTTTCGGCAGCGCATCCTTTCTGAGCCCGCGAATCTATTCTTATCTCGTCCTCAACCTCAATGGGTTTTCGACCGGGCAAAATGCCTTTCTGCGGATTCTAGGGAGATTGACCCCCGCCGGGCTGCCATGGGCCTCGATGTATTGGATCTTCGCGGCTTGCACGTTGCTGATGGTCGCTGTTTTATCTTTCTCCAGGTTCCCACGCGTTCAGCACACAGCCGAAGAACGGGCTGGATCGTGGGAGATGTATCGCAGCCTGGCGCGCCAGCGAGTAGTCTGGATGTACTTTGTCGCCATGTTCGCCTACCTTGGTTGTGAGCAAGGTACTGCTGACTGGATTTCGAAATTTCTTTACCAGTACCATGGTTTCGATCCTCATACCACAGGCGCGACGGCGGTCTCCTGGTTTTGGGGCCTGCTCACTGCAGGATGTTCCATCGGCATGTTGCTACTGAAAATATTTGACAGCCGCAAGGTGTTAATTGGCGCGTGCGTCGGCGCGCTCCTCTGTCTCTCCGCGGCTTTGTTTGGACCGGCGAATGTCTCGGTGATTGCCTTCCCCGCGATCGGCCTGTTCACTTCGGTGATGTGGCCGATTGTCATTTCGCTAGCGCTTAATTCCGTCGCAGAGCACCACGGTTCTTTTTCGGGGATCTTGAGCACTGCCATTGTGGGCGGGGCTGTAGTCCCTGTGATTATCGGGGGTATCGGCGACCGTCTGGGGCTGCGCACCGGCGTGGCTTTTCTTTATGTCACATTTGGCTTAGTTCTCAGCGTCGGCTTCTGGGCCAAACCATTGATCAGCAATGCCACGATCAGTCTGAAGAGAACTACGGCTGAGGCTGCAGTTTGATGGAGCACCGCTTGAAAGGCGAGATTCCTGTGCAGATTGCGCATCGCAAGTTTCTCGCCGGTATCGGAGCCGAGGCAGCCGCCACAGCGGCAGCGCCCCTTCCCGGCCGGGCGCTTATGACGACTGCTCCACCGCGTGTGCCAATGGATTCCTTTACCAGCAGTCAGAAAACTGGGCAACCTCATATCATGAACTGGGTCGCTGTTATCAACGACGAAATATCACAGGACTTTGGCCGCGCCTGCGAAGTTGCCTCGCGCGAATTCGGCATGCAGTGCCGCATGGGGAATCACGCCAAAAGGTTTGTCACCGATCGCCTTGGCCAGACCCACGACGTAGACAATTTGTACGTGTGCGACGCGAGCGTTTTCCTGAACTGTACCGACAAAACAACCACGCTTTCCATTTTTGCCTTCACCCTTCGCACCAGCGAATATCTTGTGGAACAGTTCCGCCGGGGAGACCACTAAATGACTAGAAACAACGGCAGGTTGGCGGTCGCTATTGTTCTTCTCTCTCTTGTGCAGTGTGTCATCGCACAGTCCACGCCATCGAAAGTGGAAGTGGAGACGCGCGTTGATTCAATTCTCAGCAAAATGACGCTGGCGGAAAAGATCGAGATCATGGGCGGTATCAATGACTTTTACACTCGGCCGATCCCCAGGCTAGGTATTCCCTCGCTGAGAATGTCTGATGGGCCACTTGGCGTTCATGATTACGGGCTAACCACCGCCTATCCTGCCGGCATCGCCCTGGCCGCTTCCTGGGATACCGGTCTCGCCGAGCGATTCGGTACAGCGATGGGCAAAGACGCACGCGCACGCGGCGTACATTTCATTCTCGCTCCCGGCATGAACATCTATCGCGCCCCGATGAATGGCCGCAACTTCGAATACTTCGGAGAAGATCCTTTTCTCGCGTCCAGAATTGCCGTTCCTGTCATCAAAGGAATCCAGTCACAACGCGTCATCGCGACCGCAAAACACTTTGTCGGTAATAACTCGGAATTCGCGCGCACAACGCTCAGCTCCGACATTGATGAAAGAACCTTGCGCGAAATCTACTTGCCGGCATTCGAAGCTTCGGTCAGGGAAGCAAAGGTGGGCGCGGTCATGGATGCCTACAACCTGGTAAATGGCGTTTACATGACTCAGAATAATCATTTGAACAACGAAGTCCTCAAAAAGGAGTGGGGTTTCGACGGCATCCTCATGTCAGATTGGGGGGCGACGCACGAAGGTGTTGCTGCTGCAAATGGGGGTCTTGATCTTGAGATGCCCTCCCCAAGCTTCATGAACAACGACACTCTGCTTCCAGCTCTCAAGGAAGGAAAGGTGTCGGAGGCGACTCTGGACGATAAGGTGAGAAGGATTCTCCGAAAGGCAATCGAGTTCGGGTTTTTCGACCAACCACAGACGGATACAGACATTCCTTCTTACAGTCAGGAAGGCCGGCAGGTAGCCCTCGAGGAGGCCAGGGGCGGCATGGTCTTGCTGAAGAATTCCGGCAACGTGCTTCCGCTGAATGAAAGCAAGTTGAAAACCATTGCCGTGATTGGTCCGGATGCCTATCCCGCAGTGCCGGGTGGGGGCGGCAGCTCTGAAACCAAGCCGTTCAACGCGGTCAGCTATCTGGAGGGCATCAGCAACCGGCTGGGGACGAAAGCCAGAGTCTTATACGCGGTCGATACCCCGCCTCTCAACGACGTCTTTGAGAACTCTGAATTTGTTACTGCGCCCGAGGGCGAGGCCGGCTTGAAGGGGGAATATTTCAGCAATCAAGAGCTGCAAGGTGCTCCTGTTCTAACACGCACCGACAAGCACGTCGAGTTCGACTGGGGCGAAGGCAGCTTTGCTCCGAACCAGCCAGTCGATCACTTCTCCGTTCGGTGGACCGGCTATTTCCTTCCGAGCAAGTCCGGAGACTACAAATTCTTTACGTCCGCGGACGATGGTGTTCGACTCTACATCGGCGACGATACGGTGATTGACGACTGGCAACGTCATTCCCAAACGGTGGATAGCTATGCCAGACATCTGGAAGCGGGCCAGGCATACAAGATCCGTCTGGAGTATTTCGAAGATGTAGGAAGTGCCATCGTTGGTTTCGGCGTGACTCGAGCGGAGACGTCCATCGGCCGCGAAACCAAGGCTCTCGCCGCGAAAGCTGACGCCGTGATTATTTGTGTTGGGTTCGATCCCAAGACGGAGGGGGAGGGTGCTGACCGTCCCTTCCAGCTTCCTGGCGGACAAGACGAGCTCATCCGGCAGATCAGTGCGGTCAACAAGAACACGATCGTGGTGCTCACCGCCGGCGGCAACGTGGATATGACGCAATGGAGTGACAGTGTTCCAGCGATTTTGCACGCATGGTATCCGGGACAGGAAGGGGGGACGGCTCTGGCGCAACTCATCTTCGGTGACTACAGCCCGTCAGGCAAGCTGCCTGCATCTTTTGAGCGTCGTTGGGAAGACAACCCGGCCTTCCACAACTATTACCCCGGTAAGGGCGAAAACCGGGCTCAGTACTCCGAAGGTGTTTTCGCAGGATACCGGCACTTCGATCGTTCCGAAACAAAACCGTTATTCGCTTTCGGTTACGGTCTTTCCTACACAACGTTCGCATACAGCAAGTTGTCCGTAGCGCCAAAGACGGGAAACTTGAATGAGCCGGTCACGGTTTCCTTCGACCTAAGAAACACAGGTCATCGTGAGGCAGCCGAAGTGGCGGAAATATATGTAGGTGACTCTCACTCGAGCGTTCCCCGACCGGTCAAAGAGTTGAAGGGCTTCGCAAAAGTAAATCTGAAACCTGGCGAGACCAAGCGCGTGACACTCAAGCTCGATCGCAGAGCTTTCTCTTTTTATGACATCAAGAAAAGTGATTGGCGCGCGGAAGCGGGTGACTTCACAATTCTGGTTGGCGGTTCTTCCGACAACATCCAATTGCAGAACGAGTTCACTCTAACACACTAGAAACGGACGCCTTCGCTTCTATGCGAGCGTCGCAACGGAATCACTTTCCATGTTGGCGCTGCTGCCACCGCGCCCCTTTGCGGCATCGCGCGACGTGCCGCGGCTTCCGCACATTTTGCCGAGTGAAGTCATTGAAAGAAAGAAAGAAACGCTCCAAGCTTGCCTGCGAAGTGCCAGAGATTCGGTCCTTAGTCTTGGACCGTCGAATCCTCACATCGAGGCGGAGTGATCGTCTCCGTTCGTTAGTGCGCCCTCCCCGCATGGAATGGAAAGTATTGCTAATCCACATTTTCGCGACGTCTCTGCAAAGAACACCAGGCGCAAATCCAGGACCCACCGCACATCGCTAGGCCGATAAATGCGCTGGACCATTCGTTCGGATCATGGGATCGAAACGCCATCACGACTCTGGGGGCATGAAGAAGCAAAAACCAGAGCAAGAATATTGTCCCCAGCAGAAACGACCCCCATCTGTCTATTTTCTTAGTCAAGAACACGCATTCTTCGAAGGTGACGGGCAAAATGCCCTTCGCCAATAAAGTCCGCAAGAACTTCCTGATAGAAGGTTGGCGGGCCCGATGGTGACCTCCCGCGCGAATAGCCGAGATCGGACAGTCAGTGAGTATCTGTGCGTGCCGTTCCGTCCGACCATTTGGACACTGGAATCATGAACACGCTGATCGGCTCGGGAGCGCCATGAAATTGTGGATTCAGCAAAACGGGAGAGCCAGGCACGTCTGCACCCCAGGTCATACCGTCTGTCAGGGGAAGGTAAAACATCAGATGTGGAGCCCAGTGCCCGACGTCGTCTCCAAGGTACGCTTGACTCGACATCATGTAGGTCATCCCGCCAGGCTCCAGGGGTGGCAGCTCTTTCTTAACGAATATCTTGATGGCGTCGATGATCTGAGCTTTGGGCAGAGCCGCCAAAACCAATTCTGTCCTTTTGAAAGTGAGTGGTAGGATCGACCGAACGGCCGGAGGATTGAAGCAGAGCGGACCCCGCATCTTGGGATTCCAGAACTCCGGGTGGTCGAATGGGGCCATCCACGATCGTTCCACGACACATACGAAGCCGTCCTTGCCTTTGACGGCAGTTTCGTAGCCGTGCCGTCCGAGGACCAAGACTTCGGCATCGCGTGATATGGACTCCGGAGCCGCACTCCGCGCGAGGGCTATCTCGGCATTTCGCTCCATCAAGTACTGGTCAAGCGGGGCCATGCTCGGATACGGTGCTTTGGTGTCCTGCGCCCGAGTCTGCCACGGTGCGCTCACCACGACAACCAGTACGAAGGTTTCCAATGCGATCGTCTTGATCTTTCTGTTCATTGATTTCTCCTAAGATACGCTGGTGGAGCCCTGGGCTCCCCGGAGCCCAAGGGATAGTGTAGCGGACGGGCAAAGCGGAGCGGGCGCAGATCGGCTGCTCAGCACCAGAAGCCATGAGCGCGACGGCCAAAAAAGATCGGCCGTGTTTGACAATTTGATCCATGATGCGCGAGTTCGCAGGCATCCCCGACAAGCGATACTAGATTTAAACCGCTGGTCTGCTCATCAACCATCGCGGTTCCGGGAATGATCGCGTTTACCTGTGCGCAACGGCAATAGCCACTTGACAGGTTTTCATTATGGCCATGTTCCACAAGTTTGGCTTCAGTTCATGGCCAGCAGGTTGCGAAGCTTGCGAACAGCGTTGGGAATCTCCGCAACCGTCGTGCCGCCAAAACCCAAGATGAAGCCCTGGCGCGACGCCGTGCCCAGATAGGAAGGAGACAGAGGCCATAAGGAAAGGTTCTGGCGAGCGGCCCGCTCGGCGATTTCCAGATCGTGGCACCAGTTTTGCAGCGTCACAGCCACATGCATGCCAGCTTCGTCCCCGACCACTTCGACTGTGGCCCCGAGTTCTTGGGTGAGACTGCCTACCAACGTGCTCCTTAGCTTGCCGTAGTGGACCCGCATTCTTCGGATGTGGCGCGCAAAATGCCCTTCCTGAATAAAGTCCGTGAGCACTTCCTGATAGAAGCTTGCCGGGCCTAAATCCATCACCCGGCGGATAGCGAGAAAACGGTCGACAAGATCCGAAGGAATGACGATATAACCGAGACGCAATGCCGGAAAGAGGACTTTGCTGAAGGTGCCGATGTAGATCACGCGCGAGTTGGCGTCGAGTCCCTGTAAAGATGCGATGGGCAAGCTCTCGTACCGATACTCGCTGTCATAATCATCCTCGATGATCCAGGATCCCGAGCTTTGTGCCCAGTCCACCAACTGCAGGCGGCGTGAGGCACTCATGGTTACGCCGAGCGGAAATTGATGAGACGGGGTAACAAATGCGGCTCGCGCCTTGCGACATTGTTTGATGCCGGCAGCAACATCCAGACCTTCCGTGTCGACAGGAACGGGAATAGGATGACAGCCATTCAACGCGAAGACATCTCGTGCCAAGCGGTAACCGGGTTCTTCTACCCACACGCGACTCCCAGGGTCCAAGACAACCCGAGCCGAGATCTCGAGCGCTTGCTGCGAACCGCTGACGACCATGACCTGCTCCGCTTCGCAGCGCAGTGAACGCGCGGTCCTCAGATAGTTCGCGATCGTTTCGCGCAGTGCCTCGGAGCCCATCTGCTCGCCGTAGTGAGAAGACTGCGCGTCCATTATTCGGCAATGGCGCGCAACCAGGTTGGACCAGACGCGGAGAGGAAATTGATCAATAGCCACCTGGCCTACACGAAATGCGCCCCTGTTCTTCAGCCAAGGGACATCCTCAACACGGGGAAGGATCGAAGAGCGTTTTGCGATCGGCCGAGGTCCGGAGTGGGTTGGCACCTGTGTGGCGCCGGTTGGCTTGCTCGACGTCAGTTGATCCGGAAGAGAACTAGAAACGACGGTTCCTGCGCCTACGCGGCTCTGGAAATAGCCCTCCGCGAGAAGTTGGGCATACGCATTTAGAACCGGGAAGCGCGAAACACGGATTTCGGATGCGAGCACTCGAGTTGACGGAATTCGTTGCCCTGCCCGCAGGCTGCCGTTGACAATGGCCGCGCGATACGCGTCATAGATCTGCCGGTGAAGAGCCCGTGGAGCCTTCCGGTTAACCGCGATCATGGGGAGAATCCCGGAGGCTACTTTCTTCATTGCGCCGGATCATAATGGTTATGTCCAAATTGCGTCAAGTGGGTATTGTTTCCGACCATTGTTTGGACGACTTTGGGAATAACAATCGGTGTACCCCTCGTCGCCATAGGGCATCGCTATGTCTCGCGTTCGGCATTGTGTGGAATGTCCGAAGTGTCTCACTCGATATCTGGTTGGTTTCAGTCCATACCGTAACGGGTCGTACCTGATGCCCCTTGCTGCGGGATTCTCGGAAGAATGGATCCTCTACTGTTCCTGCGGCAGGCCGGCCAATCCCAGTCGAGGGCGTTGGAGCGAGTTGAAGATGTACGCGGTCTCCGATCAAGCGCACAGTCTCGGTCACGGTCCACCCGAAGAGATCGTGCAGGTAGAAGGAAGTAAGCGGCATTCAAGTTAGGGATGGACGATATGCCGGCTGCGCGCTCTGAATCCGATTAGCTCAAATATGACTCGACCGGAGAAGCTCATGAATCCAGCTACTGCTGCAGGATCATTGCAGGGTCCGAACCCTATATTCACAATCCTGTGCGCCGGACTCGCTTGCGGAGTTCTCGACATTAGCGCCGCGCTCGTCGTCTATGGTCACTACGGACGGCCACCGATGCGGCTACTGCAAGGGATCGCCGCGGGCTTGCTGGGTCCGCGGTCCTTCGAGGGCGGGATCGCAACCGCTTTGCTTGGGCTTTTCTGTCAGTTTTTCATCGCATTTTGTGCAACAACTGTCTACTTTACAGCGACCCGCTGGGTTACCTTCCTTCTTGAGCACGCGGCGACTTCTGGGGTCCTGTATGGCATCGCTGTCTACTTCTTCATGAATCGCGTTGTGGTGCCGCTCTCTGCTGCGGTAAAATTTCCGTTTTCTTTCAAGATGATGGCCATTGGCATCGTCATACACATCTTCTGTGTCGGGCTGCCCATCGCGATCATAGTGCGGCGCTTCTCAATGAATTGAGAGCGGACGTGCACAATGCAAACCAAACACAATCAAGCTCAGAAGCCGAACAAGAATGGATGAAACTCTTCCAAGAGCTTGATCTAAAACCCAATGAGTGGGCGGCAAACGAAACCCGCATGAGGGATTCCGAATGGCAAACTCGATGGATGATCGTTTTGCAGCTTCATCCTTCGGACAGCCGCTGAGATGGGAATATCAGCTATGCCTTTGTCATCGTGCTAATGCGCAACCGCCTCTCGTGGGCGGTTTAATTCTCGGTTATGGCGGGACCGATGCGCGCCGGATTCATGATGGGATACGCAGACTCGCCATGTGCATTTGAGAAACCACGAAAAAGTATGATCCAGACACCGTCGCACCACCTTGCGCTCATGCTTTAGGCTTCCTATACCCGGAAGCTTGAAACGAATCTCACGGTGTGCACGGTAGTTGTTCTGTTGTTCTGTGCCCGTGATTGGCTCGGCAGCCATCTACATCTAGTTGATTACCGATGAGAGAAACATGGCATCGCGCAATGGGCCGATTCGGTACGATATGTAAGCTCCAGCCTGATGGACGCCGGAACATCCGCAATATGTCATTGGTTGTGCCAAGTCTGTGAGGAACGCCGGTTATGTTTTCGCTCCGTATCTGTCGACTCGCTCTTTCGCTTTCTGCACTGCTGTGCACGTTGGTGTCCGCCCAAAGGAAGCCGCTCTTCACTTCGCCGCTGCCGACCGGTGTGCGACTCGATCCCGCCGGCGAAGCGGCTGACCTTGGCAGCTTGCCGATCGATCTCGTACTCACGCCTGAAAAGGACAGAGCCGTGGTCGTGCTCAGCGGCTGGCGCGAGCAGGGCGTTCAGGTCGTCGATCTGAAGACGCGGAAGGTCACGCAGACGCTGCTCCAGGATGGTGCGTTCTACGGCGCCGCCTTCTCGCCCGACGGCCATCACCTCTGCGTCTCCGGTGGTAACACTGACATACTCTTCGTCTACGCATGGAAAGACGGCGCGGCCACCCTCGAGAACAAGTTCGAACTGGCGAAGGCAAGAACGGCGGACGGCACGGGCACAAGCTATCCGGCGGGACTGGCGTTCTCGCCCAACGGAAAATTCCTTTATGTCGTCGAGGATGTCGGCGATCGGCTCGCAGTGGTGAACGCAGCGACCGGCGAGATCACGCAACGGTTCTCTACCGATCATTATCCCTATGACGTCGCGATCGCGGCGGACGGTCAAGTGTTCGTCTCGGCTTGGGGCGGCGGCACGGTGTCGCAGTTCCGCGTTTTGGCAGACGGAACGCTCGCGTATCTTGGCCGGATCGAGGTCGGTCGGCATCCGTCGGCGCTGGCGGTGAAGGGAACGACGCTGTACGTCACGCTCGCGGGTAGCGACCGCGTGGCCGTCGTCGACACGAACCTGCGGAAGGTCGCGCGCTATCTGCACGATGCCGCACCCGGTGCCCCGCCCGAGGGCAGCACACCCAACGCCGTCGCACTTACCTCCGATGGCAAGCGTCTGCTGGTAGCAGAAGCCGACAACAATGCCATTGCCGTCTTCGACGTAACCACCGGCAAGTTGCTCGGGCGCGTTCCGACCGACTGGTATCCCACCGCAATCGCCGAGGCCGGTGATCAACTCCTCGTGCTCTCGGGAAAAGGACACGGCACTCATGCCAACCCCGACGGCCCCATACCGCTCACGAACTGGCCGAACGAGAAGCCGACAGCGTACACGCTCGGACAGTTGAATGGCACACTGCGCGTGCTCTCCGCTTCACTGCCGCCGCCGCAACTGGCGAGCTTCACCAAGCGTGTCGTCGCCGCCAATAACTGGCAGCACAGGCCTGCGGCGCGGCGCTATCCGCCATTCCGCCACGTCGTCTACATCATCAAAGAGAATCGCACCTATGATCAGGTACTCGGAGACCTGAAAGAAGGCGATGGCGACGCGAGCCTCGTCTATTTCCCCGACATCACCATTACCCCAAACCACCACGCGCTGGCGCGGCGCTTCGGCCTGTTCGATCGCTTCTTCGTGAATGCCGAGGTCAGTTCCCAAGGACACATCTGGTCCACCGCCGCCTACGTCACGAACTACGCTGAGAAGATCGTGCCCTCCGGTTACGCAGGCAAGCGGGCCGACGTGGACGGCGAAGAAATCGATGAGCCGGAACGCGGCTTCCTGTGGACGCTCGCGATCCGAGAGGGCATCACTTTCCGCGACTATGGCGAAATGGTCAAGGGGAATCCCGGTTGGCCGGTGACGCAACACGACTTGGGCGCCGACGTGAACCCTGACTACGTCCCGATGGATCTGGTTACGCAGGATCAGAAGCGGGCTGATGTGTGGATCACCGAACTCCAGCGCTATGTGCGCGACGGCAACATGCCACAACTCGAAGTCATGTGGCTGCCGATGGACCATCTGGCCGCCGGGCGTCCGGGCAAGTGCACGCCGCGCGCGTGCATGGCCGACAACGACTTCGCTCTTGGACGGATCGTGCAGGCGCTCTCGCACAGCCCGTATTGGAAGGACACGGTGATCTTCGTCGTAGAAGACGACGCGCAGGCGGGACCCGACCACACCGATTCGCATCGCGCGCCGTTCTACGCCATCTCGGCCTACAGCCGGCCGGGCACGGTGCATCGCTTCATCAACACGACGGATGTGGTCGCGGCGATCGAGGACATCCTCGGCATGGGGCGGCTCTCCAAGTTCGACTACTTCAGCCGATCCCTGGTGGAACTCTTCGCGCGGGCGCCCGACCTGACGCCTTACGACCCAATCATCCCCACGCAGGACTTGAATGAAAAGAATCCGCAGAATACTGCAGCTGCACGCTTGTCGGAGAGCCTGGATCTCAGCGCGCCCGATCGCGTGGACGATCAGCTCTATAACCGCATTCTGTGGCTGATGTTGAAGGGTGATGTTCCGCCACCGATTGCACAGAGCCACGCGGCCCTGCATGTGCTGCAATCGAGCAAATGATGATGAACCCTCACGCTTACCTCACTCGACAACGTGGATTGGAGAGAACGCACTGCTCGGCGGCCAGGGGGGACACTGTTCCAGTTCGCCCCTCGGATTAGTACCGGGAAACGCTGGTGTTCACATAAACAGGTTCATTCTCCAGTGGTCGGAGATCCGGAAACGCGCGTTGAGCAGCGCGTTGTTCAGGAGGGTTGAAGTCCCTCTGGCGCTCAAATGAGGGGCGCCATATCCAAGAAGCGGGGTTCACAGCCTCGCTGGCCGGAGAAGGCGGAGAAGTACCGGGGCGGAATCTATGCACTAACGAAGAACGTCGCACTCCATTTCACGCTGAACCAAGACATTCATCACCTGAGGGAGTTGCATGAATTCAGGGAAACGGATTCCCGGTTTACTCACACTTTCGGCGGTCTTGCGAATCGTGAACCCGCAGTTTGTTGTGTGGAATCCAAACAAGTTCTGGCGTTCTTGTTCTGCTCGACACCAACGGGACTTTGAGACATTGGCTCTGTGAAAGACGATTACGCGCAACGGATGTTTGAGTCTCTCGACAACCCGATCTGGTTCGCGCTGACAACGGAACACCGGCTCCTCGCCCGCTCACACGGCCTCGCCCGACGATATCCGCCGGATGTTTCACCGCTGGGGGCTTTGCTTCATCCCACGAATGACGCATTCGCCGATTTACAACGGCTGGTCACTCCCAGCGAGCACGTCGCGCTATTTACCGCCAGTCCCCTCGACGTGCCCGGCGACTGGCAAGTAGATCGCTCTCGATGGATCGACCAGATGATCTGCGATGCTTCACTGGCCCCACCGCCTATGGTGCCGCTTCCACTCGGGACGACGGACATTCCCGAAATGCTAGAACTCACCGCTGCCACCGAGCCAGGCCCGTTTTTGCCGCAAACAATCCAGATGGGAAGCTATTTCGGGATACGCGCGAACGATGGGCGGTTGGTCGCAATGGCCGGCGAGCGATTGCGATCCACTGCATTCGCGGAAATCAGCGCGGTGTGCACTCATCCCGAATTTCGCGGCCGCGGATATGCGCGGCACCTGACGACGTTTCTCGCAGCTCAGATTCTGGCGGCGGGAAAGACTCCTTTTCTTCACGTCAAGTCTGAGAATGGCGCAAAAGTGGTTTATCGAAAAATTGGATTCCGTTTACGTGCCGCAATATGTCTAACCGTGATTTCCCTCCGCTGAGGGCGTGGTCAGTCAGAAAGTAGGCCGCAACATGACCAGCGCGAAAGTAAGCGAAGTGCTTCGACACTTCCGCGGAGCGGCCATTGGATCGGCCGTAGTCCTGCTTGTGAGCTTTTGTGCGTATCACCTGCACTTCAACCTCAACGGAACAAACCGTCGACAGTGTGCTCACGAGTCAAAACTGTCGTTCGGGTCCTGTCCGGACTCCGCCATATTCACATTCCCAACCCTCGGAGGAACGATTCCACGCTCTGATCAGAAGCGTGCCATCGGCCAGTCCACATCAGACCACTTGAGTGCAAGAGCTTCACTCATCCGAAGTCCGAAAGAGACGCACATAAGTGAAATTGTGCGAATCGGTTCTTCGAGTTGTTCGAGGTTCGAAGTAGCGCCGGAACTCATCGCCCGTCAGACTACGAGGGTTCTTTCGTCAATGTCCGAAGCCCAGTGCAGAAGGACAGAGGCGGAGCGGCATTGGCTTCGTCCACCGTTACTGCAATCAGGAACCGTGCCCGCCGCGGTGTACGCCGCGATTCCGGATTGGAGTCGCTCCTCCGCAACACGTTTGAGCGAGCCAGCGGGGTTCCTGCTGTCGTGCTGAAGACGAACCCAGTGCGACGTCCGTTGAGGTCATCGTGCAGCAACTCAGCTTAGCGAGTTCGTGATGTCCACCTCGCGGACGCCGGCCGTTGTCTTCGGCGAGTAACAGCTCGCCTTTCCACATGCGGTGCCGGACACGGATCACAGAGCCTTCGATATCCTCCACTTGTCGCGCGAAGGCTTCCTCGATCCGAAGACCTGTCCCCGCAAGCAAGGCATAGAGGACTTGATACGGTCCCTCGGCCTTCGAGATGATCGTGCTGATCTGCTCGGCCGTGAACGTCGGAGTCCTCTGGTCCTTACCCTCCGGAAGATCCATGAAGTCATGGTTCCACTTCACGGGATAGATCTCCTCACCCTTTTCGTTGACCGCTGATGCCGCCACCACCTTCGGGGTTTCTGCGGACAGACTCACCCAACTGGCCCAGAACAATTTGTGAGACCGGCTCCGGCGAAATGAAATAGATATAATTCCCTGAACTCAGATTCGGCCACCTGTCCTTGTTATGAAGCGCTCAGTCGACGCAGATCAAAACCGTGCGGCAAGGGTAATTGGGCGTCGTGAATTCATGCTGGCGGCCTTCGCCACGAGTGGCTTGGCTTCGAGTTACTGGAGAGGCAAACTGAGTTCTCTGCGCGCCGGTACCGCACTCAACCCCCTTTTTGACACTGTCGGCTCGAATGAAACCGTAAAAGGAGTGGTGACTCCGAACGTTGACTTTTTTATCCGCAACCACTTCAGGACTCCGTCGATCAGTGAAGAAAAATGGAATCTGGAGATCAGCGGCATGGTGGCCAAGCCGCTCAAGTTCTCCTATTCCGACCTCTTGCTGACGTCGTCGGTTCGCCGGCCGCTCACGTTAGAATGTGCCGGAAACTTTTCGGGCGGGGCTGGCGTGAGCACTGCCGTTTGGTCGGGTGTGCCTCTGGAAGCGTTGCTCGAGCAGGCTGGTGTCCAGGGTGGGGCGACTACGGTTGTTTTCCACGGCGCCGACTCGGGTGAGGGCGAAGGCGTGCCGCCGAATACCCATTTTGCTCGCGCTATCCCGCTGGAGAAAGCGATAGACCCATCGACGCTATTGGCCTACGAGATGAATGGCGCGCCTCTTCCCCCGGAGCACGGCTTTCCGCTCCGAGCGCTGGTTTCGGGCTGGTATGGAATGGACTCCGTGAAGTGGCTGACTCACATCGAGGTTTCGCGGGAGGCCTTTAAAGGTTACTTTCAGCAAGAGCGTTATGTCGCGGTCAAGGCAAATGGCGAACGCCAAACCATCACGCGCATGCGAGTGAATTCCAAGTTTCTCCGTCCTTTGAACGATGAGGAGATCCGAGTGAAGGTGTACCGCATAGAGGGTGTCGCCTGGGCAGGAGAGGGCAGAGTCTCCAAGGTTGAGTTGCGTTTCGACGGCGGCGGAGCCTGGCAACCGGCGATCCTCGGCGAAGCACCGGTTGCGATGGTGTGGACTCCCTGGAGCTACGCCTGGAGCATCCCGCGCCCGGGTCAAATTGCGATTGAAGTTCGGGCGACGGACGGCGAGGGCAATAGTCAGCCTTTGGTGCGCGATCCGGATCGAAAAGATGACTACGAGCTGAACACTGCACACCGAATCAGCGTTAACGCTCGCTAGCAGCGTTCGGTCATAAGCAGCCCCCGTCCTGTATGCTTTTTCATCCGTTGTTTTTCAGGGGATTTTCATGGGTTATAAAAACCGCCTGATTGTGTCAGCCGGGATTCCGCATAGAAGTGGAACCCTCAAGGGAGTTCTCGGTCTGCGGGCTGCTCTTATCCTGATTGCTGTTTGCACTTTGCCACCGGCAAGCTTCGCCGCGGCGCAATCCCCGAATCTCGCCGACCTTTCAGCGGAAGGTAAGGCCGCGCTGCGGAATCAGCAATTCGATCGTGCCGAAAAAGTTTATCAGCAGGTGGTCAAGCTGGATCCGCGGTCAGCCGAAGCCCATTCGAATCTTGGCTTGGCTCTATATATGACAGGCAGCTACCCCCGGGCCATCACTGAGTTCCGCAAAGCGCTGGAACTCGACCCGCATCTTGATCGCACACCAATTTTGTTGGCTTTGACGTACTTCGACAGCGGCGAATTCGAACGTGCCGTTCCTTTGCTCGAGAAGGCTTATCAGACGCGGAAGGACGATCCCGTAGTGGTCGCGCATCTTGGTCTAGCATATTTGCGGCAGAACAAAGACGACAAAGCTCTGGCCATGCTCAGCCACTGGGCTGAACTTGAACCAAACAGTCCCGACGCCTTGTATTTCAAGGGAAAGGCCTCTGTGTACGTAGCCTCGGATGCTTTCGATCAGCTGTCGAAGGCTGCGCCCGACTCCTATCGGATGTTTCAGCTGAGAGCCGAAATGCTCAGGCAGCAGGGCCTGACGCCGGCGGCGATCGGCGAATACAAGAAGGCAATTGCTCAGAAGCCCGACGCAGCCGGACTTCACTACGCTCTGGGCACCGTCTATCGCGAGGCAGGCAGACTTGACGAGGCGCTGGCCGAATTTAGTGCGGAACTGAAGATTTCGCCAAACGATGCGATGACGGACTATCTCATCGGAGACGTGTACCTTCAACAGAACAAATTGGACGAGGCGCAACAATGGTTGGCGCAGGCATTACAACTCCAACCTGGACTTGCTGAGGCCCAACTCGACCTGGCCAAGACTTATCGCGGCCAGGCCAAGACGGACGAGGCGGTGAAATTGCTCCAGTCGGTGGTGGCCTCGGACCCCAGTCGACAGGACGCTCATTACCTGCTTTTCGGCCTGTATAAGGAACAAGGGCGGTTGGAGGAAGCGCGCAAGGAATTGCGAATCTTCGAGGAGTTGAAGCGAAAGGCTGCCGACCGGGAGCAGAAAATGTTGCGACTCGATTCCATCGATTAGACACACAGACGGCTATACGGAAATCTCGGCTTGACAAAACGAGGTGGTGATCGCTATTGTTCTAAGCGCTTATTGAAAATGCTCAATCTTGTTTTCTAAGGGCCGATTCCGCGTCGCTGAGAGAGGTTTCGTAGAAATGCCCGAGCAAGTTCTTGCTGCCGCTTTAGTTCAACCTGGAAAATACGAACTACGGAAGTACGCGCTCCCGGAGCCAGCTCCCGGTTGTGTGCTGGTGAAGATGGAGCTGTCGGGTATCTGCGGCACCGACAAGCATACCTACCAGGGATTTACCACGCAATACGCGGGAGCGGGCGAAGGAAAGCAGATCCGTTTCCCGATTATTCAGGGTCATGAAAACGTAGGAACGGTAGCGGCGATCGGAGGAGATGGCCATTATACGGACTTCGAGGGCATCCCGCTCGAGGTTGGCGACCGGGTCGTGGTCGGTGCAAATGTCTCCTGCGGCGAGTGCTACTATTGCCGGCACGACTTCCCCTACTACTTCTGCCAGAACATGACGGATTACGGCAACAATCTAAGCGCCGCCGATCCGCCGCATCTTTTTGGCGGGTGGTCCCAATACATGTACATCATCCCGGGAAGTTTTCTGGTGCGAGTTCCAGATGATCTGCCCTCCGAAGTCGCTGTTCTTACTGAGATCATGGCGGTGACTGTGGGCCTGGATCGAGCCAAGCAGATGTCGGCGTTCCCGAGTGAAGCTTTCCTCTTTGATGACACGGTCGTGGTGCTTGGCGTTGGACCTCTGGGCATGTGCTTTCTCATGAAAGCGCGCATGCTTGGAGCTGGAAACATTATTGCCGTGGACCTCTCGGATTACCGCCTGCAATTTGCCGAGCGCCTCGGGGCAGATCACGTGCTCAATGCGTCGAGTACGACGCTCGCCGACAGGCTAGATTTTGTTCGCGGCCTTACTCATGGACGCGGAGCTGATCTGGTCATTGAGACCGCGGGCGTGCCGCAAGCAGTGCCCGAGGGACTCGACATGATGAGGCTCGGAGGTCTGCTGGTCGAGGCGGGCAACTTTTCTGATCTGGGCGAAGTGCCGATCAGCCCGCATCGGCACATCTGTGGCAAAAGCGCACGGATTCTTGGAGTTGGCGGAGAAGAGCCCGCTGCCTATGGGCCGAGCATGCGGCAGATGGCTCGTTATATGCAAAATTATCCTCTGCGAGAATTTGTTACTCACCGTTTTCCGCTTCGC
>Ga0210410_10000767_pt1 | contig 32894 bp, 25 predicted proteins | sample IncBWC4MmetaG_FD_161058 | JGI IMG/M metagenome (GOLD analysis project Ga0210410, IMG submission 161058) | Forest soil microbial communities from Barre Woods Harvard Forest LTER site, Petersham, Massachusetts, United States - Inc-BW-C-4-M | ecosystem: Environmental > Terrestrial > Soil >...
ACAAACCATCCGGAAGTGTCGACGATGACCCCCGTTTCGTGAACTATACGGGCGACAGCACGGGAGATTATCACCTGCAATCGACCAGTCCTGCGTTAAGGAAGGGTGCCAGGCGGGGTGTGCCGATCATCGGATTAGGAACTGAGGACACGAGTTTCAAGACAAATTTGGGTGCGTATACGGCCCGAACAGCACCGAACGAATAGCTTTCTCTTCGTCTTCTCTCGCCTCGGCACCTACGGAGGTAAAGGTGCAATGAATGGCACTTCCGGGCTACGAAGACTGCGCCTTCGTCTGCTGCTTCCGTCAATCGCTCTGATAGTTGCAGGCACTATGGTTCCGACAGAACTTCGGCATCCTTCCCTAGCCTATATCGACAACACGTTCACTGTTGACGACTTTGTTAGCAATCTCCTCCTCTATACGCCTTTGGGCATCGCCCTAAGCGGCTCGTCTCTCATCCGGGCATTCCTCGTCAGCCTTTCTTTATCGACCACCGCTGAAGTGCTGCAGCTTGGTTACGTTAACCGTGTCCCATCACTCTCTGACATAGCGGCGGATATTTGCGGTGCCGTCGTTGGCTACCTGGCTGCGATGTTTTGGCGTAGAGCTACAGGGTATAATCCCGTATCGCTGAGGGTTTATAGACCGCTCGCGCTAGCGGCTATTCCAATTGCGATATTTGGAACGGTGATGCTTCTGCTCCACCGCCCTCGTTCCGATTTCTCCAATTGGAGTTCCACGTTTCATCTGGCGGTAGGGAACGAATTGACAGGCGACCGGCCGTGGGCTGGGACCATCTCAGAGTTTGCAATCTATCCCTTTGCTATGGCTCCATCCCAAATCAACGCTCTCACCAGCCGAACGTCCGATTCTTACCCTTCTGAGCCGCCGATCGTTAGCCTGGTGCCAACTCGCTTCGGTCGTCCGCTACTTTCCAAACCGGAAGAGCTTAGGTTATATGACACCCTAGTAAGAACAAATCAGTTCACACTGCTGGTTTCGATGCACACGAGCAACCTCGAACCAAGTGGCCCCGCACGTATCATCACCTATTCTCAAGATCGGATGAATCGAAACTTCACCCTGGGCCAGATCCATAACTTACTCTACTTCCGCGTACGGACGCCCGACTCCGGGACGAACGGAAACAACCCTGCTCTGTACTCAGGACCTGTTCTCTCCCTGAACCACACATTTTTTGTGGCTGCGGTTTACGATGGGCGTTTCTCAAAGCTATATGTGGATGGCAAATGCGTCGGACAAGTAGATCTTGGAGCAAAGAGACCCCGTTTACCGGGACGGATTTCTGCATGGCTTCCAGGATTACTGCCGGTTCGTGAAATGGAATTGGGCGGGGCTCAGATCCTCTTCAGCTTCTTATTCTCTCTTGGCATCCTTGCCTTGGTTGGAATTCCTCGTCGACCATCCACGCGCATGTTTACAGGTGCGGTGGCAGGAGCGGTGATAGGTGGAATCACCTGGGTCTTTGGAGTCTCCCAACCGAGCCTAGGTATTCGCATCCTGTTGGAGTGCGTTGCGGCAGGCTTGGTGATCGTGGCTTCTACTTCTTACGATGATCGGACTTCGGACGGGCACGCGGGCGTAGATCGTTGCCGGCGTGACAGATACTCGGCCAGTGTACCTAACCTGCCCACAATGCCTCCTACCACCTCTGGAATAGAATGCACCATCAACTGCTATGACTAAACAATTCTGAAAACTCGTTCGTTCAGGAGATCCTCAGTCGAAGCTTACCTCCTTGATGTAATCGCACAGGTATCGGAACGAAATAACCCCATCCAGCGAGAAAAATGCTCCTCGCCGGATGGGGTTATAGGTTATGAGGTTATGGTGCAGTAAACGTTAGTAGGGGGACTCGTACGCTCCGATATCGTAGGCAGCGCCTTGAGGACGCGGGTTGCCCTCGAAGTCGTTCTTGGTGGCACCTGTACTGGAAGAACCGTTGTTAACAGTGGGCGATCCTGCCTTTTGGTGATAGTCCCCTGAACCATCCGCTTTCCAGTTGACGAACGTGGTTCCGGACGCTGGGTTAACGCTGATATTGTTCTGCTGGATAGGTTGTCCGGCGGAACAGTAATCACCACCTGCATTTCCGTATACGTTGTTATTGGCTTCAAGGATATGGTTGTCGGCGGCCCAGATAGTATTGATGCCGCACTGTCCCGATACAACTCCGGTGTTGAGAATGATGTTATTCGTGACGGTAGAATAATCTGCGCCATTGGTAATAATGATTCCACCGTTTGAAGTCTCGAAGATGAGATTGTTCGAGGCAATAATGGGAGCGGCGTTCTGACCACTACGCCCCCCTAAATTCATTCCCCATCCTCCTGAAACGTGATAGATGATGTTATTGGTATAGACCATGTTCGCGCCGATAGTTTCAGTAATAATCCCGTGGCTTTGAACGGTTGAGGCGGGGCACTTAGGAGAGCCACCATCCGGCCAGCCGATGTCATAGACTAGGTTGGAGTCGATCGTAATATCGTGAGCTGAATTATTTAGGGTTGTAATGCCGCCGCCGCCTAAGTCGCCGCAATCAGTTTCGATGTGGTGAACCTTGTTGTGGGTGACGTTCACATAATTGCCAACGATGGTTATGCCGAGGTTGTTGCCTGCAGCGCTAGTATTGGTAACCTCGAAGCCGTCGAAGGTCATGTAACTGCCGTCGAGTTCAACCACATCGCTGTTACCGGTCACCGAGTTCTGGATCTTGCACGCACCTCTGGTCGCGCAGGTGAGAGTGATGTTATTTCCCGCAGTTCCCGACTTTGTGAAGTGTACCTCGCTGCCGCCGAAATCATACGTGCCCGCTGCGACCTCTACCGTATCGCCTGCCGCCGCCTTGTTATTGACCACATAATCAGGCGTGGCACAAGGACTGGTTTGCGTGCAGGGATTGGAATCGCTGCCCGAAGGCGAGACGAAGTAGTTGGCGGTGCTGTTGCTGGACGCGGCGGCAATGGTGAGATTCAGGGAAGCCGAGGCACTCTGACCTGTAGCATCGATTACTCCGACACTGTACGTGCTGGTTCCTGAATTAGTGGGCGTGCCAGAGAATACGCCAGCCGGACTCAAGCTAAGACCAGCATTGCAGACACCGGAACAGCTTTGAATTGCCCAGTTATAGGGAGTAGTCCCACCGGTAGCAGTGAGGGAAGTATTGTAGGAGGTCGATGCGACGCCACCTGGAAGTGTGCCGGAAGAAGTAATCGCGAGGGGAGTAGGAGTAGTAGGAGGAGGAGTAGTAGGAGGAGGAGTAGTGGGAGGAGGAGTCGTAGGAGGAGTAGTAGGAGAAGTAGACAGGATCGTGATACCGAAAGAGCGTGTAGCCGTCGCACCACTGGAATCGGTAACCCTGAAGGTGAACGTGCTTGTCCCTGCATTGATCGGAGTTCCATTGAGCACCCCGGTAGTCGAGGTCGTGCCTCCGTTGAGGCCCAATCCCGTATTGCAGGCGCCCGAACACGCTGTCCATGTCCATGTGTAGGGAGCAGTGCCCCCGGTAGCCGTCAGGGGAGTACTGTAGAAGGTGGATACAACACCGCTTGGAAGGGGGTTCGGAGAGGTAATAGTTAGGGGGGAGGAGCGATGCCTAACGCTACCAAACGCGGTTACGGTCGCCAATACAATCAGTGATGGCACGCCAAAGACTTTCTTGAGATATGTCAATTGTTTTACCCTTTATTTAAAAAATTTGAGTCACGGTTGGCCGGAAGTTTTCCGGTCGCAAGAAGACACAGTTCCGCCGTACTCAGCGGGAGGCAGGGCTGGCCGAAGTCCGCATGAGATAACTGAACAAAATTGTGAGGTAGTTGAGTGTTCGTCGCACGGGAGTGCGAGCAGGCTGGGGCTCTATTTAAACAGCATTTCGAAAACGTACCCTCCAAGGCAAATTTGCCGATGCATGTCTTTGGAGGCAGAAAGCACAACAAGGATCAACAAAGCGCTAGCAAGCAGGGTGCCAAACTCATAATATCTAACGTTTGGTGGTAAAAAAGGACTTACAGAACTGATCCAGCCCTTGGGTTGGAGCATTAAGGCGTACTACGCAAAATATTGCGCAAAATCTTCTCATCGCAGGGTAACTATTGCCGGTTACTAACGTGACGAAACGCAGCTGCAATTTTTCCAGTAACGGGGATGCGGTCCGAGTTTGTACTCGGATGCTGATGCCTTCCTGGGCATAATCGAGATGGTTAATCATCAACACGCAATCACACTAATCAGCGGTTGGTTCATCTCGCAATACCACCTTTAGGTGAGGCGAAGATGCGCTCAACGTATACTGTTGTAAGCAATGGCCCCCGGTGAAGATGCCGGGGGCCATTTGCATTTGGACTGATATCTTGGAAATCCCGTCAACCATATTGACAAACATCTCTCGGTTAGTTAGTTTGCTATTTAACTTTGCAATGTAAAGTGAGTTTACATGAATGATTTGAACAAGGCGCTCGGAGACATCAGCAGCATACGCAGGCAGATCTCCCGCAGTACGGAGTTTCGCGGTTACGGTCCTGCAACTCTCGCTACCACGGGTGTGATAGCGTTGCTGGCTGCAGGGGCGCAGGCGTTGTGGCTTCCCGATCCGGCGAATCACATTCCGGCATACCTAAGTATCTGGATCTGGACCGCCATTTTGTCGGCTGCCTTGATTGGGGCGCAAATGTACACTCGCACACGCCGGATTCATTCCGGAATGGCAGATGAGATGATCCGCATGGCCGTAGAGCAGTTTCTACCGTCGGTCGGAGCGGGGGCGTTGCTTACAATAGTGCTCGTACGCTACGTTCCGTCGGCTCTGTGGATGCTTCCTGGGATCTGGCAGATTATCTTCAGCCTGGGTGTGTTTTCGTCGTGCCGCTTTCTGCCTCGGTCTGTGGCCGCAGTGGGCGCGTGGTATTTGCTGACGGGACTGGTTTGTAGCGCGCTCGCGGACGGCCGGGCGCTTTCCCCATGGGCCATGGGGATTCCGTATGGAGCAGGGCAGTTGCTTGTCGCGGGGATTTTGCTCTTTAGCACTCAGGAGGGTGGGAATGAAAGCTAAAACTTTGCCCAGTGAAGGGCGCTTCGCCTACGAAGGTCTGGATCGAGTGATCCACGAGCGCGCCCGCCTCAGCGTGCTAACGTCTCTGATCACGAATCCCAAAGGGTTGACGTTCGGCGATCTCAAAGAGCTGTGCGCTCTTACGGACGGCAACTTGAGCCGGCATCTACGCGTGCTGGAGAAAGGAAAGATGGTCGAGATTGCAAAGGGACATGAGCGCAATCGTCCGTTGACTGTCTGCCGCATCACGGCTTCGGGCCGGAAACGTTATACCGAATATCTTGCTACGCTCGAACAGGTGGTTCGGGATGCGGCGAAGGGTGCTAAAGAGGAGCCAACACCCGGTCTGATGCGTGGCCTGGCGTCATCACGAGTGTAAATTTTTTTTGGTGAGTTTACTTTACAGTGCAAAGTATTTTCGGGAATAGAGGAATTCAATGAGCGACTCTTCGATATTGCAATCGGCCTTGCAAGCCAGGATCAAAACCCGATCCATGGGCGTGAAACTCATAGTAGTCTGCGGACTGGCTCTGTTCATGACCATCCCGGCGTTCTTTGTTGGAGGATTGGTCGAAGACAGGACCCGGCGAGCCGCGGACGTTATTCGGGAGATCAGTGGACATGTAGGCGGCGAGCAGACCTTCCTCGGACCGACCATTGCCATTCCTTACAGCATTCCACCGCAATCTCAGCTGGATTCCGCAAAGCACGGCATGTATCTTGTGTTTCCCGTAAAGGCTTCGGCGATCGTGAAGACCGTAACCGAGGAGCGGCGCCGATCGCTCTTTAAGGTGCCAGTATTTCAGGCGGATTTGAAACTCGATGCGACCTTCTATCTGACAGGAGTACCAGCCGCAGCCCCCCAAAGCGCCGAACTCGACTGGAGCCGCGCCGAGATCGTGGTTGGAGTGAGCGATGCGCGCGGAGCGCTCGCCGACGCCTTGTTGACCGCGGACGGAAGCACGTCGACGCTCGTTCCGGCGGGCGTTGCTCAGGACATTGCTATCGGCGGAGATCAGAACCAGCACGTCAAACTGACACTCTTTGGCGCAAAAGCGGCGGGCATTGCGAAGCCAAACGCGCAATTCAATGTCACATCTGCCTTGAGATTTTCCGGCGCTCAGCGGATTGCCGTGCTTGCCTATGGTAAGACGACCCACCTCGCGGTGCAGGGGGATTGGCCAAGCCCCGGATTTGATGGCGGCTTCCTGCCTGTCAACCGCAGCGTGTCCAGTAAGGGCTTCACCGCGGAATGGTCCGTACCCTTCATCGCCCGCGGCGTGCGTGCGGAAGGACCGGGTGACTCGATCGCCGGGCTCGACGCAACGGCCCTGGGTGTTTCGTTCATCGAGGTGGCCGACCCTTATCAATCCGTCAACCGGTCTCTCAAATACGTACTTCTTTTTCTGGGACTGCTCTTCCTTTCCTACTTTGTGTTTGAAGTCTCGACCGGTAAGCGCATTCACCCCGCACAATACATCCTGGTGGGGATCGCTCAGATCATCTTTTACCTGCTCTTGCTGTCTCTGGCCGAAAGAGTCGGCTTCGATTGGGGCTTCATACTGGCCGGTGCTGCCACGGTGATCCTCCTTTCGGCGAATGCGGGATGGATCTTCCGTAGCCGGGTGCAGGGAATGAAGGCTTTGGCCATCTTTACATTGCTGTATATCCTGATCTACCTGCTGCTGCGCCTCGAAGACAACGCATTATTAGTGGGCGCGATTGCTAGTTTCCTAGCCGTGGCCTGTGCCATGTACTTTACCCGCTGGATCGACTGGTATAGCTCGCTCCCGGTAACAGGCACTAGCGAACCGCAGGTGACGCTGGCTCCAAAGAGCACGGCTTAGACACTGTGACCTTTATGATGCAAGGTTCGTTGCGTGAAGGATTGCCAATAGGATGTGCGCGATGATTGCTCCTGGTTCACGCCCTCTCAATGTTAAGTTCATTCTGCCCGCCCTGACAGAGGCCACGGACCCCTATTGGCGTCCGATCAAGTACTCGTTGTTCCCGCCGCTGGGACTGGCCACACTAGCCGCATATTTGTGTCCCGGCGACGACGCGGTGATTGTGGATGAACATGTGGAACCTCTCTGTATCGACGATCATCCTGAGTTGGTTGTGATCCAGGTTTACATTACCAGCGCCTACCGGGCGTACAAGATCGCGGACCACTACCGGAGCAAAGGAGCATTCGTCTGTCTCGGTGGATTGCATGTTACGTCGCTTCCCGACGAGTCGGCCGCTCACGCGGACACTATCTTTTTGGGGCCGGGGGAACAGACCTTCCCGAAGTTCCTGGAAGACTTTCGCTCGGGCAAGCCAGAGAGGATTTACATCTCTTCAGCAGGCCGCACACTGGAGCGTGTTCCGCCAGTTCGCCGCGACCTTATCCGGCGTGCCTGCTATCTGGTGCCCAATTCCATTGTCGTGACGCGCGGGTGTCCGCAGCATTGTGACTTCTGCTACAAGGATGCCTTCTTTCAGGGAGGCCGGGGATTCTACACGCAGCGAGTGGAGGATGCGTTGGCTGAGATCGAGCGATTGCCGGGACGGCATCTCTATTTCCTTGACGATCATCTGCTCGGCGACCGGTGTTTTGCTGAATCGCTATTTGACGGCATGATGGGCATGAGGCGCTTGTTTCAGGGCGCAGCAACGGTGGATTCCATTTTGCGTGGCGATCTGATCGAGCGTGCCGCGGAGGCGGGGCTTCGCAGCCTCTTCGTCGGTTTTGAGACGCTTACACCGGAGAACCTCAAGCGAAGCAACAAACGGCAGAATCTGGGCCGCGACTACAAGGCTGTTGCAGACCGTCTGCACTCTCTCGGCATCATGATCAATGGCAGCTTTGTCTTCGGCATGGATGACGACGGAGAAGACGTATTCCGGCGCACAGTTGACTGGGCCATTGAGCACGGCATCACCACGGCAACCTTCCATATTCAAACGCCCTATCCTGGGACGCAGTTGCATGCCCGCATGGTGCGGGAAGGGCGCATGCTGACGCGAGACTGGAATCTCTATGACACGAGACATGTCGTCTATCGTCCGGCACAACTCAAGCCCGAAACGCTGAAAGCGGGGTACGACTGGGCGTATCGCGAGTTTTATCGCTGGAGGTCCATCGCGCGCGCCTCGCGGCATCACGGCACATTTAAGCACCAAGCCAAACATTTCTTTTACGCTGGGGGCTGGAAAAAATTTGAACCTGTATGGGATTTAATGATCCGGGCAAGGCAGCTCAGACGGGTTACCCCGCTGCTGGAGGGAGTGCTCTCACGAGTTACCCGCACCAGGCCGGCGTATGGAAAAGAGGCCGACGATGAGAGTTCATCGGCTGTGTTGACCGAGATTACCATGTGAGAACATTCGCACAAGCTGAAGAGCCTGCAAAGCTAATGGAACTACGCATTCCTACGCGCCGCCGTTTCCCAGAAGACATTCAAGAGATTCTGAATCATCTTAATTGCGCAAAAGGAATCTTGAGGTGGCTGTGCTAAGCAATGGAATGGGCTGCGAGTAGATCTTCAATACGAACGGGTAAGCTGCGGACACGCACGCCGGTTGCGTGGTAGACCGCTGCAGTGATGGCTGGTGCGATGCCGGCTAAACCGATTTCGCCAATACCGCGGGCACCGTACTCCCCCAGAATCGGATCGGGAATGTCGAGGAAGTGAACATCGATATCCGGAGAGTCAGCGATGGTGGGAACGATGTAATCGGCGAAGTTGTCATTGATGGGATGGCCGTTGCGCGGGTCGTAGGTAGTTTGCTCGAACAACCCCATGCCGACTCCCATAACGATCGCCCCGGCCATCTGGTTGGTCGCCGTGCTCTTGTTGATGATGCGACCGCCATCAATGACACTGACGACTCGACTAACTCGCAGCTTTGCAATGCCGGGGTCCCATTCGATCTCGACGAACTGTGCTCCGAAGGAGTGCGTGGAATAGTTGCGGGCCTTAGGATCTGCGCCTAGACCGCCGGACTTGCCGTCTCCATTGGCGCTGGCGAGGTTTGCCATGCTCAGAATCTCCTGAAATGGCACACCGGCGTCCGGAGATTGGACTTTCGCATGGACGCGGCCGGCGGACATTGTCAGCGAGTCGACGTCCTTACCGAAGAATGGCGACTTCCTGGTATTCGTAGCGACGGTGAGGACGATTTTGATAGCGGCATTAACTGCGTCAACGACCGATGGCAGGATCGTCGCCGTGGCGGTTGATCCTCCGGAGGTGGGGCCGGGGGGCAGGTTGCTGCTGCCAAGAACGACTTTGATCTTCTCGATGGGGATACCTGTCTTGTCGCTGACGACTTGTGCGATCACGGTGTAAGTGCCAGTACCGATGTCCTGCGTGCCTGAGCTTGCGCGTGCGGTGCCATCGCTAAGAAGACTGACGGCTGTTTCGCTGATGCCGCGACTGGCTCCCCATGAGGCGCAAGCGACGCCCCATCCGAGAACGAGATCCCCCTTCCGCATAGAGCCAATCCCGGCCGTGCGACGAGACCAGCCGAATTTTTCCGCGCCGAGTTGCAAGCACTCTTTGAGATGACGCGAGGAGAAAGGCTTGCTCTTTTCCTCATCGATCAGCGTGTCGAGCGAAAGGCGCAACTCGACCGGGTCTTTCTTCAGCTTGATTGCCAACTCGTCCATTGCGGATTCGAGGGCGAAAAGTCCTGGAACGGCTCCCGGGCCGCGCATAGGCGTCGGTGTGCCGACGTTGCGGCGTACGAGCGCCGACGTGACCTTCAGATTCGGCGTGCTGTAGAGAAAGGGGGTTGCTTCACCGCAGTTCTCGCGGATGTCGTCGCCGTAGGAGGTGTGGTTGCGGTAATCCTGCTGGAGCGAGACGAGCTTGCCGTCGGCAGTCGCGCCCAGTCGCATGCGTTGTTGGGTGCGTGGACGATGGCCTACGTTGGAGAACATCATCTTGCGGCTAAGGGTGATCTTCACCGGGCGATTCAGCTTGCGCGAGGCAGCGGCGGCGATTGCGGAGTGCGGCCAGGGGAAGAGCTTGCCACCGAAGCCTGAGCCGATGAAGCGAGAGATGACCTCGACGTTCTCTTTTGGCTCACCCAATACCTGCGAAAGAACGTTCTGATGGTTCATCACGCCCTGCGACGATTCGTAGAGAGTGTATTTCTTGCCATCCCACATGGCGACAGTCGCGTGCATCTCCATGGGATTGTGTGTCTCGACCGGTGTGACGTAGGTCTCGTCGATCTTGACGGCCGCGGTAGCGAAGACGCCTTCGGAGTCGCCGCGATGGCTCAGAACACGAGGTCCGCCCGGCTGTCCTTCCGCGGGAAGTGGATCGTCCAGGGAGGTTGCCACGTTAAACTTGTCAACGTCGTAATCAACGTGAACGGCTGCTGCTGCAAGCTGTGCTTGCTCGAAGGTCTCAGCGACAACCGCTGCAACATACTGGCCCCAGTAAGAGACAGTCTCATCCTCGAAGGGGGGACGGCTTTCACTGTTGCGACCGCCGGAAGCGTTGCGATAGAGCGGCATGATATTCCCGCGATGCAACACGAGGAGCACCCCGGGCAGCTTTTCTGCCGCGCTGCTGTCGATGCGACGGATCTTGCCGCTGGCGATGGTTGCACATACCGGTACTGCGTAGACCATGTTGGAGAAGTTGTAATCTGACGCGTAGAGCGCTTTACCGGTGGTCTTGAGAGGGCCATCGATGCGGGGCAGCGCAGCGCCGATGATAGCCGAGGGAGGATCAGGGTTCCTCTCGGCGGCTGACGGCGGAGCACCCTCGTTGGACTTAATGAACTCGACAAATTCGCTGAACATCATAGTGACCGACTCCTATTCCGACAGGTTGTTTCGCTGGTTCCTGCGTCGTTGTTCAATAAGTAGTTATGCCATAGTGGACATTGTGAGTGCGCGCACGATACAGCGCTTTGCCAGCTCAACCTTGAAACCGTTTTCGCTTGCCGGGCGTGCGTCCTTCAGCGCTTCTTCTGCCGCGCGGCGGAAAGAGGAGGCGTTGACTGAGGTTCCCTGTAAGGCGCGCTCGGCTTCGAAGGAGCGCCACGGCCTGGTGCCAACGCCACCCAGGGCGATTCGAGCGTACTCGATCTTATTGCCATTCAGCTTCAACACGACGGCAGCTGATGCGAGAGCGAACTCATAAGCAGCCCGATCGCGCAGCTTGAGATAGTGTGACTTCGCGCCGGCAATGGGTGGAGGCAGTGTGACGCTTATGATTACATCTCCCGGCTCCAGGACGGTTTCGCGGTTGGGAGTCGAGCCGGGTAATAAATAAAATTCATGAATCGGAACGCTGCGCTTGCCTTTGGTTCCCTGAATCTGAATCGTCGCCTCCAGCGCGGTTAATGCTACGTTCTGGTCGGACGGATTCGTTGCGATGCAGTCTTTGCTGGTGCCGAGAATAGCGAGCATGCGGTTGTGGCCGTTGATCGCGGAGCAGCCGGTGCCGGGCTCGCGTTTGTTGCAGGCGTGTGCGGTGTCGCGGAAGTAGACGCATCGAGTGCGTTGCAACAGATTCCCGGCTGTGGTGGCCATGTTGCGAAGCTGGGGCGATGCGCCGGAGAGCAGGGCCTGCGAGAGCACAGGGTAGACGCGCTGTACCGTGGAGTTGTGGGCGACGTCAGAGTTGCGTGCGAGTGCTCCGATGATGAGCCCGCCGTTGGGTGCAATCTCGATCTTATCGAGCGGAAGAACGTTGATATCGACGATCTGTCTGGGGCGCTCGACGTTGAGCTTCATCAGGTCAATCAGCGTAGTTCCACCAGCGACGAATCGAACTTCTGCGGATTGCTGCGCTGTCGATGACGTTGCTCCCATCTGAACGGCCTGGTCAATGGTAGTGGGTCGACTGAACTGGAATGTATCCATTTTCTTTGCTCCGATATATCGGTTCGGCGGGCCTGAGGCCGTGCGGCTAGGCTTGTTTGCGCGCAGACTGTACGGCTGCGACGATGTTGGGATAAGCGCCGCAGCGGCAGATATTGCCGTACATGGCCTGCTTGACATCCTCATCTGTCGGGCCGACGGGCTCCTTGAGGAGAGCAACGGCAGACATGATCTGGCCGGAGGTACAGTATCCGCACTGATATCCGTCGTGCTCAATGAAGGCGGCCTGCATAGGGTGAAGGTGGTCGGGTTGGCCGATGCCTTCGATGGTGGTGATCTCGTCCATCGAGTGCATGATGGCGAAGGAGAGGCAGGAGTTCACCCTGCGGCCGTTGACGTGTACCGTGCAGGCGCCGCATTGGCCGTGGTCGCAACCTTTCTTTGTGCCCGGCAGGTTCAGGTTTTCGCGCAGGCAATCGAGCAACGTGGTGCGGGGGTCGAGCTTCAGGTTGTGCTCTTTGCCGTTGATGCGGAGAGTGACCGGAACTGCACCTTCAACTCCGTCAGTCGGTGGCGTCACTTCGACGGCGGGAGGTGCATGCGATGAAACAGAGGCAAAGACGGGAGTGGACGCTGCGATACCGGCCGCTCCAAGGTGCGAGAGGAATGACCGTCGACTGACGCGGCCTAGAAGTGGTTGGCCAGTGTTGGGTTCCAGTTTCTCCTGTTCCCGGGTACTCTTAGCGATTTGGGACTCTTCTTGATCTTTAGCCATGGAAACCTTTCATCGGGGATAAAAATTGAGCGCCGATCTCGAATTCGCTGTCAGACCAATTGTCCGCAATCAGAAGCACAGATGCAAGTGGTGGCGAAGCTGATTTGGCTTGGCTTAGCTCGTGTCCAAATGTTGCAGAGCTAAATTGGTTGGATGTTTGGTTGGGCGGATTGGATTTTCCCCGCGTCATCATTTCGAGGTTCCAGACCCAGCGCCTGAATTCGGAGTTTCCCGTCCATTGGGCATGGTCTGTTGGCAATAGCGTAGATTTGAATTCAATGAAAAACGATAGCCCACCTCGTTATATTCAGGTTCATCCGTCGGACAATGTCGCTATCGTCCTGAATGACGGAGGTTTACCTGCTGGAGCGCGCTTCGAATCCGGCCTGGTCGTTCGCGAAGCGATACCAGAGGCGCACAAGGTTGCTCTCACGACGATTCCGGAAGGAGCACCAACCATTCGATACGGCGTGACGATTGGCTACGCTCGAACTGAGATTTCGGCCGGTAGCTGGGTTCATGAAGGCCTTCTCGCGGTGCCTGAGGCCCCGGCTCTCGATAAGCTCCTAATCCACCAGGGTCTTCAGACCCCATCCGCTCCCTTGGAGGGATTCACGTTTGAAGGCTACGTCAACGACGACGGTACGGTTGGGACAAAAAACATTCTTGGCATCAGCACTACGGTGCAATGTGTCTCGGCGACGGTGGAATACGCGGTAAAGAAGATCAAGGCGGAACTTCTTCCGAAATACCCCAATGTAGATGACGTTATTGCGATTACGCATCTTTACGGTTGCGGTGTTGCCATCGACGCTCCAGGCTCGGAGATCCCCATTCGGACATTGCGAAACCTTAGCCTGAACCCGAACCTTGGGGGAGCACCTTTGGTCGTAAGTCTCGGGTGCGAAAAACTGCAACCGGCGCAGATGCTTCCGAGCAGTGCATTGCCGATCCTTTCGTCTCGGCCGTATGTCGTTCGTTTGCAGGATGACCAGCATCGGAGTTTTGGCGATATGGTTCAGGCGATTATGCGGATGGCCGAACAGCGGCTCGTGCAGCTCAATGCACGGGAACGTCAGACCCGTCCTGCTTCCGATCTTGTTGTTGGCCTGCAATGTGGGGGAAGCGATGCCTTTTCTGGCGTTACCGCGAATCCGGCAGTGGGCTATGCAGCCGACCTTCTGGTGCGTGCGGGAGCCACGGTGATGTTCTCTGAGGTGACTGAGGTGCGCGACGCGATCCATCTGTTGACCGCCCGCGCGGCCACGCCACAGGTAGCGAAGGATCTCATTCGTGAGATGGTGTGGTACGACGCGTATCTTGAGCGTGGGTCAGTCGATCGGAGCGCAAATCCGACGCCGGGTAATAAGAGCGGTGGGTTGGCCAATATCGTAGAAAAGGCTCTCGGTTCAATCGCCAAGGCCGGTACCAGCTCCATCAGCGGTGTCTTTGGCCCGGGAGAGCGTATCACCTGCAAAGGGCTTGTTTTTGCCGCTACACCTGCCAGTGATTTTGTTTGTGGAACGTTGCAACTTGCCGCGTCGATGAACATGCACGTCTTCACTACGGGGCGGGGAACTCCGTACGGGTTGGCGATGGCTCCTGTGATCAAGGTTTCGTCGCGAACGGCGCTTGCGGAACGGTGGTCCGATCTGATCGATATCGACGCGGGCACCATCGCAACAGGGGACGCCAGTATTCAGCAGGTTGGCGAAGCGATCTTTCATTACATTCTTGATGTGGCCAGCGGACGCAAACAGACGTGTGCCGACCATTGGGGACTGCATAATGAGTTTGCGCTCTTCAATCCCGCCCCCATCACCTGAGCCTTAGTTGAAATCAGCAGAGGCATGGACGCTTCGGATCGAACTTCCAGTTTGGCTTCAGGAACTGCATTGCAATCGCGTCATCCCGGGCACCCAGGGCGGCTTGCTTGTAGAGACGGTGCGCCGCTTCGACCTGGTTCATGTCGAGCTCAATACCAAGTCCCGATTTCTCCGGGACAGCTAGCCTTCCACCATCGATTCTTAGCGGATCTTTTGTTAGACGTTGGCCGTCCTGCCAAATCCAATGCGTGTCGATTGCAGTTACATCTCCGGGCGCTGCCGCGGCGACATGAGTGAACATTGCGAGTGAGACGTCGAAGTGATTGTTTGAGTGGGATCCCCAAGTCAGTCCCCACTCGCGGCAAAACTGAGCCACTCGCACGGAGCCCTGCATTGTCCAGAAGTGCGGGTCGGCCAGTGGTATATCAACAGCGTGCAGTTCCGTGGCGAATCTCAGTTGCCGCCAATCTGTCGCGATCATGTTTGTGGCAGTTGGCAAACCTGTTGCATGACGGAACTCCGCCATGATCTCCCTGCCAGAGTACCCGTGCTCGGCGCCGCAGGGATCTTCTGCATAGGCAAGGATGCTGCGCTTGCCTGAGCAAAGCCGTACTGCTTCATCCAGTGACCAGGCTCCATTGGGGTCTAGCGTGATTCGCGCTTGAGGGAAACGTTCCGCGAGCGCGGAAACGGTTTCCATCTCGTTCGAGCCAGCGAGCACTCCACCTTTCAGTTTGAAGTCCTTAAACCCATATCGCGCTTCGGCTGCTTCGGCCAGCTTCAAAATTGACTCTGTCGTTAGCGCTTCTTCATGTCTCAGTCGGAGCCATTCGTCATCCGCCGTCTCGTTGCTCTCATAGGGTAGGTCGGTCTCTTTTCTGTCTCCAATAAAAAAGAGATATCCGAGCACCGCGACGGAACTGCGTTGTTGTCCCTCGCCCAATAACGCGGCTACAGGAACACCCAGAAACTGTCCTAAAAGATCGAGCAGCGCGGATTCGATCGCAGTGATGGCGTGCACTGTCGTCCTGAGGTCAAAGGTTTGCAGGCCGCGTCCTTCGGTGTCGCGATCGCCGAAACGATCTCTCACTCGGTTCAGAATCTGTTGATATGAACCGATCCTCTCGCCTTCGACCAAGGCTCTGCTTTCCTCAAGCACCTGTCGTATCTTCTCGCCACCCGGAACTTCTCCTACGCCGATATGGCCTGCGTTGTCGGTGAGGATGACAAGGTTTCGCGTGAAGTAAGGAGCATGGGCGCCGCTCAGGTTCAGCAGCATTGAATCTCGCCCTGCGACCGGAATCACGCGTATTGTTCTGATCTGCGGAGATCCTCGGCCTATCAATTCCTCTGTCATGCTGTACCGCCCGCTGGTTCCGGCAACTTCAGATCGACGCGTTTGATCTCACCGACAATTGGCAGATAGGCGATGATGGCCATCAACGCCATTGCGACGACAAAGATCAGCGCGCCATGGAATGATCCGGTGCGCTTCACAATATATCCGATGACGATGGGAGTCGTGATTCCAGCGAGATTTCCGATCAGATTGAAGAGTCCGCCATTGACACCGATGAGTGGCTTCGGTGAGGTGTCTGCGATTACAGTCCATCCCAGTGCACCGAATCCTTTGCCAAAGAAGGCCAGCGACATCAGCACCATAACAACCCACTGCGCATTGGCGTAGTTGCAGCCAATCATCGTCATCGAGAGCAGCATGCCAAGGACAATTGGCGTTTTCCTTGCGAAGGACAGCGAGTGTCCAGCTTGCAGCAACTTATCGGAGACAACACCACCCAGAATGCCGCCTGCAAAACCGCACAAGGCTGGCAGCGCGGCCATGACTCCGACCTGCACGATCGACATATGTCTCGCCTGGCTGAGGTAGACGGGAAACCAGGTCAGGAAGAACCACGTGAGGGTTGTAATGCAATATTGTCCGATGTAAATGCCGACCAGCATCCGATTGCTCAACAGCATTCTTATCGCAGCCCATGTCAGCTTCGGCGCTTTCTGCGTTACGCCGGAACCCGGATCGATGTTCGTCAGGCCGCCTCCCTGTTCGATGAGGTCAATCTCTCCCTGATTGATGCGGGGGTGGGCCCTTACACCATAGAACACTTTGTGCCATACGAAGCTTAATGCGAGAGTTACCCCTCCGAGAAACCAGAAGCACTCCTTCCAGCCCCAGAGATGAGTAATCCATCCCAGGACGGGCGCAAACATGACAAGAGAGAAGTACTGCGACGCGTTAAAGATGGCGGAGGCTCGTCCCCGCTCCGATGCGGGAAACCAGCTCGCAACGATGCGTCCGTTGCCGGGAAACACAGGCGATTGAACCAGTCCTGAGATCAGGCGCAGTCCGAAGATCACAATGAAGGCAGCGGTGGCAGGCAGATATCCGGCGAAACCAGCCAGGATAGCGGACAGCGACCAGCACACGATGCTTGTTCCATAGACGCGTTTCGATCCAAACCGGTCCAGCAACCCGCCTGCGGGTAGTTGTCCCACGACGTAGGCCCAACTAAAACCTGAAAACAGATAGCCGAGTTTCAGGGCATCCAGATGGAGGTCTTTCGAGAAGGCGATTCCCGTAATCGACAGCATCACCCGGTCGCCGTAGCTGAAGCAGCTCGCGATAAAGAGCATGAGCACGACCCGATATCGTATGCGGGTCGGTTTCTGCTTGGGTGCGAGCGATGCGCCTGGGTGTTCCCCCATTAACTGCGATCTCCAATGAGCTTGGTCAGCTCCTCGAGTTCCGCCTGACTAACATCTACCAGAGGAGAACGGACTGACCCAGCCGGACGTCCAATAGCTGTCATTCCGGCTTTCACGATTGAGACTGCATAACCCTTTCGCCGGTTTCGAATCGCAATGTATGGCAGTACGAACTCTCGCAGGCCGGCATAGACCTTTTCGTGATTACGCTGCCGCACGGCCGCATAAAACTCCTGGGCAAAGTTCGGAAGAAAGTTGAAGATTGCGGACGAGTATGTCGTCACCCCCATTTCCAGGTAGGGAAGCGCGAAGGTTTCGGCCGTTGGCAGACCGCCGACGTAGGTCAGCCGGTCGCCCAGCCTGGCAAAGATGCGAGTCATAAGCTCGATGTCCCCAACGCCGTCCTTGAATCCGATAAGGTTCGGGCAGCGCTCGCATAGCCGCGCCAGCGTTACATCATCCATGATGGCGTTATCACGGTTGTAGAAGATAACGCCGAGTTTTGTGGCAGCGCAGACTGCTTCGGCGTGTGCCGCCAGGCCGGCTGCTTCAGAGTTCACCAGATAGGGTGGCAACAGCAGAATACCGTCAGCGCCCGCGTCTTCAGCGGCTTTGGCGAACTCCTTCGCCATCGCGGTGCCGTAACCGCATCCCGCCACCACGGGCACTCGGCCTGCGGTCTCTTGCACTGCGGCACTTACTACAGAGGAAAATTCGTTCAAGGTCAACGAGAAGAACTCGCCTGTGCCGCCTGCCGCGAACAGTCCGGCGGGCTTATATTCCAGCAGCCATGAGATGTGCTCGCGATATTGGCGTTCGTCGAATTGAAACCCCTTCGTAAAGTGCGTGACAGGAAAAGAAAGAAGGCCTTCGCCAATCTTCTTCGCCAACTCAGATGGATTCATCTTCGACATTGTCATCCTTGTGACCGAAAGTGAGTTCACCAAAATATACCGTACAACGGCGGCTCGCATGTCTGATGGTCAGAAAGCAGCGACGAACGATCTGTCCGCGGACCTCAAACGTGTTCGATAAGGGACTGCTGGATGCGTTCCAGCAATCCATCGTTGGCGTTTTTCCATACCTCTTCGTTGAAGATCTCGACTTCTATAGGCCCATCGTAGCCGGTGGCGTCTACGGCCTGTCGCAGTTTTCGTAACTCGATGACACCTTCGCCCATCATGGTGCGGCCCATCAGAATACCGGGCAATGGCACTGGCCAGTCTGAGACGTGGAAGCCGACAATCTTCCCTTGCGCACGCTCGATCTGTTGCATTATTTCTGGGTCCCACCATACGTGGAAGACATCGACGACCACCCCTGCGGCTAAGCTAGAAAGTTGGTTGGCCAGATCGTTGGCTTGTCTTAGGGTTACGACTACCGAACGTTCTGCTGCATACATCGGATGCAACGGTTCGATGCCCAGGATGACACCCGCTTTCTCCGCGTCCGGCAGGACTGCGAGCAGGCCATCGAGTACCGTGGCGCGGGCGTCCTCCAGGGTCTGGCCATTGGCGGGTCCGGAGACGATCACGAGGACTGGCGCGTCGAGTAGAGCGGCCTCCTCGATAGCAAGGCGATTGTCTGCAATGCGCTGACGGCGTTCTTCAGCGGTGGGCGCCGAGAACCACCCGCCCCGGCACAGGCTGGAGACGCGCAAGCCTTCCCTGCGAATCATCGCGGATGCCTTCTCTGCATCGCCGCCGAGTTTATGACGCCACACGCCGATGTAAGGAATACCACTCTTGGAACAATTGCGGACGGTCTGCTCAAGCGACCAGGGATCGGCTGTCATCTGATTGAAGCTAAGGCGTTCCAGCAGGCTCATGCGACACCTGCCAGCAACAGGAAGCTCCGCATTCGCTGCATTGCGAGTTCAGGGTTGAGCAATACTCCGGCCTGATCTGCGAGTACGAACAGTTCGCACAGATGTGCTACGGAGCGAGCGCCTTCCAACCCGCGCACCATACGGAAGTGGGACTGAAATCCATTCAGGAACGCCAGGAACACGACGCCTGTTTTGTAGTGCTGGGTGGGTGCCGCGAAGATGTGCCGTGAAAGCGGCACGGTGGGTGCGAGTAGTTGCTGATAGCGGGGGATATCTCCTGCGTCGAGCGCGGTCAGTGCCAGCGATGCGGCCGGAGCGATGGCATCGAAGATTCCCAGCAAAGCGTCACTGTGGCCCTGGCCGTCGCCTAGAATCAGACGGTCATAGTTGAAGTCATCGCCGGTATACATGCGGACACCGATGGGGAGATGACGACGCATGTTGACTTCGAGCTCCGCATCGAGCAGGGAGATCTTTATGCCGTCGATTTTTTTCTCATAGGTACGAATGATGCTGAGACAATTCTCCATCGCTGCAGCAATAGTGGACGAGCCCCAATAGCCTTCTAATGCTGGATCGAACATCGGTCCAAGCCAGTGCAGGATCACAGGCTGACGTACTTGAGATAGCACGCTGGCATAGACGGCTTCGTAGTCATCGGCGTGATGGGCTAGGGCCGCCAAGGCGCGACTCGCCATCAGAATGATGCGTCCATCGACAGCTTCAATGGCTTCACATTGCTCCAGGTAGCCATTGGTCACGTCCTGCAAGGTGAGTGTTTGTCCCATTGGCAGGTGGTCGGTTCCAGCGCCGCTGGCGACTAAAGCTCCTCGTGTTTTCGCAGCTGCCGTGCTGCGCTTGATGAGTTCGAGCGCCAAAGGCCAATCCAAACCCATGCCACGTTGCGCGGTGTCCATCGCTTCGGCCACGCCGAAGCCAAGCGACCAGAGATGTTCGCGGTAGGCGATCGTTGCGTCCCAGTCCACGGCGGGATGAGTAAGCGGCTCCGCAGTGCGCAAAGGGTCCACAACGACGTGTGCAGCGGCGAAGGCGATTCGGGTCTCGAACGGCGTCCGCTGGGACAACATGAGTGGTTCATGGCAAGGGGTGTAGTTATAGGTGGACCCATTGAGCCGCACCAGCTTCACGGATGTTCCCAACGTCATGCCCCCAACTCCGGCACATCGATCCAGCGGCGCTCCTGCCAGGATTTGAGGCCGAGCTCTGCTAATTGCACGCCGCGAGCCCCTTCCAGAAAGTCATGGGGAAATGGCGCATCGTCGGCGATGTGTCTCAGGAATAATTCCCACTGGGCTTTGAAGCCGTTGTCGAACGTCTGATTGTCCGGCACGTCCTGCCACTGGTCGCGGAAACGGAAGGGGTTTTCGATGTCTGGATTCCAGACCGGGCGCGGTGTATTCACCCGGTGCTGCGTTCGGCATTCCCGCAGGCCCGCGACGGCGCTGCCCAATGTGCCATCCACCTGCAGGCTGAAGAGCTCATCGCGGTAGACGCGAAAGGACCATGAAGAGTTGATCTGCGCGACGATGCCTCCATCGAGCTCAAATATGCCGTAGGCGGTGTCGTCTGCTGTGCACTGATAGGGTTTTCCCTGCTCATCCACCCGCTCGGGGATGGTCGTACCGCCAAGACATTGCACCGCACGCACACGGCCGAAGGTGTGGTCAAGGACATAGCGCCAATGGCAGAACATGTCCATAATGATCCCGCCATCGTCTTGTTTGCGATAGTTCCAGGAGGGTCGCTGCGCGGGTTGCCAGTCGCCCTCGAAGACCCAATAACCGAACTCGCCGCGTACGGAAAAAATTCTCCCGAAGAAGCCGCTGTCTACCAGCCTCTTCAGTTTGCGCAGGCCGGGCAAAAAAAGTTTGTCCTGTACCACGCCGTGCTTCACGCCAGCTGCCTTTGCCTGTGCTGCCAGCCGCAACGCTACCATTGAATCGACGGCGAGCGGCTTTTCGCAATAAACATGCTTACCAGCTGCGATCGCCGCCTCCACGCTTGCGACGCGCAGCGTAGTCAACTGCGCGTCGAAGTATAGCGAGTCGTCTGGGTTCGCGAGTGCGCCGCCCAGGTCAGTAGTCCAGCGAGTTATGTTGTGCTCTTTCGCGATCTGTTCCAGTTTGGGGGCGTTGCGCCCTACCAGAATCGGATCGGGGATCAGACGCGACCCGTCCGCCAGTGCAACTCCCCCTTGTTTCCGAATCGCCAGAATGGATCGGATCAGATGCTGGTTCAGCCCCATGCGTCCGGTGACGCCGTTCATGATGATGCCGATGCGCTTCTCGTTCATTACCTTCTCCTCAGCATTATGACCCCTTCAACCTATTTGCAGATTTTCATGCAATGCGGCCTAAGCCGAAGTGGATTTCTTCTCCTGCTCTCGTAGGAAGCTGCGATCGCGCGCCTCGGGTCCGAACCAGAAGATAACGATCATCAGAACGATCACTGCTGCCTCAAACATCGTTAGGGCCCAGGGATATCCAAAATGGTCGCGCAACACGAATTCTATTGCCGTCGCAGGAGAGGCAATGAGCACGCCAAGCTGATACACAAACCCTGGGAACAAACTCCGCACAACATCGGGTGAAAGTTCATTCAAGTGCGCCGGAATGACACCGAATGCGCCCTGCACCCCAGTCTGCATCAAGTACGATCCCACCACCAGCACACCGAGCGATGTTCCGAATGCCCACGCCGGAATCGATATCAGTGAGATCACGAGCGCCAACATGATGGCGTTGCGTCTTCCTATTTTTTGCGAAAGATGGCCGAAGATAAGCGCGCCAACGATTGCGCCAATGTTGTACAGAATGGGTATTCCATAAAGCGTCTTCATTCCGAAGACGGTCTTCGCCGCGATTCCTGGGATCGATTTCAGAAAATCGGGATACAGGTCCTGCGTGCCGTGCGAAAGGCATAGCATCACACTCATCATCAGCAACAGGTAAAAGAACATCCCCTTATGCTGGACCAGTGATCGAAAAATATGTTTCATCGAAGCGGGCCGATGCTGTTTCCAGGCCTCGGACTCCGGAGCGAACAGCGTCAGCACAACGATTAACACCGCGACCGGCGCGCCTATAAAGAAGACCGACTTCCAACCGAAAGCCGGCGTCAGCGTCTGCATCGCTACCGCCGCCAGAAGGTAGCCCATCGGGTAGCCGGCTTGCATCAGGCCGGAGAGTACACCACGGAATCGGCGCGGTGACATCTCCATCGCATACGAGGCGCCTATGCCCCAATATCCACCCATGCCGATGCCGTACAACGCACGGCAGATCACAAAAAAAACATAATTCGGAGCGAGTCCGGTCAACACTGTGAGCGCGGAAAAGTAAAGTACGCAAACGATGAGGGGACGCTTGCGCCCAAACCTGTCCGCGAGTGCGCCAAAGAACAATGCTCCCAATGGCCGCATCGCGAGTGTCAGAGTTAGCGTGTATACCACCGACGCTTTCGACACATGAAAGTGTGCCGCTAGCGTGTCAAATAAAAATACAACAACAAAGAAGTCGAACGCATCCAGCACCCAACCCAGAATTCCTGAGCCGACGGCGAACTTCCAACCCTTCGTTTCCTTGTCGATTCTTGTGTCTGCCCCGGTTACAAACGCCATGCTTAGTTCGCCGTTTCCGCGGCCGTCTGTTGCCGGCTGGCGGTGAATTCAACTGCTGTAAGGTGGAAAGATTGTATCCCGTCGGCGGGCCCATACCGAAACGAGACCAAGAATCTTGCCACCTTTTCGTGGGGTGCGACGTGTAAAGAGCATGAATCGGGCTTTGCGTGTAGAACTCCCGCACGTCGCGGCACAGCTAGTTGAGAGTGAGATCCGTAGCAGCGGACGACTCAGGAATAGTTGTGATCCAGGCGCGCCCCGACTGTTCCAGCACGTAGTTGCCGGTGGCAGAGGTCGCCTGCTTCGTTCGCGGCGTCCAGCCGAATGCTTCGAGCCGTATTTGCTTCCACCATGGAACGAAGGAGCCTTCGCGTGCACTAAAGTGGACTGTGAGGGAGCCGTCAGGTTTTATCTCGCAGGAGAAGTGCAGGCGCAGAAACTGCCCTGAGCGGAAGGCGAAGCTCTTGCCGTCGTCCTGGTAGAGGTCGCCGCGGCAGTTCTCGCCAGCATAGATGCGCAAGATGAGAGGACCGACGGGCGTTTCGGCTGTGCTTTGGGTAAGCGGAGCGACAGGTAAAATGCTGCCCTCACGAACATAGACGGGTAACTCTGCTAACTTCGGCGTGATTAGCAAAGGCTTGTTCGGCTGTTTTGCATCGCGTTGTTCGAGATCACGTGCAGCGGTTCGATCGCGACGGTCGAGACGCTCCCCGGTCCAGTAGTCGAACCAGACTCCCGGCGGCAGATTGACCTCATATTGTCCAACCTCTTCCGGTGAGGGGGATGGTGCGATAAGCAGGTCGGGACCAAGGAGGAATTCGTTGCCGGCGTCGAGGTCGATGGGATGGCCGTCGGTGGTGGCATTGGGGAACTCAAGGAAGAGCGGACGCATGATGGGAAGGCCGGTACGCGACGTCTCCTCCGTGATGGTGTAGAGGTATGGCATCAGGCGATAACGTTCTTCGATGTAGTGGCGGCGAATGGCTTCGTGTTCGGGGCCGTCGACCCAGGGCTCGTGGTCGCGCGTGCCCTTGGCGGCGTGATCGCGGTCAATTGGCTGAAAAGCTCCGAGTTGAAGCCAGCGGGTGAGCAGATCGGGTGAGGGCGATCCGGCGAAGCCACCGACGTCGGCGCCGCTCAATGCGAAGCCGCTGAGACCAAGATTGATCAGCTGAGGGACGGTCATGCGGAGGTGGTTCCAGGTAGAGCTGTTGTCTCCCGTCCATGTGGCAGCGTAGCGTTGGCCGCCGGCATAGCTGGCGCGGGTGAGTACGAAAGGCCGTTCATCGGGTCGCAAAGTCAGAAGACCATCGTAGGTGGCGCGCGAGTTCTCCATGCCGTAGACGTTGTGGATCTCAAGATGATCTGCGGTGCGTTCCTGGAAGCCAGGTTCGGCGATGCGGTGCTGAATGTTGTCCGGCATGGTTTTGGAGGCAACGTTGAAGATAGCCGGCTCGTTCATGTCATTCCAGAAGCCAGCGACGCCGTCGTTGAGTAGGCCATTGTAGAGTGTTCCCCACCATTGGCGGGTAATCTGGCGGGTGAAGTCGGGGAAGACCGAGGGACCGGGCCATACGATGCCGGTGTAGATGGTGCCGTCGGAATTTTTGACAAAGTGATCGCCAGCGATGCCCGTGTCGTAAGGAGCGTAGTTGGCATCGGGCAGCTTCGCGATGTGTAAGTCGGTAATGGCTACTGTGAAATTCCATTTGCGCGAGTTCGTGGATCATCTCTGAGAAGTGTGGGAACTTGGCTGTATCCACGGTGAAGGGGCGATTGTGATCCTGATAGTCGATGTCGAGATAGAGGGCATCGGCGGGGATGTGGTCCGCGCGAAGGCGGTCAGCGATTTCAATGACGCGAGACTCTGGGTAGTAGCTGTAACGCGATTGCTGAAAACCGAGCGACCAGAGCGGAGGAAGGGGGGTAGGCCCGGTGAGCCAAGCATAGGTTTCGACGACATGTTTGGGATCGGGCCCGTACATCAGGTAATAGTCGACGGGGCCGTCCGGGGCTCCGAAAGAGTACTGGTCGGGGGCCTTATGACCGAAGTCGAAGTAGGTGCGCCATGTGTTGTCGAAGAGGACGCCGAGTGCGCGGCCCTGGCGATAGTCGATGAAGTAAGGAATGCTCTTGTAGATGGGATCGGTTGACTCCTGCCATCCAAAGGAATCGCTGTTCCACATGGTGAAGGCTTTGCCAGCACGATCCAAGGGACCTGGCTTGTCGCCGAGTCCGAAGAAGTGGGAGTCGGCGAACTTCTGTTTGTAGATGTGAAAGCCATGACCATGCCATTCGATCGAGCGGCTGTCCTGCTGAAGAACTTTTCCGGCGAGGTCGGCGATGGTGAGGCGGAGCGCAGCATCGCACATTACACGGAGAGATGCAGTATGAAATCCCATGCGGCCAGCGGTAATTTCGGGCACAGTCTGAATGGAGGCGGTGCGAGAGGAAGGGAGCACTGCCCAGGATGCATCTTCGGGTAGCCGGCCATTGTCTGCAGCACGGACTCGGAGTACATCGTCGCGGAGAGCTGTAATTCGCAGGATAGTGCCGTGCGCTGAGATCTGAATTCCGTTTGGTAGAGTCTTTACCTGAATGTTATGGCTTCTCTGAGCGGTCGATGGGGAGCCAGCCGGGTTTTGCGCTGAGGCCGGGCTGTGGTACACACCCGAAAAGACCAAAGCGAACGAGAGCAGGAGTGGCAGACGAACCTTCCAGAGCCGCAGTTGCAGCTCGCCAGGGTGTTCGAGCAGGATAGAAAGAACTTTAGGAGGTTGGCTCTTGATCTTGATCCGCTTGCCAGCCTTCCAGAGCTCGCCGCTCTGCAGGTCGGCCTCGAAGAGTCCGAAAGTCGCTATGGACGGGCTCTCCATTAATTGAGATATCAACAAATCACCTCGCGGACACGACTTTACCACGACGAAACATACAACGTCATGGAGCACAAGAATTGATGAAACGGGCGCATCGGATCGACCATTTGGAGGCAGTCTGAAAAAGATATTTTCGCTTTGGCCGTATAGGCTCCGGCTAACTTGTCAGTGCCGCCGTGATCCGCTGCGGCGCTGATTCTGATACCTCAACTGATCCTTTCATCGTGAGCATCCTATGAAACTGTTGCTCTGGGCTGCTCTGCCGGTTCTTGCGCTGTCAACGTGCACTCCTGTTCATGCCCAAGAAAAAGCGCTGGGTACAAAACATGCTCCGATCATTACCAAGGTCGATCCGCCGAACTGGTGGGTTAAGCTGCCGTCACCGATGCTGTTGATACATGGAGAATACCTTGAGGATTCGATCATCCATATCGTTGCTCACGGCGTAACAGTTGTGACGCAGCAAGCGTCACAAAAATGAGCACTGGCTCTTCGTCTGGCTCGACACCACCAGGAGATGCATTCTTATCCGCGTGTCGAACTCCAGACGAACAGGACACTTTCGCCTGGGCGGGCATGCTCTTCGGACTTCGTAAACAGCATCCGGCGCTACAAAGAGGAGAGCAGCAGAACATCTCTGCCGATGACAGTGCTTTCGCTTTCATCCGAGCGCACGACACGCATAAAGGCTGTTCCAGGGATGACCAAGACGGGAAGATGGAGCGCCTTCTGATCGTCGTTAACAACTCCGATCAATCCCGGCAGCTCTCCATCAATACCCAGGAGACGGCTGCGGAAGGATGCACTCAATTCATTTCCGCGACTGACAGAGATTCAAACGGTCAGCCAGGCATGGACGGCGCAATTCTGCATGTCCTTGTAGCATCGCATGGGTTTGGGCTGTATCAATTGCGGTAATACGTTTTGTTCTTATAGGCGAATATGCCTGCGATATTGCCTGTATCGAGAACTTGCAATAAGACCGCTACAACCCGAACGGCTTCGAAGGCTGTTATGCAGCAGGCAGCAAAGTGATTGATCCCGTTTACAAACAAGTGACAACGCTGAAACTGCTTTGTGACAATTCACTCGCGACTGCCGGATAGTCTGGGCTGCATGGTGATGGCCCGATGACAGCAGAATTTCTATTGATGCATTTGAGGGGTGGATTCATTGTCCGGAAGCTTATATGGACTGTGTCCATGCTACTGTTTTTGCTCTTTCCGGGCTTGAAGGCGAACGCACAAAATGCGCCTCTGATCTCCGGGGGAGTCGGTCTGTTGACAACCACAAATGGAGGCGTTACTTATCTGCAGCCTGTGATCTCGCCCGTTGCTGCAGTTCCGCTCGGAGAGCATCTTTTGGTTGAATCGAGAGCGTATATCGAAGAGTTTATCGCACATAAAAACGGGAATAGCGGGCCGTATCAGGGAGATTTTTTTGCGGGCCTCCAGTACCTGCAATTGGATTACATCGCAGCACCGAAGCTTACTTTCACGGTCGGCGATTTCTTAACGCCTTTCGGTACCTATAACGAACGGCTGGCTCCAATCTGGATCAGCAATTTTCAAGACGCTCCGCTGATCTACCCTATCGGAAATCAACACGGCTCAAGCGTTGGTGCAATGCTTCGTGGCGCGGCATTTTCCAATTCCCACGTGCAGTTGAACTATGTGGGATACTTTTCCGTTGCCAGCAATGTGAAACAGTTCCAGGGAGAACGCGCGTCCGGCGGACAGTTTTCGATGTACCTTCCCAGTAAGCGCTTGGAGATTGGCACCTCCTACTCACGGCTTCTACAGAACCAGCAGGGCAACTCGACAGGTGTTCACCTATGGTGGCAGCCCTACCGCGCGCCGCTCGCGATTCGCTCAGAGTATGCGCATGGTCCGCACGCACAAGGCTATTGGATGGAAGCAGCTTATCGCTTATCGCAATGGAACGGTCCCGATAGCTGGTTGGGGCGTTTCGAACCTGTATTCCGTATGCAGCAGACCTTCCGGGAGAGTCCTGGCCAGGGCGATCAACTGCCCGCTGTCAACACGCAGCGTGCCGATTTTGGTTTCGACTATCACCTCCCCCACGAGGTAAGAATCAACACAAGCTATTCGCGGCAATTTGCAAGCACAGGCAACACAAATATCTGGGAGACAACTCTGACATATCGGTTTCTCTTTCCCACCATCTTGAAAGGTGGATCAAAATGACGAGGAACATACTGAAGCAACTGGCCCTTATTGGATCTATGGTAAGTACGACACTGGTTCTCGCCCAAACACCACAAGCGCCCAAACCTGCCGGCGCTCCTGCTAAATCCACGGCGAAGGTTGATAGTACGAAACAACCGGACGTGGGTCAGCGTAAATTCGATGCGAATTGTGGTAGATGTCATAGCTTTCCCGAACAATTGTCTCCATCGCTTACCGGAACCGTGGTTCGCCATATGAGAGTGCGGGCAAGCCTTAGCGCTGAAGACGAAAAAGATATCCTCAGATTCCTCGCACCTTGAACTCCGACTAAGTGTTATCAGCCTGGCGCCAATTGTTGTGACTCACTCTATATGAGTGGGGAAGAGCATGGTGCCTTTGTTTGTGACAGATTCTTCTCTCGCAGGCATCCTGCAACCGCTCTGCGTACTCTGCGCTCACTGGGTTGCAGCGTCGATGTGTTTCATCGTCTTTCTTTCTCCGCCACTCGTTTTGCAGTCAACTCTCCTCTCTCTCTCTCTCTCTCTCTCTCTCTGCGGAGGCTGCCTAGGAGCCCATAGCAATGCACCTGTCCCATGTCGATACAACTTTAGGCGAAGGATAGGCGAATTATTTAAAGCAACACAAAATCAACTTGGAAAATGCACCAGGCATGGAGCATCATGGTTAGACGCTGAGACTCTGGCTAGTAAGCATCTAGTAAACATGACGAGGTGATCCATGGCACGCCCTTACTGGACTGGACGGATACAAGTGTCACTTGTTTCGTTCGGTGTTCAACTCTTTGTTGCAACAGAATCGAAAAACCAGATTAGCTTTCATCAGATAAGCCGGAGTACAGGCGAACGGGTACGCCATCAGAAAGTTTTGCAGAGTGCAGTGGATTCTGATAGCGAGACGGCAGGCCCGGCGGTGGGGAAGGACGAGATTGTAAAAGGCTACGAGTATCGCAAGGGCGAGTACATCATCATCGAGCCGATTGAATTGGAAAACTTGAAAGTGCCGTCTAAACACACGATCGAGATCAGTCAATTTGTGGAACTGGATGAGTTATTGCCGGAGTATATAGAGAAGCCCTATTTCGTCGTGCCTGAGAATGACAGTCAGGCGGAGGCGTTTGCCGTCATTAGAAAGGCACTCCAGAAGAGCGGAAAGGTTGCGATTGGAAAGGTCTCGTTTGCAGGCCGGGAGAACATAGTTGCAATCCGGCCAGCCGGTGATGAGGCTCATGGCGGCATGATGGCGTATACGCTGAGGTATTCCAATGAACTCCGAAACCAACGCGAATATTTCCGGGATCTACAAAAAGTGGAGCTCAATGAAGAATCGTTGGAACTCGCGGAGACGCTGATCGCGAAGAAATCGATGAAGCTTGATTTGTCTAAGTTCGAAGACGGCTATGAAGTTGCAGTGAAAGAGCTGATCGAGGCGAAAGTAAACAAGCAACCAGTGCCGAAGGATGAGGTTGCACAGCCGAGAGGAAATGTGGTGAATCTGATGGATGCACTTCGAAAGAGCCTTGGCGGCGACGATAGCGACTCTGGCAAGCGCGTTCCAAAGAAGCCTGTCTCCAGCGTGAAGGCTGAATCAAAGAAAGGAATTGGTCTGGTCAAGGCTTCGTCCAAAGTCTCGGCGAAGCGGAAGACAGCCTGATGAAGAAGTTTTGCCTCGTTCTTCTGGTTGTGCTTGGCCTCACTGCCTGCAGACAGACCCCTCCGGTGCCCCCGTCTCACTACGATAGGCTTGCTGACCAGCCCTCTATTGAGAGCTATCCCTTGAAGGCGGACATCGGCACGCTCAAGCAGGAACTCCTCTTCGAGCGCGGTGTCCAGGCCTATCTCTGGGCGTTACCGGCACTCAACATGTACGCCATGAAAGAGGGTTCCGAGAAGGTGTTCGGCAAGGGTTATAATGTGCTGCCCATCTTCAAAGAGCGGCTGAACGCCAAGACTCTGATTCCCACGCCGAGCTCTGACGTTATCTATGCTCTTGGATATCTCGACCTAAAGGAAGATGGCCCGCTCGTCGTCGAAGTTCCACCTAGTTTGCAGGGCGTTCTCGATGATTTCTGGCAGCGCCCGATTCGTTCCGAGGGGCAGATCGAGGGCCGCGAGTGGACGGGCGATGTGGGGCTGTTCGGCCCCGACCACGGCAAAGGCGGGAAATACCTTATTCTCCCGCCGGATTACAAAGGCTCCATCCCATCGGGTTACTTCACCTACCGCTCCGGTACCTATGGGGTCTTCGTTCTCTGGCGCGGCTTCTTCAAAGATCCGAAAGAACTCACCGAACCGGTCAAGGTGATGGAGAAAACTCGTATCTATCCTCTCGGCAACGAGGCGACGGCCAGACCCATGCTGTTTCCCGACGCCTCAGGCATAGCCGTCAATATGCTCTCCCCGCAGGACGGCAACGCCTTCGACCTGCTATCGCGTTTCGTCGATCACGAATACGTGGATCCCTCCGATATGGAGATGCGCGGCGTTCTCGCCGGGATCGGCATCATCAAGGACCGATCCTTTTCGCCTGACGCACCCACGCGCGACCTTCTCGATAAGGCTGCACGCACAGCCTCTCGCATCAGTCACGCGATCTCCTATCAGCCTTCCGCCATGGTTCCCAACGGACTTTATTATCCCAATCGCCGTTGGATCAATCCGTTTTCGACGAATGCCACCTTTACCGCTGATACCTATAACATCATCGATGCGCGCACTGCCTTCTTCACTTATGCCTACTCCGCCAGCCCTAGCATGGCCATCAACGCGGAGAATGTTGGCACCAAATATCCCGCAGCCTACGTGGATGCCAACGGCAACTTTCTTCGTGGCAGCCAGGCCTATGTTCTGCACCTGCCCCCCAATATTCCGGCGGCAAACTTCTGGTCGATTACGGTCTACGATCCCATCAGCGGCTCCGGTCTCGACAATGGCCAAGCCTTTCCGTCGCTCAATACGATGGATAAGCCTATCCAGAACTCCGACGGCTCGACAGACATCTACTTCGGCCCGAAATCGCCCGGCGGCGGCAAGAACTGGATTGCCACGGTTCCAGGCCGCGGCTGGTTTACCGTCCTGCGTCTATACGGTCCCACGAAAGCCTTCTTCGACCAGAGCTGGAAACCGGATGACATCAAGAAGGTGCAGTAGCTTCATTTAGGGGGTGAGGGTACCCCCTTATTGCCCGGCGATAAATTCCTTTGTTTCAACGATTTGCGGAAGGTTGTCGTTTGCAAAATCTTCATAACAAAGAAGTTACGGCTAAATTCGCCCAATCAAAGGGGTTAGTTGAGCTCCGTGTTGGTTAAATAGGGAAAGCTCGGCTTTCAGCCGAGCTTTTCTCGATTCCTAATACCAGTATAGCAGATTGGGGGTAACTAACCTTCAAGTGCAACTCTATGAAAATAAATAGATTAGGTCGTTTTGGGGCTTGACATGCGTTTTTGACTGGAAAAACGCTAAAAATATCTTATGCGGGGTTTGAAAGGCTTCGCGTCATTGCCGGAACGCCGACGGCGGGGTTCTGACGATCGAACTTTTGTCGCGGCACGATTGGAATTCGCTCCAGTCGATGCAAACAGTTGAAACAGCAGATCCCTCCACTCCGCTGCGCTCCGGGCGGGATGACACACATCATGTGGGCGCATAACCCGGAACATGTTGTTCTCCAAAGCAAAGCCATTTTGCAGGCGAAATCATAATTTCATTGACAACGGTCGACCCGATCTGAGATTGTCCATGTCGTTGAGAGGTCAGCTCTGCGCCAGAGCTTGTACTGAGTTTTTTCAGAGGCCTAAGGGGTTTCAAAGGGCCCCAGGGAAGGCTGCGTCCCCTCTACGCACCGGCGTTGGTAATCGAGCAGCGTGTGTGTCCTCCGTGAGTATTCTCTGAGTTCAATTTGTCTTGACAAGATTTCTGTATAGGTACTACCTTTGCAGTCGCCCGGCGAAGAGCGGCAGCCAGCCCTCGAATTTTCTTAAACAGGTCCAACCTTTAGGTCGGAATGTTCATGAACTACGAAATAGCAGGACAGAAGACAAGAAAGACAAGAACGATTTGCTGTTGGTTCCAACTATCAGGAGGTTCCATGAAATCACGTGTCTGGAGTTCCCGTCAGATTCATCGCTGGCTCGCCATTGTTCTTTGTATCGGGATATTCTCGTTTGCCACCAAAGGCCACTCTCAGGCTGCGGGAACGGGAAGTATTCAAGGCTCGATCGTTGACTCCACTGGCGCTATCATTGACAAAGCAACCGTCACGGTGACCAATGTCGCGACCCAGGTGAAGCATATCGCGGTTACAGAGTCGAACGGTCTCTACAGCTTCCCCAACCTGGATATTGGCACCTACACCATCGATGTGGTGGCCCAGGGCTTCGAGCATTACATTCGATCCAATGTTGTGCTTGAGGTCGGCAGCGCCATTGCGATCAATATCGACATGACAGTTGGACGGACCGACCAGAAGGTAGAAGTGCAGGCAAGTGGTCTGGCCTTGCAGACCGAAGATGCCTCGTTCAAACAGACCATCGACCAGCAGACGGTCACGGAGATGCCGCTCAACGGACGGCAGATGACCGGGCTGATTGCGCTTTCAGGCGGCTCCACGCCAGCTCCCGGCGGCGACTTTACGGGCAGCAAATATTCTTATCAGGTTATCTCCGTCTCGATTGCCGGCGGCATGGGCAACACGACCATGTGGCGGCTCGATGGCGGCACCAATAACGACTACATGGCCAACGGCAACCTGCCGTTTCCTTTCCCCGATGCGGTGAGCCAGTTCAGCGTGGAGTCCACTGCGCTAAGCGCACAGAACGGCATGCATACGGGCGGCCTGGTCAATGTGGTGACCCGCTCGGGAACGAACAGCTACCATGGGTCGGCGTTTGAGTTCATCCGCAATAACTACATCAATGCATCCAATTTTTTCTCCGCAACGAAGGACACGCTGCACCAAAACCAGTTCGGCGGCACCTTTGGCGGCCCGATCCTCAAAGACAAGCTCTTCGCCTTCGCCGGATACCAGCGTAGTCAGTCCAAGCAGTCCCAGTCTGCAACCCAAGCCATTGTGCCGACTGCGGCAAACCTGGCGGGCGATTGGTCGGTCACCGATCCTGCC